>FLOH01001375.1_pt1 | contig 38438 bp, 35 predicted proteins | sample 756751 | NCBI WGS metagenome assembly FLOH01 (sample SAMEA4026879, study PRJEB14308) | marine metagenome | biome: coastal water; material: water | depth 74 m
CGATGATTATGATAGTTATGACTATGGATCTTATGATTCTTACTCTGGAATTCCTCAAGGGTATCAAGATGTTTATGCCTGTGATCTTGATGGCGGATACTGTGACTATATCGAGGTGAACATCTCGGGTGATGAAGTTAGCAGTGCATACTACGGATCTTACACATATCCATCTGAGTCATATTGCGACACTGTTGGTTGTTACTATGTTGATTACTTCAACCATGAATGGTACTTTGACTTTTAATATGATTATCACAACCACAGATACAATTTCACAAGGAATTCGTGAAACCATTGGATTGGTGCAGGGGAGTACAACACAAAGTCGTCATGTCGGACACGATATAGTATCTGGACTGAAGACTTTGATCGGTGGCGAGCTTCATGCCTATACCGAGCTACTGGAAACTGCAAGAAAAGAGGCGCTAGATCGAATGATTGCGCAAGCTCAGGAAAAAGGAGCAGATGCCATTATCGGCGTGAGATTTACAACGTCATCCATCGCAAAAGGAGCATCAGAGATCCTAGCCTACGGAACTGCAGTAAAAATATAATTTCGAAATTAAAAACACCGCACTTATAAGTGCGGTGTTTTTAATTAGCATTCGATTAAATGTGATCGGATTTGATCGAATAACGACACCCCCTCCGGACTTCGCTCTGCAGAGCGAAGGGTGGGGTGGCTATAAGATAGTTCAACTTTGCTGATGTTAATTTGATAATTTGTGAAGTGTGATTGCGAGTGCGCTTGCTACGTTTAGAGATTCGAGCTTGTCGCTGTGCTCGATGACCAATGATCGACTTTCCGCTTTGAGTCTCACTCCTCGTCCTTCTGAACCAACTACGATCACAATCTTATCTTCGAAATCAATTGATCCTAAAGTTTCAGATTTTAATTTCTTTTCAAGTTTATAAACAGGTCGATCTAAAGCTTCTACAACATTTTTCGCATTTGATCGATTGACTTCAACCCACGGCACTTGAAACATCGCTCCAACCGATGATCGAATTACTTTTGAGTTCGTTGGGTCCGCACTTTCTATAAGAATCATGGACGCATCAAAACCAAGGCATAGACGAAGAATGGTCCCAACATTTCCTGGATCTTGAACTCCATCAAGTACAACGATCACATCACGACTCTCAATATCAGCTTCGGTCCATTGTGGGATTCTAGCTGTAGCTGCAACTTCCTGTGGAGCCTCTGTTGTAACTAAATTTGCAAAATTTCTAGTGTCATCCGATGTAAACTTCAAAACAACCGCATTGCCAGCTGTATCAATTACTTTCTGACCTTCAACCAAACAAAGCCCAGTCTCTTTTCGAAACTTTTTTTGATGAAGTGACTTGATCAATTTTTCCTGTGCATTTGTTATCATAGGGCGCTAGCATACGCTAAAAATCACCACAAGTCAATGAGGCGATAGTTTAGTATAAATCGGGGGTCAGGTCGCCAATCGTCAAGTTTCGATTCGTGGATGTGAGCTAGGGGTCAGGTCTTGAATCATGGCATTTCATCGTTTTACTGGTATACGAGTCGCAAATTGGCGCGAATTGGGGGTCAGGTCATGTCATTCGCGAATGACGTGACAGGTCTTGAATCGTAGCGTTTTCAGATTCAGTCCAATAAAATCTTATTTAATAAGTTGTCGCAAGTTTGAGTCGATCGACTCAAACTTGCGACATTCTAATTTTATCAAAATCATACGATAAACGATCTGACCCCCGACTCCATGTTCATAAAACATAAGCCAAATCACAAAACGCCACGATTCAAGACCTGACCCCCGGCTTGACTCGATTTGACGATTGGCGGCATGACCCCCAGCCGATATGTCACTTTTTTCGTTTAAGACTGGAAGTCAATCGCAAATAGGGTATACTCCATCATATGATCAATATCGAGTACATCCAAATATTCTTTACAGATAATTATAAATTTTTTCTTTGGTTCGCAATAGTATTCCTAGCCTTCTATCTATTTCGAACTATCATAATTATCAAACTAGTTTCGATCAGCAAGAAGACTACCAATACAATCGACGATGCAGTTGTTGCCGTGCTGAGAACCATCAGCCTTCCATTTGCAATCGCGATCTCAACTCTTGCTGGCCTATGGGTCATGGACGTGTCTATCATGGATAGCATGCTATTTCTAATTATCTGCGTTTTGATAATTACTTTTCAACTTTCGCGTGCCGTATCGGTACTACTGGATCACTCGGTTGAAAAACTATCGGGCAATGGAAACGTTGCGGCTTTTCAAGGTCTTAGAACAATAATTCGAATCTTGATCTGGATTGGTGGAATAGTATTCTTGATTGGCGCGATGGGGTATAACATCACATCAATGGTTGCCGGACTTGGAATTGGAGGTATCGCAATCGCACTTGCTGCGCAAAGCATGCTCTCGGACATCTTTAGTTCATTTTCGATTTATTTTGATAAGCCATTTAAAGTCGATGACTATATTATCAATGGCGCCCATGAAGGGACTGTAGAACGAATTGGACTTAAAACCACACGTATCAGAAGTCCTCGCGGAGAAGAAATCGTGATATCAAATCAAACTTTAACATCGGCAGTTGTTCAGAATCTTGGCGAAATGGAGAGACGGCGTGCCGTTGATCTTATCGAACTTGCCTATGATACTCCTAATGCAAAGCTCGAAAAGCTTCAGAACGACATCAAATTAATTGTAAATAAAATTGAGTTAGCGGACTTTGATCGACTCTTTTTTAAAGACTTTGGTCAGTCAGCACTAGAATGGGAGCTTGTATATTATATAAACTCTAGTGACTATGCCGAATATCTCACTGCGAAACATGAAATAAACATGGCACTGAAGCAATACTTTGAAAAACAAAATATTGAACTCGCATATCCAACCCAAACAGTTCATGTCAAAAAATAGATAGATAGCATGAAGCCCCGACTTAGTCGGGGCTTCTGTCTTGCACGGGAGTTCCCGATGAGACTAGGAGAGGGCGATGAGCGGAGCGATGACCAGGGCCACCACACTCATCAGCTTGATGAGGATGTTGAGCGACGGTCCCGCTGTGTCCTTGAAGGGATCACCCACGGTGTCGCCGACGACGGCGGCGTGGTGCATGTCGGTGCCCTTGCCGTAGATCTTGCCGTCCTTGGCGCGGAAGCCGTCCTCGATGGACTTCTTCGCATTGTCCCACGCACCACCGGCGTTGGACATGAAGATGGCCATGCACACACCGGAGACTGTGACACCAGCCAGCAGACCGGCGAGAGCCTCAGGATCCCAGAAGCCGACCACGACGGGTACGACGATGGCCATGAGGCCAGGCACCATCATACGCTTGATGGCAGCCTTGGTGGAGATATCCACACAGCGAGCGTAGTCGGCCTTGACGCCTTCCTTGCCTTCGCGCAGACCGGGAATCTCGCGGAACTGACGCCGCACTTCCACGATCATTTCCATCGCCGCTTCGCCGACGGCCTTCATGGCCATGGAGGAGAAAAGGAAGGGCAGCATACCACCGACGAACAGGCCTGCCATGGTGGTGGCCTTGGTGATGTCGATGACGTCGATGTTGGCCTGGGTGCGGTACGCGGAGAACAAGGCCAGGGCGGTCAGCGCCGCGGAGCCGATGGCGAAACCCTTGCCGATGGCGGCAGTGGTGTTGCCCACGGCGTCGAGCTTGTCAGTGCGCTGACGGACCTCGGGAGCCTGACCGGACATCTCGGCGATGCCGCCAGCGTTGTCGGCCACGGGACCATAGGCGTCCACAGCCAGCTGGATGCCGGTGGTTGAGAGCATGCCCAGGGCGGCGATGGCGATTCCGTAGAGACCAGCGGCCCAGTAGGCGCCGACGATGGCGGCGGAGATCAGCATCACGGGAGCGGCGGTGGATTGCATACCCACGGCCAGGCCAGTGATGATGTTGGTGGCCGGACCAGTTAGTGACTGGTTGGCAATGGAGTTGACGGGACCGTTGCCCACAGCGCAGTAGTGCTCAGTGATGAGACCGACAAGGACACCGCAGCCCAAGCCGATAATGGTGGCACCGAACACGCCAGATACGCCGATGACGCCGACAGTGCCGCCGACATCCACGCCACCTTCGGGCCACAGCCACGCAGCGATGAACCAGGTGGCGATGAGCATGAGGCCCGCGGCGCCGAAGGTGCCGAGGTTCAAGGCCACCTGCGGGTTTCCGCCTTCCTTGGTGCGCACCACGAAGGTGCCCAGGATGGAGGCGATGATACCGACGGCCGCGAGGACCATGGGCAGCAGGATGGGGCCGATGTCGGCGGTGCCGATGGCGTACCAGGAGCCAGCGATGACCATGGCGCCGATGATGGCGCCGATGTAGGACTCGAAGAGGTCTGCTCCCATGCCAGCCACGTCACCCACGTTGTCACCGACGTTGTCGGCGATAACGGCAGGATTGCGGGGGTCATCTTCGGGAAGACCGGCTTCGACTTTACCAACCAGGTCGGCACCGACATCGGCGGCCTTGGTGTAGATACCACCGCCCACACGAGCGAACAGCGCGATGGACGAAGCGCCCATGGAGAAGCCAGCGAGAACGGCGATGACACGACCCATCTGGTCAGCCTCGGCACCGGAGCCGAACATGGCAGTGTAGAACAGGTAAAGGCCACCCAGACCCAACAGGGCCAGACCGACCACAGACATACCCATCACAGCACCGCCGGAGAAGGCGACCTGCAGAGCATCGGAAAGACTGGTCCGTGCAGCAGCGGTGGTACGGACGTTGGCCGCGGTGGCCACGCGCATACCGATGTAGCCAGCCAAGCCAGAGCAACAGGCACCAACCACGAAGGAAAGGGAGACCAGAGACGCGGCAGGACCGATCTGCATGTAGTTGACGACGCCCAACAGGACGGCGACCACAGCCACGAAGATGGCGAGGACCCTGTACTCGGTGGCCAGGAAGGCCATGGCACCCTCACGGATGGCCAGACCGATCTCCTGCATCTTGGCATCACCGGGATCTTGTTTGTTGATCCACTGCGTCTTGATGAACGCATAGATCAACGCCAGAATGCCCGCAGCGGGCACCAAGTATGGAGCATACTCCATGATGAGATTCCTTCCGCCTGTCATATGGGACAGGCGATTAAGGGTTCATTACCCCCGCGAACTGCGAAAGGTGCGCAAAGGCTAACAATTTAGCAAAGAATAGTCAATATGAATGTAAAATAAAAAAACACCCTCTCGATTGTCGAAAGGGTATTTTTTATTTTGCTGCGTTTTCTGCTTTTGTTAAACGAATTGCCTTTGCCTTTCGTCTCTTTCTAGCAGCTACTACTCGTTTTTCAGCTGTAATGCCTCGAGCAATTTTACGCTTCATTTGTGTACAATGTGGCATATCTTTATATTTCGACCGAATAATAGCCTATACGACAGAATGCGTCAAGTAGATTGATTGACATATAGGCATGAATTTGCTATATTCATTGGCCATGTATCGAGCAAATCAAGCTCAAGGAGGAACCATGGACATCGGACACTGCGTACTCGGAGCAGTTCTACTCATCTTGGTCGCTGCTAACGCCTTCTTCTGGTTCTGGCTCCTACCCAAGGCCCGTGAGACGAGCTTCCGCCGGGGTACCCAGGCGGGAATGACAGAGGAACATCTTTACCCTGGCGATTACTTCATCCACCATGTCATCAAAAGGGGGCGTGAGCACGCGATCTGCGTAATTACGCATAACCGCAGCAAATCAAAGAAATGGCACCAACTGCTGGCGATGAGTATTCCCACGGTTAAGGAGAAGTTCTTCTACCGATGGGATGACAAGCGCTGGACCGAGATCGGCAAGGCGCCACCGCGAAGACGCTGATCTTACAGGTACACAAACTTGACTCGAGGTCGTGCATGACGCACGGCCTTTACGCTTTGCAAAAATTGGACAAAACGAGTGAAAATCGGTAAAACCTTTATATAAACAAGACTTTATGAACATAACAGCGCAAAAAGGAGATATTCTTACTCAGGAGGTTGATATTCGAGTTGTGGGTATCTATGAAGGTGAGAATTGGGAAAATGATTTTATTCAACGACTTGGAGAGGAGACTGGTGGAAAATTAAAAGTAAATGCTAATAAAAAAGAATTTACTGGGAAAATTGGTCAGGCGCTTTCGTTTCCAGAACTTTTGATTGTTGGTCTTGGCAAGCAAGAGAATCTTTCAAAATCACTTCGAGAACTTACGGGAATGGTTTATCAACAGCTACAAGCTCGTCCGATTACAACGGCTTCAATCGAACTGTTTGGAGAAGATGATGAAAAATACGATCCTCAATCAACTGCACAGAAAATGACAGAAGCAATTCTTCTATCTTCATATCAATTTATTGCTTACAAAAAACCAAAGCAAAAAAATATTCTCGAAAATATATATTTAATAGCCGAGGACGGACGTGATGCGAATAAAGCACAGAAGGGAATTGAAAAAGCAGAAATGATTATCGATGGCGTCACAGTTGCGCGTGATCTTGTTAACACTCCGGCACAAGACATGAAACCTATTCGATTAGCTCAGACTGCTGAGAAAATTGCAAAGATGTCAACAAATATCAAAGTCAGAGTTTATAATCGTGAACAGATTGAAAAGAAAAACATGAATGCTTTTCTTGCAGTAGCACAAGGTGCAGATTCTGAACCTAGACTCATACATCTAATCTATAAACCAGAAAAAGCAAAAAAGAGCATTGCCATTGTTGGAAAAGGGGTAACATTTGATTCTGGTGGGCTATCGATTAAACCGGCGCAATTCATGGAAACAATGAAATGTGATATGGCTGGATCAGCTGTGGTTCTGGGTCTCTTTGCGACACTTACTAGAATTCAACCAAATGTAGAAATTCATGGAATAATCGCAGCTACTGAAAACATGCCATCTGGAAAAGCAATCCGACCCGGTGACGTTGTTCGAGCAGCCAATAACAAAACAATTGAAATTCTAAACACAGACGCTGAAGGAAGACTGACACTTGCCGACGCACTTGTTTACGCGCAGAAACAAAAACCAGATTATTTAGTTGATCTGGCGACCCTCACTGGGGCCTGTGTTGTAGCATTGGGTGAAGAAATTGCGGCAGTCATGACAAATAGTGATGAGCTAGCGAAGAATATTATTTCAAGCGCATCCAATGCAGACGAACAAATTTGGGAAATGCCACTATATGATCGATATTCAAAATTGATAGAATCAGATATCGCCGATCTTCGAAATATCTCAAGCTCACGTTATGGCGGAACTTTGACCGCAGCGTTATTCCTAAAAGAATTTATAGACGAAGATCAAAAGTGGGCACACATTGACATCGCAGGTCCAGCCTATGCAGAAAAACCAATGGCATCATACGTTGGAAAAGGAGGGACAGGATTTGGAGTTCGCACACTTCTCGGATGGATAGAATCAATGTAGAGAAATAGTAGGCAGTATGCAGCCGAAGGCCATGTCATAGACCCTGAGCTTGTCGAAGGGAGTGAGCGGAGCGAGTCGAATGGTAGGAGGTAGGCAGTATGCAGTTTCGATCGGAATAACCACCATTCCGAAATGAGCAAAGCGAGTGAGGAATCCCGTTGTTTACGTAGACGTTCGATCGGCAACGCACGGACCATACGCAATTCCTATGAAAAGTAAACGGAAGACTTTACCTTGCATTGTGTCCCTTGGGGATTATGAGCCACTGTTGTTGTTCTCAGCCTGGGGGCACTTCGTCCCCCAAACCCCCAGACTTACTTTCTTTATTCGCCTTAAAGAAAGTAAGCAAAGAAAAAGCGGTCGTGGGTCCCACGCCCTATATCTATTTCAATATTGGAAACCTAATTAATTTAAATAGATATAGGACTGCAGTCAATGTTTTTGTCTAACTATGAATGTACCCATTGCCAGCTCGGTCGGCAGGCTCCCTCACAAACTGAGTTATCTAACAATGAATGATTGGAGAGCTAACTACTGGAACATTGCCGGGCCACGTCGTTCGCGAACGACGTGGCGGGGGACTTAGATTAAAACATATGAACCGCCTTTCGGCGGTTCATTAAACTGTCTTTTGTTTATTGTATTACTGCAATCCTGTCGCTCCTCCACAGGAATTGCGTATGATCTCAACGCACGGGATCCTTCGCTGCGACCCGTCTAACGGGTCTTCGCTCTGGATGGGTTCTACATTCTGTATACTACTCACTTTCATCCTTCTGCGTTATAATTCACTCACTATGAAAACCATTGTCTATTCAACTCCGATATGTCCGTATTGCAAACTTGTTAAAGATTTTCTCAACCAACATAATGTTGAGTTCGAAGATATTGATGTATCAACGGATCACGACAAAGCGCAGGAAATGATTCACAAGTCTGGTCAGATGGGCGTTCCCGTTGTAATGATCGGAGAAGATATAGTCATCGGGTTTGATAAGGTAAAACTTAAAGAACTTTTAAACATCTAAAATCGAAATAAGAAAAATCGCCGAAAGGCGGTTTTTTGTTTGCAAATAAATATTGTCATGCTATAAATAATATGAACAACCACAATGAAGGAGGCGTTGTGAATCCTCGAACAAGACCAAGTGCGATTTCTATTCGCTTCCATCAAGGCAATAAGCCCGACATGGTCATCAGAGATCAAGATTCGATGGAAGTATTGATGCGCCAAAACCCAACTGTACAAGGTGAAATCAATCTCAGGACTCGTGATGGTTCGATCAGAATCTACATCATTGGCATGTATCATCGAAAAAACATCCTGATCATAACCTGCAGTGTGGCCTAATGTCAGTTTCGATCTTCTACCGCTCCAACCGGAGCGGTTCATGTTTTTCATATAATTCGATCGAATTATTATCAAAATTCTGCAATTCAAGACCTGGCTCCACGCCTATTCCCATTTCGACCCCTGGGAGAAATCTTCTAACTTCGATCGAATTATTATCAAGACGCCATGATTCAAGACCTGTCACGTCATTCGCGAATGACATGACCTGACCCCCGACTCATAAAGTAATTTATTTGTGAAATTAGATTTTATCTGATAAAACAATAGGGCTTGCGCAAAGGAGGTCCCCATGTCGCAACAAGAAACGACCAGTGTGATTTCGATTCGTTTCCAAGGATCTGCACGTGCAGGAATCGATTTCAAAGATCAAGCATCGATCGCTCAGATCAATGCACAAGAACCAGCTCCGGGGAAACAGATCGAGGTCCTATCCGACGATAAACGTCTCAATGTGCACATCACGCTGATGCGCAGAGAAGGCACCAAACTCGCCATCGGATGCGTTCCAATCATCTAGAATCCCCCCTCGCACTCCACCGCCCCAACTGGGGCGGTTTACGGTTTTCACTTTACATCGATCGAATTCTATCAAAATTACATAATCAACGACCTGTCACGTCATTCACGAATGACGTAACCTGACCACCGATTTATTCTTGGATTTAATTCATTTGACGATTGGCGACCTGACCCCCAATTTTGTGAGCACCAATTTTGCAACTGGGGCGGTTCATGTTTTATAAAAAGCAACACCACCCAACGAGTGATGTTCTCGACTGGGTGGTACGGTTGGCATCGGTTCTACCGAGGCCTACGAATGCGTGTTGAGCGCAATCACCTGTTCTTGCGACGCTTGCGCTGCTGATTGTTTCGATCGACAGGCCAATGGAATCGCATGATCTCGTACTTGGACATGGAACGACGTTGTCGAACACCGATCTCACACCCGACACGATAGAAGATGACTTCTCCTTCTACGATAAGTCGTCTGCATCGACGAGGCAATGTACAGACCACCGACCCACCATGCGCTAAGCAAGGCGTATCTCCCATCACAATCACAGTTCCTACGATTCCACGTTTCCAACGATCTTCTCTGAGTCTTGACAGAGCATGCGCCACGAGAACCTCCTTATGGCTATATGCTTAATATTTTTACCATAATATAATCAAAAAACAAAACCACCCGATTATATCGAGTGGTTTTAATTGATTCTATTTGTCGAGGTTTTCCATTCTCTCTTCTTCAGTTGTGTTGAAATCCTCAAGCTCTTTTGCAGTTCTTAATTGTTCATCAGTGCCGATCTGATCCACGACCTCATGATAGCGCTCTGATTTACGACGATCTGCTAGCTCTTTTTTTACATCAGCCTCGATCAACGATCTAATTCGACCAAATACTTCGCGATCTGGCAATCTTTGTGCTTGTGTTGCTAAATATATCGCTTGTTGAGCTCCATATTTTTCCTTAACAATTTTAGCAAGGGCAAAATCAACAGCTGCATTGATATGTTTGCCGTAAATCCTTCGATCTTTACCTTCTTGAGTCTCAACAACTCTTTCTCCACGAATTGCCATATTATGCTTTTCCAAGAGTATCTTTTCCTTCATCCCATTCCATAGGGCAAAGGTCTCCAGTCTGAAGTGCCTTTAAAACTCGAAGTGTTTCTGATGATGATCGTCCGACGCTACCAGCTGATATAACAACGTATTTAATGATTCCTTCGGGATCTATCAAAAACAATCCGCGCTCTGCGAGTCCTTCTACTTCATTGTAAACTTGATAGTCTTTTGCCATTTGATGCGTAACATCTGCTAGAACTGGATATTTGATATCAGGCATATCTTTTTCAAACCAAGCCTTGTGAGACCATTCAGAGTCTGTTGACACTGCAACGATATTGCAATTCAGATCTCGAAAATCATCTGAGTGCTTTGCAAACCCCTTCAACTCGGTAGGGCACACAAAGGTAAAGTCTCTTGGATAAAAGAACAACGCAATCCACCTTCCACTAAAATCGGATGAACTCATTTTTTTAAATTCTCCTTGGTGATAGGCCATCACGTTATTAAATTCAGGCGCTTTGGATTCTAATTGGATCATAGGTGAGGGGTTTAAAGGGTTAAAAGGGTTGAAAGGGGGTAGGGGGTTGAAAGGGTTTAAAGGGATTAGTTTATCGAAATTCGATCGAATAACGGCAACCCCCTCTATCTCCCCCTTCGGAAGGGGGAGGACCTAGATCTCGACTCCCCCTCCTTTTCACCCTTCGATGTTACTCAGGGTGCCCTGAGCCTGTCGAATGGGCAAGGAGGGGATAGGGGAGGTTATAATATAGTTCCAATTTGTAGTTATCGAAATTCAATTCAAATAATAATAAACACCCCGGCGAGGCGGGGTGCTTTGCGTGCAGGTGAGCTCAAGGGCTGGTCATCCAATGCTCAATGCGAATTCGCGGATGTGAGCATCTGGGTGATCGACTTCGATTGCTCCTAAGTCAGACACTGAGATCATCATCTTGATCACGAGCTCGAGCATGGTGTCGTTGAGCGGTTCATCGAAGAAAAGCTCATCGTCGCCGTTGATCCAGACGCGTTCCGGTTGTTCGCCGCGCTTCCGACGTTCCATGAACATGCTGTTCTTCCGCTTGTCGAACATGATTCTGATCCCGATGCCAAGTCTTGCGGGTGAGTTATCGCCCATGACAAGGAAGAGGGGATTTACGGGTTTTGCAGTCATGAGTATTCCTTTCCGGGTTTCACGCCGGGGTTGGGTCTGGGTCGATCAAGTTCGACAAAGAATACTAGCCTTTTCTGCCCATTTTGTCAATATTACCTGGGTTCGGCTTATATAATCGAAATGGAACAGTTGTTACAATGTTAGTACCCCTAACACATAACAAACTGTCCCATATGCATATATTAGCAGATATTCCATCTAACACAAGTCGGGGGTCAGGTCTTGAATCATGGCATTTCATCGTTTTACTGGTATATGAGTCGTCAATCGTAACGAGTCGCCAATCGGGGTCAGGTCACGTCATTCGCGAATGACGTGACAGGTCGCCAATCGTAAAGTTTTCGATCTAACCCAGTCAATTAAGTAATGTTTCACATTTGTCCCGATCGGGACAAATGTGAAATTTTATATTCAAAACTAAGAGAAAACGACCTAATTAGATAAGTTGTCGCATATGTGAGTCGATCGACTCACATATGCGACATTTGTATTTTATCGAAATGCCACGATTCAAGACCTGACCCCCAGTTGACTATTTTACGATTGGCGACCTGATCCCCGTTAATTCCGTTAATTCGATTGAACTCCTCTAAACCCTTTCACCCCTTTATGCCCTTTAAACCCCACACTCCCAATGTTTGACAAAAAACCATAGATTAGATACTATTGCGCCAGTTTTAAAGAAATATTTATGTCTAAAATTTGCGCTGTTACTGGCAAGAAACCACTTACTGGAAATAATGTCAGTCACTCAAAAGTAAAAACTAAACGACGACAGATCCCAAACCTTCAGAAGAAGCGTTTGCTTAATCCTGCAACTGGAAAACTTACAGCTCTCTCAGTATCAACACGCGGGCTTCGAACACTTGCTAAGTGGCTGAAGGATGGAAAAAAGTACGATCTACGAGATTTGAAATAAATTTAAAAAGTAGGTCCTATAGGTCGCATAAGACTTATAGGACCTATTTTGTTATAATGAAATTATAAAAGGAGGACTATGCCACAATCAAAAAAATCTTTGGCTCATGTTGTTGCGGTTAACATGGGTTATGGTCATGAACGGCCAGCACATTCTTTGCGTCATTTGGCGACCAAAGGAAAAATTGTAATTGCGAATGATTACGATGGAATCCCGGCTGCTGATCGAAAGTTATGGGAGGAGGGCCGTAAGTTGTACGAAAAAATTTCTCGATTTAAAAAAGTCCCGATTCTTGGAAGGATTGTTTTTGGAATCATGGATCAGCTTCAAAGAATTCCAGATTTTTACCCACGCCGTGATCTTTCTAAATGTTCATTGCAGGTTTGGCAGTTTTATCAATTGATTCGACGTAGGGATTGGATGAAGCATCTCATCGATGAATTGGCAAAAGATCCAAAGCCATTGATCTGTACTTTTATGACCCCTGCCTTTGCTGCAGAAGAGCATGGTTATCCAGGTGAGATTTATGTATTGGCCACTGACGCTGACATATCTCGCGCTTGGGCGCCGATGCATCCTAAAAAGAGTCGTATCAAATATCTCGCGCCAACCGGTCGTGTCCAAGAGCGACTGAGATTATACGGAGTGCCAGAGGAGAATATCGAGCTTACCGGGTTCCCACTTCCGATAAGTGCGATTGGTGGAGCGGACTCGAAGACTGCACATATTGATATAGCTCGACGGATTTGTCATTTGGATCCAAGAAGTATTTTTGTTTCTCGAGCTCACAAAACACTTGAGGCAGAAATGGGAACTAAGTTTTGTCCGTCGCTTCGAAAGAAAAATGGAAAAGCAGTGTCACTTGCATTTTTGGTTGGTGGGGCAGGAGCACAGCGTGAGATTGGTGTAACAATAATGCACAGTCTTCGCAGAGAGATTAAACAAAATAAAATCAAGTTTACTTTCGTTGCCGGAACACGTCCTGAAGTTGCGCAATATTTTGAAGATGCAATTCGCGAGTCAGGGCTTTCAAATGAGCGGAAGAAAAAGATGGTTGATGTTTTGTACGAAAATAATCGAACAAAGTATTTTGATGAGTTTGAAAAGCAGGTTCGAAATTTTGATATTTTGTGGACAAAGCCTTCAGAGATCTCATTCTATACAGGACTAGGAATTCCGATCATTATGGCACCAACAGTTGGATCGCAAGAAGATTTCAACAAACAGTGGATTATGCAGATGGCTGGAGGTATGGAGCAGTTTGATCCAAGGTACACAAACGAGTGGCTATTTGACTGGATAAACTCCGGAGCATTGGCCCGAATGGCATGGAACGGCTTCATCGAAGCCCCAACCCACGGTGCATATCGTATCGAAGATGTGGTAGCAGGAAGACCAAATACGATTCATGATCTGCCGTTGGTGGTTTAGGAGGGCGCAGTATGCAGTATGCAGTAGGCAGTAGGCAGCCGAAGGCCATGAGTGAGCAAAGCGAATCGAATGGTAGGCAGTTCAAAATAAGACCAATAGGACCTATAAGACTTATAGGTCCTATTTTATACTTGACATATTAGGCTCTTAATGTAAAACTACCGTGTCAAAGTCGACTCTGGAGCTTTATCCGGCGACTGGCGATACCTAAGGAGGATTATCGCATGACCGACAATAAGTCTGCTCGCAAACCCGCGCATGAGGCCCTCATCGACTACCTCAAACATCTCGTTGAGATGGGTGGCCTGGCTGAGCCCAAGAGCGGTGGTGAGCTTCAGTACCGTGAGCTCTACGCCCTGCCTGGACTGGAAGACCGCATCAACAGCGTCGTGATCCCCAACGGCAAGGGGGAGGCTCGTGAGATTGCTGACGAGATCTACATGCTTGTGGTGAATCTGGGCAACAATGCGATCTCGGACGAAGTCGGCGGACATCTTCTCAGCGCTGCGACCAAGCTGGCCGCGGACTACCTCGATCGGCAGGATGACGAGTCCCAGCCGGCCATCGAGCCCGTTGACCTGTCAGATCTCGCTGGGTCTGGCCACGGTCCCGTCTAGTCACATCAGCACGCATCACGTACCCCCCCAGGCAGAGATCTGCTTGGGGGTTTGAGTTTGGGAGGGAGGGGATAAAGGGATCCTACGCAATTCCTATGAAAAGTACACGAAAGGCTTTACCTTGCATTGTGTTCCTTGTGGATTATGAGCCATCGTTGTTGTTCTCAGCCTGGGGGCACTTCGTCCCCCAAACCCCCAGACTTACTTTCTTTGTTCGCCTCAAAGAAAGTAAGCAAAGAAAAAGCGGCCGCGGGTCCCACGCCCTATATCTATTTCAATATTGGAAACCTAATTAATTTAAATAGATATAGGACTGCAGTCAATGTTTTTGTCTAACTATGAATGTACCCATTGCCAGCTCGGTCGGCCAGCTCCCTCGCAAACTGAGTTATCTAAAAATGAATGATTAGAGAGCTATAGCCCCCACAAAACAAATTCGTAGGTTTTTACAAAAGATTTTTGCCTGTAGTGCGCTTACAGGATACGACATATAGCCATAGCTACATTGAGTATCCTGTGAGCGTGCTGCAGGCGAAAAGATGAAGTTAGAACCTGTGAATTTGTTTTGTGGGGGCTATAACTACCAGAACATTGCCAGGCCACGTCGTTCGCGAACGACGTGGCGGGGGACTTAGATTGAAACATATGAACCTCTGTTAGCGGTTCATTAAACTGTTTTCCATTCGATTCGCTTCGACCCGTCTGACGGGTCTTTGCTCACTCCCTTCGATAAGCTCAGGGTCTGCGACAGAACCCGCGGCTGCATACTGTCTACCACGTCGTTCGCGAACGACGTGGTCTACTGCATACTGTTTATGCTAAAATAGCTCCACTATGAGTGAATTTATTTTGTCCCCGAAGCCACTTCAGGATTTGAAGATTGATTATGTTAAAGCTCTTAATGATCAACAGTTTGATGTTGTTCAGCAGGGCGATGGCCCGGTGCTTGTTTTAGCTGGTGCTGGATCGGGAAAAACCCGCACGATTACATATCGAGTTGCTTGGCTTTTGGAGCATGATATTCAGCCGAACAATATTTTGCTTTTAACTTTCACAAATAAAGCTTCCCGCGAAATGATTTCCCGTGTCGAAGGTCTCTTGGGAGATTCAGCTCAAGGTTTGTGGGCTGGGACGTTTCACTCGATTGCAAATCGATTGCTTCGAAAGTACGCACCAAAGCTTGGATTTGAATCTAACTTTTCGATATTGGATCAAGAAGATTCGCGTGATTTGATTTCATTGTGCGTTAAAGAATTGAAGATTGACACAAAGTCAAAAAGATTTCCTTCGTCACGAGTTTTGCAAGAACTAATTTCATACTCACGGAACTCGGGAACTTTAATGACTGAGATGATTGAATCTCGTCGCCCACACTTTGTTCCGATTGTGCAGGATGTTTGTGCTGTGGCCGATGCGTACGAAGCTTACAAAAAAGCCAACAATTCAATGGATTTTGATGATCTTTTGCTTAAATTGCTAATGTTGTTGGAAATCGATGTGGAGGTTCGTGAACGTCTTGCATCGCAATTTCAATATGTTTTGGTCGATGAGTTTCAAGACACAAATACAATTCAAGCTCGCATTGTGCAGTGGTTATCAAGTGTCCATAGAAATATTTTTGTAGTTGGAGATGACGCGCAGAGTATTTATTCATTTCGTGCAGCGGACATTCAAAACATTTTACAGTTTCCAGAAAGCTATCTTGATACCAAAACCTTTCATTTAACTCGGAACTATCGTTCCACTCCTGAGATTTTGAATATTGCAAATGATGTAATTGCGCACAACAGTAAACAATTTGAAAAAAATCTTGAGGCAATGGTGGAGAGCGGTGAAGATCCAAAGTTTGTGCCGGCAAATAATCAGAGTCAAGAAGCGCATTATATTGTAGATCAAATTTCAAAATTACAACTTCGCGGTGAGTTGCCAACTGAGATTGCAGTTTTATTTAGAGCGGCATTTCATTCTCAGGCTTTGGAATTTGAGTTAATGCGTCGCGACATTAATTATGAATATCGTGGTGGATTAAAGTTTTTCGAACGCGCGCATGTTAAAGACGCAATTGCGCATCTCAGACTTATCAATAATACAAAAGACGTGTCAGCTTGGATGCGAGCACTTAGGATCCATCCAGGAATTGGAATGGTTACGGCTCAGAAAATTGCGCAGGCTGCAGCAACAGTCGATCAGATTGATCAAGTTTTCGATCTAATGCCTGTGAAAGGAGCTAAGGCCATGCAAGGTTGGCAGGGATTTTTGACTGTATTGCGTGAACTTCGATCATCAATGCAGACACCAGCTGATTATATTCGAGCCTTGGCAGCTTCAAGTACATACAAAGATTATCTCGAACATGAATATCCAAATGCACCGGAAAGACTTGATGATTTGGAACAGTTCATTGCGTTTGCAGAGCAATATAAAGATACGCAGGCTTTTCTCGATGACGTCGCTTTGACTCAGGAGCGTGGAGAAGATGATGATAAAGATGTTGCTGATAAAATAATTTTATCAACAGTTCATCAGGCAAAAGGTTTAGAGTGGAATCATGTGTTTGTGATAAATGTAGCAGAAGGAGCGTTTCCACATAAAAACTGTTCATCGGATGATGAGATTGAGGAGGAGCGTCGATTATTTTACGTTGCAATTACACGAGCGCGCACTCAGCTGTATCTCACATACCCAATGACCAGCGGCCGAGGCTATGATTATCAGCAACATTCTATGTTTATCGATGAGATTGGCGATGATCGACTGGATCGAGTCAAACTTCAGTCATCAGGCCTACGTTTTGATTCAGGCTTGAAATCAAGGTCAAACTTTGACAAGATGGACGACGAACCCACTATCGTACTTAATGACGATGGGGATGTGGTCAGCAGGCCAGCACCAGCATCATTTTTGAAGGATGTTGATGATCTCGGCGGATCTGATTTTAATTGGTGATTTGATCGAATAACGGCAACCCCCTCCTACTCCCCCTTCGGAAGGGGGAGGGCCTAGATCTCGATTCCCCCTCCTTGCGAAGGAGGGGATAGCCTGCCGGTCGTAGCTCTGCAGAGCGAAGACTGGGGGAGGTCTTTAATCCTAAACCCTTTCACTCCCTTTACACCCTTCACCACTATGAAATACGCTCAACATCGATCTAATATGGGAAAATCAAGCCGGAAGGTGCCTTGGAAGGTGCTTGGTGGGATTTTGTTAGGTTTGATAGCTATCCTGGTTCTTATCTCGATATTCACTGGCGGAGATGATCAAGCGGTAGAAGTAGTAGAGGTGGTAGATCAGAATTCAGATTTGTCTGTTGAGGTTATCATTGCGGAAGTATCAGATGATGACAGGCTTGGCTATGTAGAGATTGAGTTGATAGCCGTTGATGGATCCGGAAGCTCTGGAGTTGCTCGTCGTGGAAGAAGTGGTGATTTATTTACACACGTAATAGTTGCGTCATTGCCAGCCGTTGATACAGACTTTCATTTCTATGAAGGTTGGCTCGTTAAGCCCGGAGTTGTAGATTTTTTCTCAACAGGCGAGATGTTCCCGCGTGATGATGGTAAATGGGGACTTGTGTGGGAAGTAGATTCTTTGAATGCACCAGATGATTTGGACGACTTCAGTCAAGTAGTAATAACTCTGGAACCACGAGACAACGATCCAGCACCGGCAGCGCATCACGTTGTGGAGGGGGAATTCTAATAATTAAAGAATGCAGTAGGCGGTATGCGGTATGCGGTTCTAGATTTTGAACTGCCTACTGCCTACTGCATACTGCCTACTGTTATGCACATTTCCATCATCGGAACCGGTTACGTTGGCTTAGTTACAGGCGCTTGCCTTGCTTCGAAAGGGCATGAGGTTGTTTGCGTTGATATTGATGAGTCGAAAATCGATGCGCTTAATCGAGGATTGATTCCGATCTACGAGCCGGGGCTTGATGAGATTGTTAAGAGTTCTATCGAAAATGGGCATTTGAAGTTTACAACTTCGGTTGAAGAGGGGATTCCTGAGGCACAAGTTGTATTTCTTGCAGTTGGAACTCCGCCAAAAGAAGATGGCTCAGCTGACTTAACTTACGTTTTTCAGGCAGTGGACGATATTGCGCCACATCTATCAGAATCCTGCGTGGTTGTTAGTAAAAGTACAGTTCCAGTTGGGACTAATTCACGGATCAAGGCTCAGCTAGAGCAACTTCGTCATCCTGAGCGGAGCGAAGGATCTGCTCGAGTAGATTCGTCGGCTGTGTTTCAGAATGACAAGGGCGAGGTGTTTGTAGCCTCTAATCCTGAGTTCTTGCGTGAAGGCATGGCGATTAGTGATTTTTTGAGTCCGGATCGAATTGTGATAGGAACCGATGCATCTGAGGCTTTGATTACATTGAAAGAAGTTTATAAGGATTTTGATTGTCCGATTTTAGAAACTTCGATAGAAAGTGCGGAAATGATCAAATATGCTTCAAATGCATTTTTAGCCACAAAAATTTCGTTTATAAATGAAATTGCAAATATTTGTGAAGGAGTTGGAGCAGATGTCAAAGACGTATCAAAAGGAATGGGTCTTGATCCACGGATTGGACAAGCATGGCTTAATGCCGGAGTCGGATATGGTGGTTCATGTTTTCCAAAAGATGTCCGTGCGCTCGATCAGATCGCGACAATAAATAATTACGACTTCAAACTTTTAAAATCTGTGATCCAAGTAAACAACGAACAGCGCTGGAGATTTTATAAAAAGATTCAAAATGAACTTGGAGATTTGGGAGATAAGAAAATCGCGATTCTTGGTTTGGCATTCAAAGCTGGAACAGATGACGTTCGCGAATCAATCGGGGTGGACTTTGCAAAAAAGATGATCCGGGATGGCGTTCAAGTTTCAGTCTACGATCCGCAAGCCATGGATAATGCGCGTCAGATTTTAGATAATGTTGAGTTCTCCGATTCAATCGAAAGCGCAATCCAAGGATCAGATGCGATTGTGATAACAACAGAGTGGGATGAGTTCATAAATTTTGATTTTTCAAAAGTTGCTGATCAAATGAATAGAAAAATCATTTTTGACGGGAGAAATATTTTACCTCGCAAAAAAATCGAGAATCAAGGGTTCAAATACTTTGGAATAGGCTGTTAGCTGATTACAGGTCTATTGAATATCCTATTAAAAAGAGTATAATAACAAAGTAAATTTAGAAATCATTTAATTAAGCAAATTTTATGTCAGATACATTCAAAAAACGACTAACGTCGTATCTAGGCACCGCTGTCATGTTCATGATGGTTTTCGGCGTATTCGCGTCAGTAGTCAAAGTGCCCATCGCGCACGCAGCAGCACCAACCATGACTGCGGTAGCTACGGACGAAGATTCAAATGGTACAGTGGATCGTATTGTTATTACATTCAGTGAGCTCTCGGACGTTATCGATGGCAACGCAGAAAATGGTTTGCCAAGCATCGGTCTAGGTGATGGTTGTGAGATACCTAATGCTGATTATGCATTAGATAGTAGCTTAACACTCACATTGGATAATCTAACTGGTTGTACACCCTATGATACTAGTATAACCCCTTCAGTTACCTATACGGAAGTAGCAAGTTGTGCAACAGAGGGAGCAATTTGTGATGACTTATTGGCTAACCAAATGGCTAACGCTACGACCACAAATGCAACAGATGGGGCACCTCCAATTATTAGACAGCATAGATATCTAGACAACGCTGGGGGTGACCCTGACGGTAAGATTGATCAAATCCAGTTACGATTCACAGAAAATATTGTAGATGCTTCAGTATTTGCAGCGCAGAATCTTACATTGAGCAATGTAGGAGACTTCACTGGCGCCGTTGTAGGAGGCGCGACCACAGACTTAGCTGAGGGAACGATAAATAGTTTGATAGTTGATTTGGGAACCGCTTCCACTGAGGTCGATACCTACGATGATTCGGGTACTTTGGCAATAACAACTACCGGAACATTCTCATTGACCGATGCTGCTACAAATACATATTCTACTGCTGTTGCTCAGAGTCAATCATCTGCAGTTGATAGAGCAAGGCCGGTTATCGCTACTGCTACACCAACTGATGCTTCAACAGCACAGTCACGAACTAATAGTGTTACATATACTTTCTCAGAGCCAATGGCGGCGGATACATGGGTACACAATACTGATATTATTTCAACACCAGACCCAGGATCTTGGAGCGGAGCAATGACTCTTGGTGCCACATCTATCACTTTGACACATACACCATTTTTGTGTGTTCAAAGTTATTCTATTGCTTGGCAGACTGCAAGTATCGCAGCTGTAAATGGTGATACTGGATTTACTTTACTTAGAACTTCGGGGTCACCTTTAGGATCAACCCATACCTTTACAACAATGTCCTGTGGATCGAGTTCTAGCTCAGGGTCAAGCACAGCAACTACTTATGAAATAGATGTCCTTACACCAAACGGAGGTGAGGCTCTAGTTGCCGGTGAGGATTATGAAATAACATGGGAAGCTTCTCCTGAAGGTCAGTACTATGTAGATATTTCATATCTTGTAGATGGTGAGTATATTGAAATAGCAACAAATGAAACAAACGACGGTTCATACACATGGACAGTTCCAGCCGGTCTTGAAGATTCAATGGTTAAAGTAGCATGGACTGATCTTGCGGTAGAATTAGATTCAGACACATCAGACGCAGATTTCAATGATACAGACGGTGTAGTTGCCGAAGATGATACAACCGATGACTCAGACACATCTGACGACGACACATCAGAGACAGTAATTGCTGTAGCTCCATCAGGAATGGGGGTCTCACCAGTAACAGGTGAAGAAGAGGAGATTACAGCTGTAGAGCCAGGAGACTTCATCACAAGTCCATCATTTTCAACTGTTTACTATGTTACAGAAGACTACGGTCGAAGAGCATTCATTAGCTCAGCAGTATTCTTCACCTACGCAGATTCATTCGATGAGATCAAAGACGTAACAGATGCAACACTTACTGCACTAGAGCTGGGAGACAATATGCTTCCAAACCCTGGAGTAGTTCTAGTAAAAGTCCAATCTGACGCAAAGACATACGCAGTAGATGGTGACTACGATCTAAGATGGATTACTTCAGAAGAAGTAGCAGTAGATCTGTACGGAACAGATTGGGCAGATTATATTATCGATGTAGAAGCAACTTTCTTCTCAGCATTCGGAGCAGGAGCAGATGTAGATTCATCTGATGACATTACAGTATCTGACAGCATGAAGACACGAGTAGAGGTTTTACAATAGAGACAGAACTCAGACGTCAGAATCCAGAATAAAGTTTAAAACCCCCGCAAGAGCGGGGGTTTTTGTTTTGTTAAATGATGTCATTGAGTCTTGATCGAGATCCTCCTCCTTCCCACCTTTCGATGCTACTCGGGGTGCCCTAAGCGAAGTTGAATGGGCAAGGAGGAGGGGTAGCCTGAGATCATACACAATTCCTGCAAATAATAAACAGAAGACTTTACCTTGCATTGTGTCCCTTGTGGACTATGAGCCATCGTTGTTGTTCTCAGCCTGGGGGCACTTCGTCCCCCAAACCCCCAGACTTACTTTCTTTATTCGCCTTAAAGAAAGTAAGCAAAGAAAAAGCGGCCGTGGGTCCCACGCCCTATATCTATTTCGATATTGGAAACCTAATTAATTTAAATAGATATAGGACTGCAGTCAATGTTTTTGTCTAACTATGAATGTACCCATTGCCAGCTCGGTCGGCAGGCTCCCTCACAAGCTGAGTTATCTAACAATGAATGATTGGAGAGCTATAGCCCCCACAAAACAAATTCGTAGGTTTTTACAAAAGATTTTTGCCTGTAGTGCGCTTACAGGATACGACATATAGCCATAGCTACATTGAGTATCCTGTGAGTGTGCTGCAGGCGAAAAGATGAAGTTAGAACCTGTGAATTTGTTTGGTGGGGGCTATGACTACCAGAACATTGCCGGGCCACGTCGTTCGCGAACGACGTGGCGGGGGACTTAGATTAATGTCGGGGGTCAGGTCTTGAATCGTGGCGTTTTGATAATTATCCGACTGAATTATGATAGTTAATTCCAATTTCGATCGAGGTCAGAAGATTTCTCTCTTCGTTCGAAATGGGATAAGAGAATATCAGGGGTCAGGTCGTTCATTGTAGCGTTTTGATGATAATCAGATCGAATTATGATAATTAGTCACCAATTACACAACGTCCCGATCGGGACGTTGTATATAAAGCGATAATCTACATTCTACCTTCTACTTTCTACATTCTGAGGTATAATGCCCACATGTATACTTTGAAGAACAAAAAGAATCGTGCTCGGCGTGGGGTTTTGGAAACTGCCCATGGTTCGATCCAAACTCCGTTTTTTATGCCCATCGCTACAAAGGGTGCGGTTAAAGCTATGTCATCTGAAGATGTGCGAGAGTTGGGTGCGCAGATCGTCTTATCAAATACTTATCATTTGATGTTGCGACCAGGCAGTGATGGCATGCGTAAACTCGGAGGATTACATAAGTTTATGCAATGGGACGGTCCGATTTTGACTGACAGCGGTGGATATCAAGTTTTTAGTCTATCGAAAATGAATAAGACGGATGAAGATGGCGTGGCATTTTCATCTGATATTGACGGCAGAAAAATAAAGATTACACCAGAGGGATCAATGGCAATGCAGTCATCCATCGGAGCTGACATTATTATGCAGTTCGATGATGTGGCGGCAGGGAACTCGACTCGTGCGCGATACGAAGATGCAATGGAGAGATCACTGCGTTGGGCTAAGCGATGTAAAGATTCTTACAATCACAATCAAAAGTTGTTTGGTATTATTCAAGGTGGAACCCATGAGGATCTTCGAGAGAGATCAGCGAAGGGACTTATTGATATTGGATTTGATGGATATGCGATAGGTGGATTGTCAGTCGGAGAAGATCGAGAACATACATTTAGAATCACAAAGTTTATAACAGATTTGATGCCGGAAGATAAACCAAGATATTTCATGGGCGGAGGAATGCCTGAGGAAATCGTGTATTACGTATCCGTGGGTGTGGATATGTTTGACTGTGTACTTCCAACAAGAAATGCACGCCATGGCACACTATTTTTATGGAAGAAAGATCCAGCTGAGGCAGTGCGTGAGGCCTTCGAGCTTGCTCAAGACGGCGCAGATGACACTCGTATCGCAAATGCACTTTATGAACGCATACAGATCACCAGAGAGCCGTACACGTACGATGATTCTGCAATCGATCCTTTCAGCGACTGCCCAACATCACTTACATACACAAAAGCATATTTACGACATTTATTTAAAACCGGAGAGCTCTTAGCCCACCGATTAGCAACAAAACAAAACCTACGTTTCTATATGCGTTTGATGCACGAACTTCGATCGAATATCGAAAACTAAATTCCCCCTCCTTCCCAAGGAGGGGCTAGGGGTGGCTGCCGTTATTCTAATTCGATCGAATTCGTTCTATATTTGTCATCCTGAGGCACCCGACCTAAGTCCTCCGTAGCTTTAGCGAAGGAGGAAGGATCTACTAAAACTAACCATCTCGACGTTAGTTATAGATCCTGTCTTCGACTCTGAGGGAGGAGCCCCTCAGGCTCAGACTCGATGAGAGCTTGTCGAAGGGGAGAGATCTTCTGACTTCGATCGAACTCGAGAGGATCTCTCGCTTCGTTCGAGATGGGGATTGCTTCCCATCGAATTCGATCGAATTCCAACCATTCATTAAGGTTTCCGACATTTTTGTCATATGTGAGTCGATCGACTCACATATGCAATTTTTTTAAAAAACCCCAGGTTTTTTTGTTTTTCGATGATCTTGTCGCGAGTTTGATCCGATCGACTTAAACTCGCGACACATGCCACTTATCCATCCCGCCCTTCGCGAAGGGCGGGATCCACATTAGCCTGTACTCCAAGAGTTCAACTCCCAGAACACTCATTTAGAACCTTTTGACCAATCTTCTCAAGAATCGAAAATATTCATCAATTTTATCCACAGATATCCCTTCGAAGCCTGTACTCCAGGAGTTGAACTCCCTAGGGAGTTCAACTCCGATGAGATTCGGAATATTCAGCTGTCTACCCTTCGACTCGCTCCGCTCGCTCCCTTCGACTATGCTCAGGGTCTGCGACAGGACCTTCGGCTGCCTACTGCATATCGCCTACTGCATACATCTGATATAATAAAACCATGCAAACCTTTATTTTAGGGTTACGATATTTTTTCATTGACCTCCTTGGAGGGATTGTGCGCTGGCCGGTTTGGTGGTACACGCGTGGTCTTTTGTTTGTTGCCAAAGGTGGCGGGTCTTGGATTGGTGGTTATGCGAAATCATTGGCACTTAATGTTTGGGTTAAAAATCTTTTTATTCCAATGTATGGAATGTATGACTGGCAGAGTCGGATAATCAGTTTTTTTATGCGCTTTGCGCAAATTGTATTTCGTGCCATTGGTGTATTTTTCCTAAGTATTATTGTTTTGATTGTAATCGTTGCTTACGTGATAGCTCCACCTTTAACAATCATGGCACTTTTTTATCAATTGGTAGGACTCTATGGTTGAAGAGATTGAACAAAATAATCAGGAAGCCGCGGATCAAAGCGGAATTCCGGGAATATCAATCCAAGGAGTTTTTTGGTATTGGAAGGAGAAACTGACAGAACCATCGATCGCATTGCGCAAAGTTCGTAATAGTATTGAAAAAGTAATTAATGGAGTTATAGCGTCATTATTGCTTGCTTCGGTCGTAGTGATTGTTTTGACAATAGTTTTGGGCGATTCTGATGAGATTTTGACAATTGACTATTGGGCAGACGCGAACTTCTTGAGTCTAGTAGGACTATTTGGATTTTTATGTGCACAGTTTTTATTCTTCCGTTTTCAGGATAAAAAAATGCGTGTTGAGGAACTTTCTCGAAAAGAAGAGAATATTGGTGAAGTTCAGAGCATTCCATCACTCGATGTTGTTGAAAAGCGAAAGGACGTTGGTGCTGTTTTGACTGTTGATACTCGAAACGCTATCGAAGATGCATATCACATTGCTCGAAAAGGTGGGCATGCTGAAGTTACGGCCGTGCATCTATTTCTTGGATCATTATCAAGTCGATCGATCTCATTGCTTTTTGTTCGTTTGGGAATCACATTTGATCAACTTAAAGATGCTTTACGTCGTCGATTGGCGACTTTGGAAAAGGGAGATGCAGTTTTTGGATTTAAAGCACAAACTGTCATAGCTCATGCTCTGAAGGGAAGTCTCACATATCGCAGACCGCAAATCAATGCTGTGGAACTTTTCATGTCAGCATACAACCAAGATGAATTTTTGCAGGAACTTTTGTTCTCATTAAACATTGAAAGAAAGGAGCTTGAGAATGCAGTGATGTGGATTCGAATTAATGAGGAGCTTCGTGATCGTTATAATCAATTTAGAAAAGCGGCATCGTATAAGCCTACAAAAGGCATGGATCGCGCAATGACCGCTGTCGCAACACCATTCCTAGATCGAGTTTCAGAGGATTTGACTAGATCAGCGGTCAGCGGTCGACTTCCAATGTTGATTGGTCGCAATAGAGAAATGGATAATTTGTTGCGTGCGATTGAAGGTGGGCGTCAAAGTATTGTGCTTGTAGGTCCATCAGGTGTTGGAAAAGATGCAATTATTTATGGTTTGGCAGAGCGAATGGTTGAAGAACGTGTTCCAAAAAGTTTGGAAGATAAGCGTTTGGTGAAAATTTCTGTGCCGCACATTGTATCAACAGAAGGCGGTCAGGGTGCTGAGGAACGACTTTTGTATGCGATGAGTGAGGTTGCTCGCGCAGGAAATGCAATTTTAGTTATAGAAAATATTGATCAACTTGTTGGCGGTGGAGGTGTGGATCTCTCATCAATTCTTTCGTCCGAGCTTGAGAAGGGTTATACATTTGTAATTGCAACAACAACGCCTCAAGGATATTCATCTCGGATCGAGCAATCTGCTTTGGGTCAAAAGATGGAGAAGATCGTTGTGGAAGAGCTTGGACGCGATGAGGCGATCCAGGTAGTTGAGTCAAAGATCGGTGGAATTGAAAATAAAGATAAGGTTGTCTTCACCTATGATGCAGTAGCAAGTATTGTAGATCTTTCCAGTCGCTACATGCATGACCAGTATTTACCACAAAAAGCGATTGTATTAGCTCAAGAAGTTAGTCACATGGTTGGAGCACAATCTCAGGATTGGGCACGTGTGGATAAATCTCATGTTGCCAAAATGATTTCCGATAAGACAAATATCCCTGTAACTCAAGTTACTCAGGAAGAAAGCGATAAATTGCTAAATCTTGAAGAAAGAATGCATGAGCGCATAATCGGTCAGGAAGATGCAGTTAAGGCAGTTTCCAACGCTCTTCGACGGGCGCGTGTTGAACTTCGATCTCAAGGCCGACCAATTGCGAACTTCTTATTCCTCGGGCCAACTGGAGTTGGAAAAACTGAGTTAGCGAAAACCACAGCGGAAGTTTATTTTGGAAGTGAAAATACAATGTTGCGTTTTGACATGTCTGAATATCAAGACAAGGCTTCGATTGCACGTCTGATCGGAAATGCCGGAGAAGGTGGACTTTTGACAGAGGCTGTTCGAAAAGAACCATTTTCTTTGTTGCTTCTCGACGAGTTAGAAAAAGCAAATCCAGATATTTTGAATCTATTCCTACAAGTAATGGATGATGGTCGTTTGACTGATGGCGCTGGACGAACTGTAGATTTCACAAACGTAATTTTGATCGCGACATCAAATGCAGGAACACAATTCATTCAAGATGAAGTTGCGAAGGGCACTGCGTTAGATCAGGTTAAACAAACGTTAATGGAGACTGAGCTAAAAACTGTATATCGACCAGAATTTTTGAATCGATTTGATGGTGTGATGGTATTCAAGCCACTTTCACAAGAAGACGTAGTTGCGATTGCATATCTAATGATCAAAAAAGTCGCTCAGCGACTTGATGCAAAGGGAATTAGATTTGAGGCGTCTGATGAGGCTGTGCATGAATTAGCAAAGAAAGGATATGATCCAAAATTCGGAGCAAGACCTTTACGACGCGTGATCCAAGAAAATGTGGATAACTCCATCGCCGAGTCGTTATTACAAGGAAAAGTAAGCCGACGGGATACATTATTGCTAAAAGCAGGTGGGGTAATAGAAGTACAAAAAGCTGAAGTGCTCTAACATAAAAAGACCCACCAGAACTACAAGACTTATTCTCACAGACCTATTTTAAAAAAACATCAAACCACGCCTCGAGGGGGCGTGGTTTTTAAGGTTTCGTCACTTATCCACAAGAAGCTGGCACCCCAGGAGTTAAACTCCCGGGGAGTCCGACTCCTAAGAGTTAAACTCCTGATTCCGGACTCTGGGCTTTATACTTTTAGCTTTTTGCTTTAAACTATAATAACTATGCCTTCTTGGTGGATATATCCAGTTGTACTGAGTTTTCTGCTTTCATTGCTCTTGAGCGATGTTGGGCGATCTTTAGGTCGCAAGTGGGGATTTATTGACGAGCCGCGATCTTATCGAAAACAGCATAAAGGTGGAACTTCGACTCTTGGTGGGCTTTCTATATTTGTTGCAATTTCGATTTGTTTGATCGGAGTTTTATTGTTTTCCGATGAGCTGACTCGTGGTGCGATGGAGAACAAGCACTTTATCGGATATTTGGTTGGTGGTTTGGTTTTGATGCTTGGCGGGCTTTTGGATGACAAGCATGACCTTCGTGCGCGATATGCAATTGTATTTCCAATCGCTGCCGCTTTGATCGCTGCAGTATTTGGGATTGGAGTTTCTAAAATTACAAATCCACTTGGTGGATTTTTCGAAGTTGGTGATTTGATTTCATTCTGCGTGACTTTTGTTTGGTTGTTGGGAATGACCTATGTCACAAAACTTCTCGACGGGCTTGATGGACTTGCGTCAGGGGTTAGTTCGATCGCAGGGCTTATGATGGGCTTTCTCGCGCTCACAGTCGTGTTTTATCAGCCAGATGCAGCATTGCTATCATTTATTATTGTCGCGGCCTTCCTGGGCTTTTTAGTATGGAATTGGAATCCTGCGAGTTTATTTTTGGGTGAATCAGGAAGCACGTTTGTTGGATATTCGATCGGAGTCTTAGCAATTATCGGCGGTGGAAAAATCGCCACAGCTCTTTTGGTGGTCGCCATTCCATTGTTTGATATTTTGTTCGTAGTTTATGATCGTTATCGATCAGGTGTCCCATTGTTCTCAGCAGATCGAAGACATCTACATCATCGCTTGGCTGACCTCGGACTTAGTACACGGTCAATCGTTTCGATTTATTATGGTGTAGCTTTGATCTTTGGACTTTCAACTCTTATCTTTGAAAGTTGGCAAAAGTTGATCGCGCTGGCGGTTTTATTTATTGGATTATTAATTTCGATTTTTTACATTCAAAAATGTCAAAAGAAAAAGTGGTAAGAATTGCGTGGGTTTTGTTGGGTGCAATAATCGGAGCATCGATTACTGCGCTTTTTTTATTTAATTACGCTAATCTCTCCCCCTTGTGGAAGGGGGAGTTGGAGGGGGTTCAAGATAAGACTCAGATTTCAATCAATGATGTTGAAATTGAAGTATACGTTGCGAGAACTGAGGACCATCGACATCAAGGACTATCAAACATCGAACTTGAAGAATTTGATGTTGATGGAATGCTATTTATTTTTGAAGATTTTGAGCAACGGACTTTTTGGATGGAGGACATGAAGTTCGCCATTGATATCGTGTGGATGCATGATGGATTGATCGTTAAGACAGAAGAGAATATACCAATACCTAACAATGACGGAATATCATACATGTACTCAGAGCCGTTCGAAGTCGATGCCGTATTAGAACTTCCTGTTGGGGGTGTGGATAAGTATAACATCGAAGTTGATGAGCATATCAATTATTAAAGCATAAAGGCCGCCCGAGAGGATGGTCTAAATTGAACTTGCTTCAGATACGGTCCGATCGGACCGTATCTGAAGCAAGTTCAAATTGTTTAATATTAACTTAAAGCACTTGCTATCGATCGTTGAAGCAGAAGAGCCGCCCGAGGGGGCGGCTTTGAGACTGTCGAGTTCGATCGAATTCGATCAGTTTGGCGGCATCGGACCGTAGAAGATTCCGTGGAGGATTATACCTGCGAAAAAGAGAGCTACGCCGATTGCTGCGATGATGATCCATAGGATCATTTTTGTGAGCAGTTGCGTTCGGTGGTGCTGGAAGAATTTTTCCAATTCGCCAGGATAGTAGGCCCGGTCCTTTGAGTAAAGATACATCTTGATAGCGTGGAAACCTGCTGCTAGCAGACCAATCACTATGACCGGCAAGCCTATGTAGAGTGGCATGATGAGATCGAAGAAAGCCTCCCACCTAAGTCCTATGCCGATGAGCATGACTTGGATTGCTGCGATATCGCCAGATACGCAGATCATCAAACGTGTTCTATACTTGTTTGGTGTTTCCGGCTCTGTCAGGTGTCGAAGGATATAGATTGCGACTGAAAAACTGACAGTTGCGATGAATCCAATTGCGAAAAGTACAGCTGGGAGAAGATGCATGAGTGCCTTGTTGGGTTGAAGGGGCGGAAAGTTCGAATTTAGATTAGCACTGTTGACGAAATTTAGCTAGTATTACAGTTTTTAATTAATATTTATTTCACATTTGTCCCGATCGGGACAAATGTGAAATAAGTGATTATATCGGCGAGCATATTATTGACTTATTCTAGCTAATTTGTTACTATTTCGGCGTTAAATAAGAAAGGCATGCGCTCGGTATAAACGCATCGAAGGCAACCCCCTCCAGCTCCCCCTTGGGAAGTGGGAGAGACTAGCAGGTCGATGGACCACTCGCAGCCGTAAAAACATAATATGTTTGCAATAATCCAAACTGGTGGAAAACAGTACGTTGTTGAAGAGGGCCAGACCTTGAAGGTTGAGAAGCTCGACAACGAAGACGGTGATAAAATCGAATTCGACGCATTGCTCGTTTCTGATGATGAAGGAAAAGAGACAAAAGTCGGCGCTCCGATAGTCGCTAATGCTAAAGTGACAGCATCAATTGTCGAAACAGCGAAAGGGAAGAAAATCACAATCATCAAATACAAGCCAAAGTCAAAGTACCGCCGAAAGACTGGACATCGACAGACTTATACTGAGATCAAGATTGAGAAGATTGCAGTGTAGAAGAACTCAGTAGGTAGTATGCGGTATGCAGTAGGCAGTTCGAATTTTAAATAAACACCCGTTCGAGAAATCGAACGGGTGTTTTTTATTAAGTTGGTAGGACTCGTAGGTCTTGTGGGGCTAGTAGGACCTGTAGAACATTACATTTCAGATCTTCCTAAGAGTGCATCTCCCAAGGTTACTTCATCTGTGTATTCTAGATCTGCACCTATCGGAAGCCCGCGGGCTAGTCTCGTTGCTCTTCGATCTAGTTCTTTGATCTTTCTCGCTAAGAACATCATTGTTGTTTCCCCGTGTACATCTGGTGAAAATGCTAGGATCACTTCTTTGATGTCTGGATTTGCTTCAAGTCGGTCGACGAGATTTTTAACTTTTAGTGTTTCAGGCGTGTAGCCTTCGATTGGGTTTAGGACTCCGCCAAGTACTAGATATTTCCCGTGATATGCATTTGCCGCTTCAATGGTTGAAATGTCGCGTGATTCTGAAACTACGCAAAGCACACTGGTAGATCGTTTCTCATCACTACAAATTGAACAGATCGCATCCTCTGCATGTGTATAGCATTGTGTGCAGGTTTGCACATGTTGTAAATCAACAATGGCACGAGCAATTTGCTCGCGCTCATCCTGTCGCATTCGAAGTAGGGTAAAGGCGTATCTCAGTGCGGTCTTTGGACCAACGCCTGGAAATCGAGTTAAAGCTGCGACAACATTGTGAATTGGGGCAGGAAATTTGCGCATTTTTTAAAAGGGGTTAAAGGGTGGAATGGGGAATGTAGAATGCAGAATGTGGAATTAGGGTTGGAAGGGTTTGGGGGAGGTTCAAAGAGGTTATGTCGACTAGCGTCGACCTAGAGGTTAAAGAGAGGTTGTGGGCAGGGGGAATAAGAGGGGTTATGGAGAGGTTATAGAAAGAGGTTGTGGAGGTTTTAGGACCTTGAGGTTTATGAATCTCGAATTAACCTCTATAACCTCTTGCTTGTCATCAGACAAGCTAGCCTCTTTAACCTCTTTCGATCGGATTAAGTGGCATTCGATATCCTCTAAACCCTCTACCCCCTTTCCACCCTTCTTTACCCCATCATATCTTTAAGTGCATCGAGTCCTCCCATGTCTTTCATTTTTGTTGCCATTTCTTGTTGAATTTTCTTGGAGGCTTCATTAAAAGCTTCCTGAACTCCTTTTTCAATTTTTTCGCGTTCAAGATCTTCATCGATTTTTACACCTTGAACTTTTTGATTGCCGTCAATAGTTATCATGACCTTTCCACCCATTCCTTTTCCGACAACCATGATTTCTGCCAAAGCTGCTTGCATTGTCTTCGCCTGTGAACGCATGTCTTTGATTTGCTTGATTTTGTTGAACATATATTTTTTTAAGAATGTAGAATGTAGAATGTAGATCGAATTTGATAGGTAGTAGGAGTATACGATGGGAGGGTGATAGGATCAAGAGCTGGGCAGAATGCAGTATGCGGTAGGCAGTAGGCAGCATGCAATCGAATTCAATTCGAGCTTTTAAACTGCCTACCGCATACTGTCTACTGTATACTTTTATCCCCCCTGCGGTAACTCCGCTCCTTTTGGTGGTACTCCTGGTGGTAATCCAACATTGGCGGGATTCGATTCTATTTGTTGAGTTTGAGGAGGCGGGGCGATGTGATGCGTATCGATATTTTTGAAACTTGCTCGCTTAGCGTCCCAAAATAGTTTTACCATTCCAGTTGGTCCGTTACGATGTTTTGCGATGTGAAGTTCTCCAGAGTTTCTTTCTTCCGGCGTTAGTTCTTCGAGCGAATAGTTTCTGTCTGATGCTTTTCGATATAAGAACATTACAATGTCGGCGTCTTGCTCAATGGACCCAGATTCACGCAGATGGGAAAGTTTTGGAATGGCTGGTTTGCTAAGTTCAACCGCACGAGAAAGCTGTGCCAGTGCTATGACCGGGATTTTAAGTTCACGTCCGATCTGTTTTAGACCTCGACTTATCTCTGCGACCTCATTAACACGGTTGTCACTTTTGTTTGTTCGTCCTTCCATAAGCTGAAGATAATCAATGACGAGCATTGATAATCCGTGCTCAGCTTTTAGCCGACGTGCTTTTGCACGAATATTCATGATATTCGCCGCCGGTGTGTCATCAATGAAAATTGGAGCGTCTGAAAGTTTTGCTAGTGCGTCACCAATTCTTGGAAAATCATCATCTTTATCTGAAAGTCTTCCGGTTCGAAGTTTCCAAAGGTCAATGTCTCCTTCGGCGCAAATTAATCGATCAACGAGTTGTTCTTTTGCCATTTCCAGTGAAAAGAATCCAACCGGCTCTTTTGCGCGAACAGCACAGTTGCGCACAAAGTCCAATGCCAATGAAGTTTTACCAACAGATGGACGAGCGGCTAGGATGATGAGATCAGATTTTTGAAACCCGGCAATTAGGTTGTCCAGTCCGGTGAACCCAGACGGAATTCCACGTAACTGTCCGCGGTCTTTATGTAATTTATCAATTCGATCAAAGGCATCTGTCAAAATCGATCTAATTGGAACAAATGCTTTTTGAATAAAGTTTGCAGAAACATCAAACAGTTTTTGTTCAGCCTCGTCGATTATCGAATCAATTTCATCGGTTTCATTGTATCCAAGTTCTGTGATACGTGACGCTGCACTGAGTAGTCGACGAAGTGTTGCCTTTTTTTGAATTATCATTCCATAGCTGGCAACATGGGCTGACGTTGTAACTCGATTAGTTATTTCCACCAAAGCAGTTCGACCGCCAATTCTACTAAGCTCTTTTTTTTCTTCCAACCTGTTTCCAACTGTCAAAATATCAATTGGTTCATGACGTTCAAAAAGATCTAGCATTACCTCAAAAACAATTTTGTGTGATTCTTTGTAGAAATCTTCACCATGCACAACGTCCATAACCTTAGCTAAAGAGTCCTGATCGATAAAAATACTGCCCAAAAGCGATTCTTCAGCTTCAAGATTGTGCGGTTGAATTTTAGAGGGAATGTTGGACATATGGCTCCATCTTATCGAAGATCACAGGATTATCAAGAGTAGAATGTGCAGAAGATGAGGATGAGAGGGGGATAGAATGGTGAAGGTATGCAGAATGCAGTATGCAGTAGACGGTATGTGGTAAAACTAGTTCGAGTGCTGATTAATTTTATGCTGTCTACCGCATACTGCATACTGCCTGCTGCCTGCTGTGATATAATGTATAGGATTTTTAAAGGGTTTTAACACAAGATCTTATTGTATATGAGACAGATTAATAGGGCGGAGGCTAGAGGAATAATCGAATTGGAAGAGAATAGTATAGAGAGTGAGCGTAAAGTCAATGAGATTTTTGAAAATGACATTGCAAGCTCGATTAAATCAGCTCGTGAAAATTCTCAAGATGGTTCTTATCCAGAATTAGATTTGGAAAAAGATATATACCTGTTTGATTTATTTCGAAAATCAATAGAACAATTGCCATTAAAATATCGAGAAGATCCTGATTTTGCTATTAAATTCTTGAAAGAGCAAAACAATCTATTTTTTCATGGACAAGAAAAGATTTTTTTTGATGCCTTACCCTTAAATATCAAGGCCGATTACGAGTTTCTTGATACATTGTTAGATTTGTTTCCCGATGTAGGGTATAGGTTTTTTCTAGATCTTTCAGATGAGGTTCAGGATGTGATTCCAAAGGATTGGTTTCAGAGCAAGTGGGACGAGTTCGCAAGTAGGTATAATTTCTTCAGCGTAAATGCAAAGAGTATTCCTTGGCAACTATTGTCTGTAGAACAATCGAAAAGTTTTATAGATGAACCTAGGCCAATCTCATCGTTCAATTTTGAGGTCATGCCACATCAATTGAAGGATGGTTATAAATGGCATGAAGATTACGAAAAATATTTCAATAGAATTGTGGCGTTTATGTCGCGCGCAGAAGAATATGAAGATGAGAGAGGCTCTCTAGATTCTGAAAAAGAAGATGATATATTGGCGATCACAGAGTTGTCTGAGTGGCCAGAAGTATATAGAAAAGGATTAAAATATGATGTCACAAGTATCAAGAAAGCAGTACAGGCAGTTGATTTTGATTTTAGGTTTATAAACACTGTAATTATACAGACCGGAGAGTCGATTGAATCATTGTCGTTAGTCGAGGAGGCGATAGATCAAATAGAAGCAATGATTTTTTCTGGAAAAATAATGGAAGCGATAAAATTATCAGATTTTTTGCCAGACAAAGAAAGGGATCGATATAGGCATTTTTTTATTTTTTCAGAAGAGAGTAATTTTGTACAAAGTGAGATCCATATAGCATTTTTGATTTGGAGAAGTAAGGGTATTGAAGGACGAATAGATGATCAACAGGCAGAGAAGATTCGCGAACAAGTTATCAGAAGGGTTTATAAAAAGGATCATGAAGATAGTGAGGTTGTTATAGAAGGGCGTGCGAAATATAAGAGTTATATGGCTGGAGTTTCGAACTCCGATGAATTATTTTGGACATATCTAAATAAGTTAGACCGTGGTAAGGCGTTGGCGGTTTTATCGCGATTTATTGAAATACTGCTAGCTGATGAAATGGAGAAGGGTTTAGGGTTGAGATCAAATGCTTTTGTTCTAGAAAGGATATTAAAATCAATAGAATCATCTGATGATGCGCGGGTTACTATGCAGTACATGGAGGGTATTAACAGTGTTTCCATCGATGAATTTCGAGATGAAAAGAAATTATTAGATATTCACGCTTTAAATAATAGAATGTGTGTAGACTTATTTTTTGAACAACATGGACAAGAAATTATTAATTTTTCAGTTGAGGATTACGATTTCGTGAGAGAGATGGACGTATTGAAGCAGATGCGTGCCCAAATGAAAATGTTGACAGTAGGACGAAAGAGTAATGATAGTTATAGAGAAGCTAAAATGCATTTGGAGGGTCGGATAAAGGCTCAGATAGAACAAATTAGATACATGAAGCAAATTGAAGAACAAGCAGTATTTGAAATCCCTGACATTGTAAGAAATTCATTAGAAAGAAACTCTGATATTTCACCAGAAGATCTAAATGACATGATTTTTAATACGTACCGATATGCGCCACGCCTATCAAAGGCCACGAGAGCGGTCGTTGAGACAAAGATTAAATTATATAAAAAAAAGTATGATGCAGTGAGGTTGTATTATCAGAAGTATCATAACGATCAGAAGGAATTATTTTCAAGAACAGTTCCCGGATATGGTGTTCCTAGTGAAAAAATAGATGTTATGGTTAATGGAATAAGTCTAATTTTTGTAATTGGAGATCGTGACTATGATTATTTAAACAAAGAAGAAAATTCAAGTCGCAGGAGTGCAGCATTGGCTTTTAGTTACTCGAAAGTAATGGATTTAAATGGGACCATCGTTATGGCGCGGAGACCCCATGGTTCCAAGGATCCGTATTATCAAGGATTGCAAGATAAGATGTTGAATGATGATATAAAACATGAAAATAGGCACCATGAAGATAGATTATTTTTTAGTTTCGATAGGGCGATAAATAGTGCAAAGACAGAAATACTTGCATATTTGACCGATGGTAGCAGTAAGCAACACATAATTTCGATGTTAACTGATAAAGAAGGTTTATATTACTTTCATGATGTACAGGAAGATGAGAAATGGAGCAAGCATTGTGAACAGGTTGTTAAAGCAGTGAATATAGCTTTTGCGGTTGGAAATGTTGACGCGCTTGCATCTACTCCGATAAATCAATGGCGAAAGCTATTATCACATCCAGCGCTTGTAAAATAATTTTTTAGTTTTATCACTTTTGTAAAAAACTATCATGGCTTACCACGATAGTTTTGTGGATCTAAGATTCCAACAGCCGAAGCTTGTGCATGAAGGTGTGCAGCGGCAGTAGACGGTATGCGGTAAAACTAGTTCGAGTACTGATTAATTTAACACTGCCTACTGCATACCGCCTACTGTATACTGTGTTATAATTTATTCAATTATGACTTCAAAATCGAAAACATTTATTCGTGGTACGCAGTCATTAATCGGCGCGATAATTGGTGTTGGAATATTTGGACTGCCATACATATTTTCGCAGGCAGGATATTCTATTGGGCTTCTACATTTAATTGTAATTGGCGCGGTTAGTCTTACAATTGTTTTAGCCTATTCTGAGATTGTTCAGCAGTCGCGCGATCATCATAGAATGTCAGGTAGTGTTAAAAATTATCTTGGACATTTTTGGGGGATTGTTACTGGTATCGCATTGTTTGCCTCTAACTGGGGTGCAATGCTTGCTTACATAATTCTTGGTGGAGGATTTTTGCATGCGTTGACTGGTTGGTTTTTTGGTGGAAGTCTTTTACTTTATCAATTTGTATTTTTTGCAATTTGTTCTGCAGTTTTGATCGGTGGCCTTGGTTTTGTTTCGCGCACAGAATCGGCTTTTGTTTTCGCTTTATTGATTTTGTTGCTAGTGATCATCGGAGGGTCTGCTCCCTATGTGGACCTGTCGAATTTGTTGGTGATCGAACCTGCACTTGCTTTTGCGCCATTTGGTGTTGTATTTTTTGCATTTGGGGGCGCTGCCACAGTTCCGGAGATGAAGGCGATTTTAGGTAGATATAAAAACATGCTTAAGCAAGCTATTGTCGTGGCTTTCGTAGTCATTACAACCGTTTATGTTTTATTCACTGGTGCTGTTGTAAGTGTTAGCGGGTTAAATACTACCGAGGATGCGATCCAGGGTCTTGGCACTTTTTTAGGCGAGTGGGCAATAATTATTGGATCGTTAATTGGATTGTTCGCCGTGTTTACTAGTTTTTTGATACTTGGAGTCCAAGTTATGGACACAGCGATATATGATTACAAAGCGCGATATCTGACTGGATGGGCATGGGCAATCACAGTTCCATTTATTCTGTTCATAGCCGGCGCACGTGATTTTATCAGTGTCATCGGATTTACTGGCGGTGTGTTCGGAGTAATTATTGGACTGTTGATGGTTGCCATGTATAAAAAAGCAAAAAAGAGTGCATCAGTTTCAAAAAGAACTTTCACAATCCCAAACTGGCTTTTGAATATTGTTATTGTGATATTGTTGTTGGGAATGGTATCGACGATCGCTGGGGTTTTGTAATGCAAGATTCTCCCCATTCCCACCTTTCGACAAGCTCAAGGTGCCCTGAGGGATTCGAAGGGTAAGGGGGAGGTAGCGCGCCGGTCATAGCTCTGGAAGAGCGACGACTGGAGGGGATTGCCGTGCTTTGATCAAATTCTAAAATTTAGTTTCCCATCCCGACGAGAGGAGGGATCTCAAGTCTTGTGATTATCGTATTCGATCGAATGGTCGGTAATTAGGATGTGCATTTGGTGTTGGGGTAGATTTGATGGGGCATAATATATGGAGGTCAGGTCACGTCATTCGCGAATGACGTGACAGGTCGCCAATCGTCAAGTTTCAGATTCGTGATCGAGTCGGGAGTCAAAAAATCGGGGGTCAGGTCTTGAATCATGGCATTTCATCGTTTTACTGGTATATGAGTCATCAATCACGAGTCGCCAACCAGGGGTCAGGTCACGTCATTCGCGAATGACGTGACCTGACCCCCATTTTATTCGCTCGGGATGGCGAGCTCTTGGGCGACCTCTTGTCTATAAAACAAACACCCCATTCGATCGAATGAGGTGTTTG
>FLOH01001376.1_pt1 | contig 38413 bp, 46 predicted proteins | sample 756751 | NCBI WGS metagenome assembly FLOH01 (sample SAMEA4026879, study PRJEB14308) | marine metagenome | biome: coastal water; material: water | depth 74 m
GATTAACAAAGTCTAATCCGTGAGGTACAGGTGCAAAGTTAGTCTTATCCCTCGCATCAGATACAACAGTCCACGCCACTTGGATATAAGCATTAGTAACACCCGTTGAACCCATACAGAACCGACCGTTTTCAGTTGTTGGGTCAAATACAGGAGCATACGTACCTGCTGAGTTTAGTGGGCTGAACGCTGAGTTACCTGAACCTGTGGTGTTGCTACGAAGTGCAGCCTGACCACTTGCGGTGTTACCTAAACCTGTGGTGTTGTACTGAAGTGCATTCACACCACTTGCTGTGTTGCTGTAACCTGTGGTGTTGTAATAAAGTGCATTCACACCACTTGCTGTGTTGTAGTTACCTGTGGTGTTGCTCTTAAGTGCTTGCACACCACTTGCTGTGTTGTAGTCACCTGTGGTGTTACTAGTAAGTGCATTCACACCACTTGCGGTGTTACCTGAACCTGTGGTGTTGTTCTTAAGTGCATACAAACCACTTGCGGTGTTGTGGATACCTGTGGTGTTGTAATAAAGTGCTTGCACACCACTTGCTGTGTTGTAGTTACCTGTGGTGTTGTTCTTAAGTGCATTCTGACCACTTGCTGTGTTGTAGTAACCTGTGGTGTTGTTACGAAGTGCAACCTGACCACTTGCTGTGTTGTTGATACCTGTGGTGTTGCTCAGAAGAGCATGCTGGCCACTTGCTGTGTTGTTGTTGCCTGTGGTGTTGCTCAGAAGAGCATGCATACCACTTGCTGAGTTACCTGAACCTGTGGTGTTGTAAAAAAGTGCAGCATAACCACTTGCTGTGTTACCCTGACCTGTGGTGTTGTAGTAAAGTGCATACACACCACTTGCTGTGTTGTAGCCGCCTGTGGTGTTGCTCTTAAGTGCATTCACACCACTTGCTGTGTTGTCGGTACCTGTGGTGTTGGAAAAAAGTGCAGTCTGACCACTTGCTGTATTGTTGCTACCTGTGGTGTTGTAATAAAGTGCAGTCTGACCACTTGCTGTATTGTTGCTACCTGTGGTGTTGTAAAAAAGTGCATTCACACCACTTGCTGTGTTGTAGGTACCTGTGGTGTTGTAATAAAGTGCATTCACACCACTTGCTGTGTTGTAGGTACCTGTGGTGTTGTTACGAAGTGCATTCACACCACTTGCTGTGTTGTAGATACCTGTGGTGTTGTTACGAAGTGCATTCACACCACTTGCGGTGTTGTTGAAGCCTGTGGTGTTACTAGTAAGTGTAGCCTGACCACTTGCGGTGTTACCTGAACCTGTGGTGTTGCTCTGAAGTGCAGACTGACCACTTGCGGTGTTGTTGGTACCTGTGGTGTTGCTCTGAAGTGCAGACTGACCACTTGCTGTGTTACCTGAACCTGTGGTGTTGCTCAGAAGTGCTTGCGCGCCGCTTGCTGTATTGTTGCTACCTGTGGTGTTGCTGTAAAGTGCATCCACACCACTTGCTGTGTTGTAGCGGCCTGTGGTGTTGGATGCTAAAGCACTGTCTCCAGCTGCAAAGTTTGACGTTATAGCACCAGCACCGTAGGAACCTTGTAGTGCAAATGCACCTGTTATGGTTATTGCGCCAGCTACATCTAATTTTGTTGATGGTGCTGTAGTCCCAATCCCCACGTTACCAGAAGCATCTTTATACAACTGACCTGAGCCTATGTTCAGTATGCCTGTTCCACCAGTTAATGTACTTGTATATTCTAAAGTAGTAAATTTACCTGTTGTCGCTGTAGTTGCGCCAACAGTTCCATTAATATTTATTGAGGCAGTACCCGTTAAATTGGTAACTGTACCGCTTGATGGGGTTCCTAATACCCCATTAAAAGTTACAAATGCGCCAGCAGCGCCTACATTAGCTCCAAGCGCAGTTAAAACTCCAGTTCCAGTTGTAGTTGTAGCAGGCGCAGCTCCAGCTCCACCGCCAATTACTAAAGAATTTAATGCTAACTCTGCCGATGTAGCCCAAGCAGATGATGAGCTAAAATAAGGAATACCGCCAGACGTTCCTGCAACAGTGAATGCTGGAGTAGTAGTAGGTGTTGCAACTGTTATCAACCCTCCAGTAAAGCCTACTGAAGTTACTGTACCGCTGGAACCTAAAACTGATAAAACACCGGCAGCAAAAGTAACACCTGAACCAATAACAACTGAACTAAACCCTCCAGCACCATTACCATAAAGAATAGCAGTACCAGAAGTTGCAGGGGCGAAATCTGTACCCGCTATGGCGTTATTAAATCCCCCTGTACCGTTACCCTTTAAAATACTGGTTCCGGTAGTAGAGGGTGCATAAGTTACCCAAATGACACCGTTCCAATAAACCATTTGATCTATTGTCGTATCAAAATAAGGATACCCTATAAAAAGATTTTGAGTGGGCCTGCCTGACGTAGGGCCACTAGCTACAACCGATTGAAAAACAGGTTGTAATTGGCTAAACCATTGCGCCCAAGGCGTTTGCACTCGATCATCAGCATCGACTAAAGTAGACTGAAATGGGGGTTGGGAAATAGCCATTATTTAGATGCCAGTGTCGCATAAGCCGCAGCGCGAATTAAAACTGTCTTAATTGGATCAGTTATTCTAAACTTAAAAACGTAGTTTCTTGATACGCCTAATCTGCGCCATTCAGCCCGACTTAAGAAATCGCCTTGCGCTCCACAAGTTGCCCACATTTCACCCCCCCAAGTATATCCGCCATCGCGGCTCACTTGTAACATAACTTGAGGATTTTGACCTTGACCATCATTAAGGCCGCCGCCTTGCTCCATATCTAATCGTAACCGATAAATATGAAGCTTATTAAACGAAGTGTTCACAAAGAAATGGGGGGTGATTAATTCACGCGCTATTAAATCGCCATTGTCTGTATAAGACGCAGGATCAAGAATATACAAATTACCATTACGGTAATCCGATACTATTACACGAAAATCAAACTGACAGCCAAAATTAGCGTAATGTCTAGTAGTAGCCCCTGACAATAATGTACTCCAAACTTCTGAAGTTGCATCGTAAAGCCAAGTAACCCCTTGTTGTTGAAAGCTTATCTGATAAAATTCATGCCCGTTTTGACGATAACTAAATGCAATAGCATCGCCTTGGTTTACATATTCATTGAATAGAAAATCTAAGTCAGGCGTTGACACGGTAACAGGCCGATAATTTCGGATCGTTACAACTGATAAACCGCCTCGTCTAGCTCGGCCTAAATAGATTAATTCGCCATTACACCGCGCGACGCTCCATCTAGCAGCTACACCCATATCTGTAGGAGAGCCAGGTATTCTTAATAATGGAAAGGGAAATGCACCTATATCTTGCCAGTATTCTTGCGAAATAAAACCTAATAAAACTAAACAGCTATTATCTACCGCAACAGCTTCTAAAGTATCGGTATAGGCTTCTTTACTGGCGAATGATAATGCGTTCCAAGTAAAGCCATCATTTAACTGCGATAAATAGAATTGACGTGTATTAGGTGCATTAACGATAAAATACCCATCTAAGAAAGTTACAGTATTGCCTCCAGGGAAACCTTCTGCGGTAATAGCTCTAAAATTATTGACTACTTCTAAACCGCCTGCGCCAGCAGGAGTAGTATTAGGTACGGTAAATGTCCATTCATTAGCTAATGTACATGTGCCAGTGCCTGGTGTAGCGCCAGTAGCCGCAAATGATGTACCTACTTCATTATTTATAGCGCCAACTAATTGAAAATCTGAAGTACCTACGCTGTTGATAACATATTGAGTGCTAACAACTAAGGCTGTAGCGGCTGTCAAAGGAAAATTAACTACATAATTACCTGAAGGTACAGGCCCTGCGGTTTTTAAAATTTCAACATTATCATTAGAGCGGCGATTAGTTGCAGTTTCAGTTACTGCAACAATACTGTTTTGCGTATAAGTAAGTAATCCAGTAGCGCTATTATTGATGACTACGCCTGTGCCAATAGGCATTTCATATACTGTTCCCGTACCAATACCTACGCCAGTTGCAGTAAATATAGTTCCAACAACATTCGCCGCAGCGCCATAAAGTGTAAAGTCGGTAGTGCCTAATGTTAGAATTTGATAAATTGTACTGGCTACTAAAGCTGTGGCATTAACGAGTGGCAGCGAGGCAGTAAACTCTAAGCCTACAGTATTGGTCGCAGCTCCATAGAGTGTAAAGTCTGTAGTACCGATAATTAAAATTATATATTTTTGCCCTACTACTAAAGACGTTGCTGGAACATTAACATCGATAGTTGCTGGAACCGCTGTGCCTGTGCCAGTTGCGGCTTTAGTAGCAGTAAAAACAGCGCCTAATACGTTAGCCGCTGCGCCTGCAATAGTGAAATCCGAAGTTCCCAATGTTAAAACAACATATTTTGATCCTGCTACTAATGCAGTTGCTAGGATTGGGGTTTGCAAAGAAGGTAAAACAACAGTAAAAGTCCAACTGCCTTGTGTAGCTGTGGCAATTGTATAATCCCCTGAAAGTACATCCCCACCATTAGTAGTAATGGAAGCAGTATCGCCAGCGATGCCAGCGTTAATATAACCTGATACAGTTATAGTTAATCCGGTACGGCTATAAACATTTGAAACGGAATTAGCAGGATAGGTATAGCTTAATTGAAGTGTTTTAGGCTCGTAAATATAGCCGTTTTCGCCATCGACAATTATAATTTGTTGAGCGTTATCTGAGATGGAAACTGTGCCTTCAGCCGTTGAAAGCGTTCCTCTTTCAGTAACTACGCCATTTTTATCAATCTCTAATAGCTTATTAGCATTTACCGAATAGAGTAAATTTAATGATTGTAGCCACCATAAACCGCGTGAAGGATTATTGCCTGCATTAGCGAATAAAGTTAATCCTGGTGTTGGATACGCAGCTAAATTTGTTTTATCTTTTTCAGGCTTTACTTCAAGAAAAAGATTCTGCCTTTTTTGAGCAGAAACAGCTTTAGACCGTCCAGCTATGCCAGCCCCTAATATCGGTAGTACAATGGCTTCTGGCATTATCGTCCATATCCATCAGAATATATATTGTATCTCATTTGGCTGGTACTCATAAGCGCTACATCCGTACTAAGGGTAGGAGTTCGTTGATTAATTCTCTTAATACGCTTAACCGCATTTTGAGCTAATGCAACAGTTGTTTGTCTAATATCAAATTGGTATTCTTCAGCGATACGAATTGCTAAATTAAACACTATAGCTTCCCAATAGCCTGGAGGAAGGCTAATGTATGCAGTAGGGTCATTAACTACAGTAAATGGCTTCCAAGATGTCAGGGTAATAGTTTCATTACTTGAAGAACATATTGGGTAGATATAAGCGTTTCCGATAGGAAAGCCCCTATCATAAAACAAATATCCTGGGAAATTAGTTTGTAAGCTTTTAAGTCTTACAGAATTATAGTCATCCCATTCCATAATTTGCATGGGATAATCAACAGGGATACTTCCTGTATAGATTGTGAAATACGCATCAATAATTCGGCTTGGCCTGATAGTATTCCACATAGCCCCTAGCCCTATAGTATAAGGGTTAGTGTAGGAGGATAAAGGGAATGTTTCTCTAGTGTTCTGGTAAAGCAGCAATTCATCAGCAGACCACGAATCTAGCATACGGTTAAGCGATTCTATACCGTCTTTAAGCTCATTTGCAGTTAAATCAGTATCTACAGATGATACTTGAATTAATCGCATTGCAGCGCGTACTAAATCGTTTGCTGTATAAAGCTGACCGACATTGCTGACCATTGAAACGGCAACAGTATAAGGGGAAATATGCGCCCATTCTTCTGGGGCATTACTCCAGAATACTGAACGATTTCCCCAGATAGGTGCTGGCAAAGTCCAAATATCATTAATGAAAACAGTTGATATGAGATTACCCCCTATCAACTGAATATCATATTCCTGAGTGCCATCGGCTACCCAAAACGAAAGATTATATCCGCTAGTAATTACTACAGGGTTAGCTATAGGCGTAGTCATAGCTTGATCTTGAAAAATAGCTACCGCAGAAGAAGTATTTGCGTAGAATACTCCAGCGGAGATCAAACCTAATTGACCCCCTATTTGGGGAACTAAATCAAGAGTAAAATATCTGCTCATTAGTTTGTAGGTGCAGGTAAGGTTTCTTCTAACATTTTATTTATCCTCTAATATTTCTTGGGGAGATTATTGTCATTTAGATTCCTTAGCAATCTACGGCATCAGCAAACTCAGGTAAAGTCTTAAGATACTCATAGCCTTGAATTAATACATTTGCACCATCTAAATTAAAAGGAAGCGTGTAATTCTTACAATCAAAAACTGTCTTGTCTTTTTCTGTTGAAAATAAAACAGTCAACAATAATTCTGTTTTTGAGGCTTTAATATTGTCAATCCTAATATAAGCTTCTGGAAAAGGTATTGTAGTATCGTAAGCAGAGATTGATTTAGCTTGTGTTAATGCCATTGTTTATGTCCTATTAATTGATTGATCGACAAACTTCAAACCATGCTGCGCCGTCACAAACGAGCGTGAGCGTTGAGTTTGCTGCCGTTGTAAAATGTCCAGCCAGTACCAGATTAATTGATGAGTCTATGACAGTTAATATTGCATCGAATTTAAGCGTAATTTGATGCCCTGCAAAAGTAGCATATATGCCAGCTATATTTGTTGTACCTGTTACTACAACAAAAGTAGCCGCAGGACTTATGCGGGGTTGTGTCGCAGATGCAATAGTGTATGCAACGAGAGTTTGTTCCTGTTGTATACCTGAGTATTGATTCAAGTATCCAATATCGCTTACTTCAGAACTTATATAACACCCTGACCAAAAATTAAATCGGCTATTCGCATTTGAATAAACATCGAGGACACCACCTGTTCCATTGCCAACTATTCTACATCCTACAAATTGCGCTCCAACAAATTGTAATGATGCGTTATTATTAAACACCCCGTATTTATTGGTTGTGGCTGATAATCCATTGCCCTCAATAACACACCCAGTAAACGTAAAATCAGCACTAGGAGTATTTATATAAACCCCTGCACCTCTGGATGAATGTAAATTACAACCTGTAAATTGTATGTTTTGATAGCCTTGAGTAATTGCATCTAAATAAATACCGCAAGCTTCATTGTTATAAGGAGCTAAAATTCCACCGCCAGAAATCCAGCAATTATCAAAACTGGTATTTACTAATCCTCCTGAGCCTGTTACTTTTACACAATCCCCACCAGCAGTAGCATCAAAAAAACATTGTTGAAAATAATGATTAGCATTTCTGCCTTGGGGAAATGCAGCACCATCAATCAGCATATCATTTATGGCATTACCACCAATGTCGCAATTAACTGCGTAAACAGCATCAGATTGGTGTATCCAAATACCATAAAGACCAATTATAGGATTTGTCTGTAGTGTATCGCTTCCCCCTCTAGTAGTTACTGTGTCTAAACAAAGTCCTGATACTATTTGAGCTAAAACTGTCGAACCGATAATTATCGCAGTTCCTGCACCTGTAGGATCAGTAATAATAGAATTTTTAAGGTACGTTATTTCTGCGCCTTCAAAGTTAATCCCATCAAAATGCTTAGATATTTTTATTCTTTCAAATAATGCTCTACGTTCTTCTTTAACATGAATCATCGCGCCGCTTGTACGAGTCACTGAGGAGGTTATAGAGAAATCTCTGAACGTATTGTAAAAACTATTGCCTGAATTATAAAAAACATCGCCTGTCGCAACATTGGTTTTGATAATGGTGTTGTCCTGCCCATCACCATAAACTAAAGTATTATTTAACCCTGTTAAATTTACCGTTGTGCTAACTATATATGTTCCTTTCGGGATGTTTAATCTTCCTCCGCCATTAGCTATAGCGTAAGTAAATGCAGCTTGAATTGCAACAGTATCATCAGTCGTACCATTACCTACTGCACCAAAATCTTTAACTGAAATTTCATACCCGATTACATTAGTAACGGTGCTTACAGCGCCAGTAACTATAGTAATTACACCAAAACTATAAAATTTACCTGTTACTGTACCCGTAATTTTATAGCTCCCTGCGGGGATAGCTACGCCTGTAGGATTGGCGGCAATAGCTGCGGTAAAAGCGGCGGTATCATCAGTTGTACCGTTACCTACAGCGCCAAAATCTTTGACTGTTGGAAGATCGCCAAACATGTCAGATATTAATCTTGGGGTGGCGGCGGTCATTTGAACGCCATTTTTAGATACTACAGCGGTATTTGATGTTGTTACGGAAGCACCTGAAGAACTAAGGCTTAAACCAGTAGCGTTACCGTTGCCGTCTTGTACCGTTTGAAGCGTTGTAGTAATGCCACCAGGAATCTGCAATAAGCCTGGAAAGGATAGATTTTGTTGCTGATTCGCTAGGCTAGACATTCGTTATTCCTCAAATGGGGTATTTCTAATACGTTTTTTAGGGGTTTTACCCTTATCATCCCATTCTTGGGAAGTAAGCCATCCGTCCTTGGATAAAGCTTTATATTCTTGCTCATCAACGGCAATTGTTGAATTGGCGTATGAGTCTTTGTGCATCGAGCATGGATAATCGATTGCCATATTTCACCTTAAAGGAAAAGGTGGAGGATTTTACCCCCCACCTTCAACTTACTATGGGTTATTAGCTGGAATTGCGCCGTAGTTACTTGGTGACGCTGACATGAAGTCAGTAGCAACAGGATAAGAACGGACAATTTGAACTAAATATGTATCCGCAGCAGGCGTTTTAGTTGCCGCAGTTGGATTTACATAAGTGATACTGATAGTGTTAGCAGATTTTACTCTTGCACCAGCTATAGCAACACCAGCAGTTTGAGCCGCTGTAGTTGATACGGATACAAAATCACCTACCGCAACGCCAGCAAGAGTAAAATCTTGTTCAGCAGATGTGATAGTTAAAACCGCAGCAGGAGTTACTGCTAACGATACAATAGCTGAGGCACGAATTGGCGTGACTGCAACTATATTAGGGCCTGGATTACTCATTTTAAACTCCTATTAACCAGTGATACGGCAAGCCAGCTCAGGATAAACTGTGCTGAAACCATAAAGAACATCAAGACGAGTCGGCAATTGGTCAGAGTTAATATCGTATTGGCGAACCAAACGAATTGACATACCATCAGCAGACGCACGTCCAGCCATATCAACACCTTGTGGCAATAACAGATCAGCAGTACCAAGAGCAAAAGCATCGCGATGGAAAGCAATAGCATTAGCATAACTAGCACCAGCAGAACCAGAAATTACAGTAGCATTGCCAGAAGCAATAGTACCGCCAGTGCTAGTTACGTTTTGGAATTGACCGCTAAAGACAGGTGTTGGTGATACTTGAACAGTTTGTGAAGAACCAGTACCAGTAGTCAACGCAGTTACTATGAAATTACGTAGCGTACCAGTTGATTGACGGTTTTGTGGGTTCACAGCATAAACGCCAGGTATTGTGAAAACAGTACCTTGAGTTAATGTTTTACCGTTTGAAATAGTAGCAGTTAAACCAAAAGTTGTTGCAGCGTTAGTTTGAACAGCACCGCCAGCTTGTGCAGCTACAGCAATTGTGTCAGTACCAACAATGAAAGAACCTGAAGTAAAGTTACCTACGTTTTGATCCATTGCAAAGTTGAAGCCTAAAGTGCTGTCGCCCATTGCGCCTTTCTTGAATATTTCAGAAATAACACCTTGTGGGTTGAACAAGTTAGTCAAACCAGAAACTAGACCAACATCAATAGTAGGATCGACAACAATGTGACGGAGTTCATCAACAGGCGCAGCTTCTTGGTTCAATCTAGCACGAGCAGCTAAGATTGTAGCTAAAGACTCAGCTTGAGTTGGTGTACCGGACAATTGACCAGGAGTACCAACCATATTATATACGTTTAGGAATTGTTGTAGACCATCATAATCGATCTTGTTAGCAATTGCCGCAATAGCTGGTTTGATAAATCTGTCAGAGAAGTCAGAAATGTTTAAGCTCAAATCTTGAGTTGTAAACGCCATATCAACACCAAACTGAGTGTTCAGAGTCAATGGAACGTAAGTTTCAACAGAAGATTCAATTTGAAGTGCAGGGCCTGATCTACCAACATAACGAGGAGGTTTTCTCAAGTTAATGGTAGTACCGATTTTTGCGCCTTCAATAGCGAATTTGTCATCATATTGACGACTGACTGCACGAGTAAAAACTAAGCTGTTGGTCAAGACCCGCAATGCTTCGTTTGTAATCATGCTTATGGTAAGCAGCTGATTAGCCATTTATATACTCCAAATGAAAAGAAAAAGGTGTTTAGCCTGATTTTATTCCAGATGGGAGCCAATCCCTCGAATTATCTGTACTGAGGTTGCCTAACTATCTAGGCAGGCAAAAGCTTAAATAGACGGGGGGATATTATATACCATAAACTATTTAAGATGTACAAAAAAAATACCGCCAATAAGTTTTATTGGCGGTGAGAGGGGCTATCGTTTCATGCGAGCAACTAATCTTGCTCTATCTTCAGCATTACGAGCAGCTATGTATTCTGAAGTAGACATTTCAGCATAGGATTTAGCGTTATTCACAGTGCCGCCCGTACCGTTAATCGGTCTAATAGGTTTAGGCGCTGTGCTTGATTTAGCGTCTTGTCTTATAATTGACGCTAATCTCATTCCAGCTTGTATAGGTGACATATTAGATATTTCGTAGGCGACATCCAGATTACGGCCTAATTGATAGGCTATATCAGGGCCATTTTCCATCCCTAATATAACTTCTCTAATAGTCTGGTTCTGAGCCAGTATCGGATCGGAAGTGACTCTTCCAATAATTGAATCATAATCCGCATATCTAACACGAGCTGCAGCTTCAGCAGTTTCTAATTTCGCTTGTGCAACTTGCTGGGTTTGCGCTCTTGCTCTTTGTTCATATTCCTGAGCAACCGCTTGTTTAGCCTCCATAACCGCAGATTCACGGGTATATTGCATCATTGCGTCCATATACCGAGGATCGTATTGACCGCCCGCAAATTGTGATGGTTCAGGCGGCGCTAATGCTGGTGGCTCTTGATTAGGTGAGTTCTGTCTAAGGATTTGCTCTTGCTTTTCAAGCATTTGCTCTAAGCGTTCAGCTTGCCTTCTAGCATCGTGCTTATCTTTAGTCAGTTCATCGATCCGTTTTTTATACCAAGGGTCAGCTTCAGCAACTTCTTCGGTAGACTCTACCGCCTCAGATTCAACTTCAGATTCAACTTCAGATTCAACTTCTTGAACTTCTACTGGACTTTCGATTTCGACTTCATCACTCATATAGATTCTCCTGGTTTAGCTTCACTTGTTAATGCTGCAATATCGGGTTCCTTCCGCATAGCGCCTGGTCGCATAGGCTGACCCTGCGGTGCTTGACCTTGTGGGGCTTGGCCTTGTGGTGCTTGGCCTTGTGGAGGCTCCATTGCTTGCATTTCTAATCGTTCAAATTCTGCATTATTTTCTACTAATTCTTTAGTTCCCATCCCCATCATTAATGTTAAATTCTCTCTAACAGCAGCCTGTAATTGACTATCAGTCATCATAATTTTACCTTCCACATCCATACGTTTAGTTTGGGCTTCAAACCATTCACGTTCCTGCTTTTGAAGTTCAATTGAGCGTTGGTCACGGAGTTGAGCTATTTCTTGACTCATATGCTCCATTTGCCCTGCTAATTGATCCATCATTTGTTGAGCTTGTAAAACTTCAGGGTTAATTTTATCCCCGCTCTTAGCTTGAGCTTGCAATTGTGGAGGTAACATTGCTTGCAAACGCTTACTAATTTCTTCAGCCCCAGGCCAATCCATGTTCTTCAACATCAAATCGCCGATGATATTAAATAGTGCTGGATTTGCTTGGGTTAAAGTCATCATCATTGTAGCGGCTTCATCGCGTTTAGTTGAGTAAGAAGGGCCCACATCACAAACCACGTCATAACGCCCCATAGTCGGATTGAATATCGAATCAATCGCAGTATTTTCAGTATTAGTGGACGGCGTTTGAATGTTAGGGTTAAGTTGTACAGTTCTTGGCGTTCCATCTTCACCTAAAATTCGTGCAACTCTGGGTCTATCATAGACTTTTGGAATCATATCCAACACGACACGCCCGATTTGACGGACTGAACGTGACAAATTGTCCTGATAATGGAATGTATTAATGTCAGCCTGTTTTTGCCTCAATAACAAGGCTCTACCGGACGTTTCGTTAGACTGAGCGCCTAGCGATGGTTGGTAAATCCCCATACTTTGCATAATGTCATTTTCAGCTAATTGAATAGCTTGCATGATTGCTGGGCTAGATTGAGGAGGCATCGCCCGTTGAGGTGAGCCAACAGGTGTTCCAGCTATCGATACAGGGTCATATTCGAGGTATGCGACTGATTCTTTGTTTACCCTTCCCCAATTAGGGTCAGTTTCAAATTGCCCCGCTACGCCTATAAATGGAGCTTTAGGAGATAAAGCGACATTTTCAGCATTAGCAGATAAATAATAGTTATACAGGCGTTGAGCATCTTTAGCATTGCGGATTAATCCTGATAAATAGCGTCTGCCTTGTAGCCATAATTCATGCCCAATGACTGGAACAATAGGTATAAACTTCGTAGGAAGCTCACCACGCTCTAAAATAGTATCGCCAGTAGCCTTACACCACATGCAGCGTTTTTTATCCGCTATACGCGCTTGTGAAGGGTCTTGTGGGTCAGTTATCTCAACTTCTTCATGCTCTATATAATAGTATTCGGCAATACGAACACTGTCCTTGGTAAACCAACCTTGAGCATCGCCATTACCCGCATCATCAAAATGCGTTTCTTCAACACCTGGATATAAACGTTCAAATTCATCTTTAGATATTTCTTCAGCTAAAATACACCATTCAGCATCAGAACCATCGGGTGATTTACTGTGCGGGTCCATGTACACCTTAAAAGGGTCAGGAATACGGTCAATGTAAATCTCTTGGTCAAATGAATTATCATCAGCCCAGTCGTTACGAATACGCACATAGCCAACACCCATATCGACTTGCGATTCCACCGCAGTATCGTAAGCCATACCCGCATTACTGTTGTCCTGAATGTGTCGAATCAACCCTTGCAACACTTCCGCTGTTTCCTGATCGGCTTCATCGTTGACCGGACGAATACGAATACTCGGTGTGTTCTGACGAATTTCGTTGACCACTCGATCACGATACTGAAGCAAACGGTTAATGACCAGCATAGGTCTTTCTTTACCTGGGCGATTACGGTCATACTTTGCAGACTCAGGCCATTGATCACCTAAGCGTGCAAAACGAATGTCGTCCAACATTTCCTGTCTATTTATAGCCGTAAAATCTATAGCTGTACTAAAGCGTTCGCGTATGTCCTTTAGCGTATCTTCATCCATTTGATCTTCGACCTCTACATCCGCATCAAAAGACGCCATTATCGAATCTGTATCTAAATTTGCCATCATAATTCCTAATCTATTAAAATGTTAAGCGCCCATCCAAGAACCACCACTGTTCCCAGATGAATTGTTTGATCGTTGTTCGCGTTGCTCCCGTTGTTCGCGTTGGGCGACAGGAAAAGCAAAAGTAACCGCTAATGCGTCCGCTGCATCAGGTGAGGCTAGGCCCCTAGACCGCATTTCTTTCTTACCCTCTAAGAAGATTGTACCTGACGAATTAGGTTTCTTCATAGGCCCTATTAAATCTGACTTCAGTTGCCTATCCTCCTTAATACTGGCAGTTTTCAACCAATCCCTCATGGTTCCCCACATCTCCGCACGTTTGTTGCCCCACATGATAGCATTAGTCGCCTTCCAACCAAAATTCACGCCCCTGACCTTGTACCGTTGCTCCACCAAGCGATCAAGAATACCATACCCCAACCCGCCTTCATCAATCACCGTCAGTGTGGGGCGGTACTGTTCAATAGCCTCAATCACCCGTCCAACAATCGCCATCGTATCTTCACCGGAATAGCGCTTAATGTTGATGATGTCACGCCCTTGCCTGACCACAATCACCGTTGAGTCAGCCCCGCCCCTAGCAGGATCGACCCCAATAACAATAGGAGCAGTCGTATCCTTATACTGAGGACGCTGAAACGCATCTTCAATAATGTCAGGCGAAATGAACTGATCCTCTCCGGCTGACGGAAATTCACCGTACACTTCCACTCGTGCTTGGGAAGAATCTTCACCATACTCCGCGATGATCTGCTCATACACTTGCTTGTCGGTGTCCTCGACAGTTCTTGCGTCCACTGTCCGACTTTTCCAAAACGCTCGCTTACCATGAAAGCACTCGAAAAAGTACCCTTCATTCCGTCTAGGGTTGCTAAAAGCAAACCAGTACCTATCAAGAATGTTCTCGGTAAAGAAACCAGCCCCTACTGACCATATCTCGTTGGGAATACCCGATGCTTCATCAAAGATCAGCATCATTCCGTCATGATTGTGAACCCCCGCATAACTGTCGGGGTTCTCTGCGCTCCACAGTTTCCCTTCTGCGCCCCAATAACGTGTACCCTTCTTCAGTTGATTTTCCACCAGCGTGGTCAACCATGTAGCTGGAGCCATCTTTGTAGCAGATAGTTCAAACCAGTGCGTGTTAATCGACATGGCGTACCACCGTGACAGTTCACCCCAGGTCACGGACTTTAGCTGAGACTCCGAGTTAGCCGACACGATTACCGTTGAGCCAACTCGTGTGGTCAACATCCACAATATTAGCCACGCCACTAACGCAGACTTACCAATCCCTCGTCCAGATGACACTGCTGACCGTAGAGTTGACATGTCGATCTCGCCCTTATTCTCCTTAATATGGTTAGCAATATCCCTTAGCACTTCGCGTTGCCATTTCCTTGGCCCGTGAAAGTGTTCTAGTGGGGTGTTCTTCTTCCCCCAAGGAAACACGAACAGCACGAACGCTTCGGGATCATCCGCTATCTTTGGCGACCATAACTCCACCATCAGCGTTTGTTCTTCGTCTGGTCGGTATATTGGTTGTTGTGCCATTAATTTCCTTGGTTAGTGTAACTTGTGCGTGTGGAACGTCAACGACCATCTCCATAACGCGACTGCGCGCTTCATCTAGGGCAGATTGTATATTGATAGTTTCAATTGACATGGATATTTCCTGCTTGGCAGTCCACCCATGAGCGTGTTGCAGGATTGACAGCGCCGCTTTAGCGTCCCCATTACGTGCGGCTTCTCTTAACTGAGTTGACGCTTCCAATTCTCCATCGGCTGCGCCTTTCAACGCCGCCATTTCGGCAACAGGGTCGAGCTGGCATAACTGTCGATATTCGGAGGGTAACATTCCTGCGGCTAAGGCTAGCTTGTCACCTTTTAGCCCCAAGGCGGCAGCGGCATATATTTGTTGCAAACGCCATTCGGTGGCTTGCACTTCTCTTGGAGTGAAGGGGATCGAAATCATCGTCTGTCCTCATATTTAACACCATTATTTAGTAGTACATCTTCACTGATTTTACCCTATTTTAGCAAAAATAAAAAATTTGAGGGGACGTAAAAAAGGTTACCTAAAGTAACCTACGGCATTAGCCAATGGGCGCATCGTGATACAGTTTGACCTAAATGATTTTTAACTTGCTCAATTTGAGCAAGTCTAACTTCCGCCAATGGCGGGCGCATTGCTAGATGGGTAAAAATACCAGTTTCTGGATTATAATGTAATAATTCTTTGAGTCTTTGTTGGGTAAGCATTTTGATACCTCTGAACGGTAGGTTATTGAACGAAGGGTTAAGTGGCCAATAGTTGTTCAAGCTATGTTCGGTTTGCATTACCTAGGCCACAAATACATACTACACAATTTTTATAATTTATCAACCATTTTTTCTTTCCAAAACGGATGCAATTTTCTTTTAGCTGCTAAATATATTACGACCCATCTTTTTCGCGTCCATGGGTAAATGGGTATGAATGAAGAAAACCAGGTAATTCCTCAGGAGATGTAATATCACCTTTCTTAAGACCTTCAATAGATTTCTGTTCGTCGTGCGTAGTATCACCGGGGCTCTTTTCCCAATCAGAAAAACTCATCTCGTTTGCTAATTTGTTGTCTTCTTTAGGAGAACTTTCAAACTGTGCCATATTATACCTCAAATAATTGTAATAAACACACCATTCAATGTGGTGATAATCTGTGTTGCCACAGGGTTAAAAGCAAATAATACCACAATTTTCTCACTGCGCAATTTTGCGCACATTCATTTTAAAAAAAAATTTACTGAGGGGCTTAATTTTCACCCTAAAAAAAAATTTAGTTTGGGGGAGTTTTCATCCTAAAAAAAAATTTACTGAGGGGGGTGGACATGGGCGACGGACGGTTCAAAATCCCCCTTATGCCCCCCATCAAACACACCAGGATACGTTATAACATACCATTCTAATCTAAGCTATTGAATCATATATGGTTTATGGTTTTAATATTAAGTCTGGTAGCTTTTCAGGAACGGAGGCAGGACTTGAATTGGTTTGCAAGTTATTGTTATCCTTAATGTTTTGCATCGGTGCTTTATAAAAGGTAACGAAAAAGGACACACTTTTGATTTATGTATCAAATGTATCATTGTTTAAAAGTTGGTATTATGTATCAAATGTATCATTGTTTTTTATGTTATACAGATGATACATAGTTGTTTTGCGCTGTGAGCTGGCAAAATGTATTTATGTATCATATGTATCAAATGGTCATACTTTTTTTGTTGGTGGCTGGTAACATTTTTTTCCTGGTAACTTTTCCAGCTATATATATATTATATTTTAATTTTTAATATAATAACTAACTATACATATTATACATACAAGCCTTGCGGCCTCGCCAACAATGGGCGCGCGTATGTATCAAACACCCCAAAAACATTGATACATCCCTTATACATTTGATACATATGTATCATATGTATAACTTGTTTTTATGTTATACAGAATATACATGTTGACATTTACTAATTAAACTATTAAGATTAACTCAACATCAACCAAAAAGAGAAAAAACATGAAAACAATAATTTTAATATCTTCAATCTTAATAATATCATTAATTTTAACCGTGATTATTTTATCATTACCGCAAATGGTCGCTATTAATAGTATGCTTTTAATACTAGCGATAATATCTTTTTCACCTTTATTCTTATTAAAACTATGAACCAAATAATAACAGTTGGAATATTAGTGCTATTGGTTGCGCTAGTAGAAAACATGCTTAACTATTTAATGTAAACCACTCACTAAAATAAACTAAAAGAGAAACTAAAATGAACAACTTTAATACAGACCTAAAAATTAACGATTTGCTGCTAACTAACGGCGCTTTTTTTGCATTTACAGAGCAACAATATAATGACGAGGCTTTACCAGGCGTTGAGTATAAAAGACTATACGCTGGAATGTTATGTCCATCTAATAACGTTAAAACGGTAATGAAAGGCCTTGATAGCTTAAGCGATGAAAAAATACAATATGAACTCTCTAACAATAGTTTAAAAACTTTAATATGGGATTCATTAGCTAATTATGAAGCGCAATTATCAGGTGATTACAGCGAGGCATGGGAAGCGTTAAAACCTTACGGCATATCAGAAGATGATATTAAAACAGAATGGCTTAGTTACTATCAAAACTGTGTTGACAATGATTATTTTTAGCGCCGTATATAATGCAACAATCCACTAAAATAAAGGTAAACTAAAATGAAACTACAAGACTTAAGATTGGCACTAAGCGCAACACCTAAAAAACCGGATATAAGATATTACCTTAACGGCCTTAACATCACCAAAACTCATGTTAGCGGCTCAAATGGTCATGTGCTATGTCATATCAATACTTACGCTAATGATATCCCAGAAGATAACATTATTGTTCCAGTAGAAACTATCAAGGCGCTATTGAAAAAAGTTGGGACAAAACATGATAATTTTGAATGTAATATTGCATTAATCAACGATCAATACCAGTTACAGTGCATGAACCAAGTCGAAGTGTTCAAGCCTATTGATCATAAATACCCAGAATTTAAAAAGATAATTGAACCGCTTAAGCTAAATGACCATGGTAAAAATTTAAACTCGATACAACATCAGTTTGACTGGAGTTACGTAGCCGCTGCCAGTAATGCACTGTGTATTTATTTTGGCAATACTACACCCAAAAGATTATACAGCTTTGAGTTAGCAGGTTATTTTATGCCATCGGATGACATTATATATGTCATTATGCCTTGCAGGTTGTAAGATGAAGTTACCAGGACGGCCTTCAATACCAGATGATGAAAAAAACATACTTGCTACTTTTAGTTTAAAAAGATGGCAAGTGCAGCGACTAAAAGAAACGAAAAATAAAAGTAAACTGATTCAATACCTTTTAACCAAACATTTTAACGCTATACCTTAACCTAATTTAATTTAATAATTCAATAAGGGCGCCCAATAAGCGCCCTTTTTTATGCCTTGCGTTCCAGTATTCCAGTCTATAACCTAGCTATCAAGCCAACAAGCTAACCTTAAAAAACACGTTTTAAGGCCCGATTATGTAAAAGTAATACTTACATAGCCTTAAAAAAGATCACACTTAAAATCGATTAAAAACAGCCTTAAAAAATAACCCTACAACCTTAAAGGTTATAGGGTATTTATTCCTACTATTTTAGTAGGTTATTATTTTAGCCCCCCAATCCCAATATAAAAAAGCCCAACTATTTCTAGGCCAAACCCAATTTAATCCGATTGGATTTGGTTTTCAAAAATTTCAGATTTCTAATTCACAAGTGTCAGTTTTCTGTTTCGGTCTGGCTCAACCATTCTTCTAAGGTCTGACTTACTCAGCGCATTAATGGCTTCGTCATTAGGGGCGGTGTAAATATGTTTTTGGCTAGGAAAATCCGTAGACTTCAAACGTCCATTATCATTCCAGCCAGCCTCTTTAAGAGCATGAAGTAATGCAGCTTGAGGAACCTTAACATTACCTGGTGCGCTATTAGCTAAACGATCACAAAGCGCATGGAAAGGGGACGCTATCACTCCCGATGCAAACTCACCGACACGCAAGCGCATCAGATCGACAAGGTACGACTCAGCCGTTGACATACCCTGTTCAACTAGGTTCAGTTTGAACTCCGTCATCATAGGAGTAGCGCCAGGATTAAACGCTGACACGTCACGCACCAGCAACCAAGACGCTATGGCTTCATAGCCGCCTCCGGTCTTGAACCAATCCCACATAGACCGCGCTTCCTCCGGGCACATGCGAGGGGCGTGTGACCAAACGCAAAACCACCGCCTGTCTTGTGACTCCAACTGGATTGGAACGGGATCGTTAGAAAACGCCAATACAAAGATGCGATTGACCATATCGTAAGGGTGCAAGCCCTTCCTGTTGATCGTTAAGGTTTCCGGTGGAGCTGCAATGACAGGCTTGAGTTTGTTAGCTAACGAACGTCTTTCTTTAGCGTCCGGTTCTTTCAGTTCGTTGATGATAAGGATTTCCGACTCAAGGGCGTAGCCAAACTGTGAAGCTATACCATCGTTGTCAACCAAGCCTCGGTTTTTAAGGTGAGGGCCACAGACTGCCCAGATGAACGGCGCGTACATGGTATCCTTACCAGCTCCTTGATCGCCACCATGAAGAATGGCGTGATTAATTTTGACTTCAGGGTGCTGTACTTTGTACGCCATGACGTTGAAAATATGCGCCAGTTCAGCTTCATTAGGAACTAAGGTCTTGCAATGGTCAAGCCAACGGGTGACATTGCCCGCCTTACCCGACACATCAGGACGCGCGTCACGCCAACGATTGCCATACATGTCACCGTCAAGTGCGGTTAGCATCGTATCGCCTGCCGCATAGGTGATGCCGACTAAAGCATGAGCGCCCATCGCTTGTCTGTTCTCGTCATAGCAAATAGACGCTTCTATCTTACGGCCTGAGTGTATGGACTTGCACTCGACATGACGGAACAAAGCGTTGAAAGTAGCCCTGCTGACTTCACGTCTAGCAACCAAGTCAAAGTAAGACTCGTCCACCTGAATGTAAGCAAACCTGTTAAACCAGTCTTTTTTTTCCAGTCTGCCTAGCTCTTTACGATCTACTTCAGCAATAGCGGTAATAGCGTCATTGGTGAACATGTCGGAGGGTTCAAGTTTGGCTAGGGTGTCATTCATGACGGACGCTAACAATTCTTCACGCAAACCATGCGTGTGCTTAGGCCCACCTTCAGCCTGCACCCACTCAAGGTAGGTCTTACTGTCTAAGTGCTGGCAAGACTCGTGGAAGCACATGTAAGAGCGATTAACCGGATGATAACGTGCCATCGGATTTCCGTCCGAATGGGCGCCAGCGTTGATGCACGTCACTCCAACCCAACCTTCACCATTAGCCCCCTCGATGACATCGCCACGAGCAACAAGCCATGTCAGCACGTCATCAGTACCATCGTCCAGCAAATCGATACGCTTAACAGTTGAGGTGTCTGCTTCCGCAGGAGTAACGCCTAATGCGTCGCAGATTTGCGGAAGGGTGAACTCTCGCTCAGGATTGAATGACACTAACCGAGAAAGAAAGCCGCCACGATCAGGCTTATGATTAACACTGTTTGGAAGCCGAAAATTACGCACAGCATTAATAGCCCCGCCGTCTGTATAGCCCGCACTAGCAATAGATTTAATAGCTGCACTGAAATTTCCTTTTGTCGGTTGATCTTCAAGGCTAAAGGTATAGCCGTATTGGAAGTTGCCTGGCGATGTTTCCATGATCCAAGTCGGTTGAAGATCAGGTGTTTTTGATTTAGTACCAACGTCATCCAACACCAAGAACGCCACCAACTCACAATTAGTTGCAGAAGCACTCGGTTTGCCGTCTTTGAAACGGTTAATAATGAAACTGGCGGTGTTACAGTACCAGGCTCCTTTACCATCGTACTTAGAAGGAAGATAAGCGGGCCATGTACATTTTTGCGCTCCATCTGCATGAAAAAGATCAGGTTTAACTATTTGCTTAACGAAAAGGACAGTTTCATGTTCTGGTGCTATACTAATTAAGTAGTCAATAAAGTTCATTTTATTTTCCATATCGATACATTGTTGCAATTTCGACATCCAGTGGTAGCCCCTCAGCCCAAACTGGCGCACTACACATGCTGGATGTCATTCTTTTTGTTATGTTTTCGGCTTCATCTTCCCTACACTCGACAACGATTTCATCATGGATGTGCGCTATAACGCCATCCAACTGTCGAAGTGAGTATCTCAGTAAATCATTTGCGGTTGCTTGAGCGCAATTTTCTTGTGCTATTCCTTGCCATAGTCTAGCGCGAGGCCATTCAACAGCGTCAGAAGCAGGCTTGAACGCTGCTTTAAGGTAAGTAACCGCGCCATCTTCAATCCGAGCAAATGGGTAATTGAGTATACGCCCTGACGGCAGAATATACCAAAGATGATTTCCATCAAACAAATACGTTACTCGTCCAGCAGAGAACTCATGCCCTTTATGACGCATTGCACTCATGTAAGCGCGTTCAAGTTCCTGTCCGTAAGGTATGCACCACGGATTCGCCACACGCCACCCGTTAATCATGCGCTTGATTTGGTGTTCCGGCATGTTAAGCCCATAAATACGCGCCATTGACGCAAAAGCACCTGCACCACCCGAATACCCTAACGCTAACTCTTGCACCTTGCCGATGAAACGCTGTTCTTTAGTGACTTCCTTTACGTTAAATGTTGACTTAGCGTTCTCGACATACACATCGCCACCAGACCGAAAGATGTCCAGCTTGGCTTCCGATGAAGGGTGTTTAGCCAACCACGGATTACACCGCGCTTCAATAGCCGCCCAGTCAGCTACGATTAAAACATTACCAGGCGCTGGAATGATAGCGGGTCTAATCATGCCCTTCAGCACGTCTGTAACACGACTACCGAACGCGCCAAGATCACCACCAGACATCATAGCAGAACGCACAGCAACAGGGTCTTTGGCACACACACGAGCCATGTTCTGTAACTGAACGCCATACGATGATGCACGCCCAGTAGCAGAGCCACCGTTAAAGACAAACGCACCACGAACGCGGTGATCTTCAACATCCGCCAGCTCACCCATACGCTTGAACTTAGCCACTGATGATGCGCTAATGTCATCTATACACTGTACAACGTCCAACACTTCATCAGGTAGATCAAGTTGGAGCAGAGCAGTACGGACATTTTTGTTTAATGACAGTTTATCTTCAACCATCATCAGTTCAGGATCAACACGATCAGCAACCCACTGTTTAAGCTTTGGCGATCTAGCCGAGGCAATGCCTGTTATATCTTTAACTAAGGTCTGGATGTCCTCCAGTTCAGCCGTAGCGTAGCCAATAGCGGCATGGCATAAAGGCACATCGATCAGCAAACCCCTATCGTTGATACGCTCATTGACATGGTAATCCAGCAATTCATCAGCATCTAACTGACGTAGCGCTAGACTAACTTCACGCATTGCCCTTACGTCTTGCTCGCAATAATGAATTAGCTCAGGAAGCAACGCTATATTATAAGGAGGCACGCAACACTGACGAATTAGCTGCTTGCCACGGTGATCTTTCTTCATCTTGGCAGACATAGCCCTGCCAATATCTTCCAGACTACCGGGGAGGCAGTTAGCCCTTGCTTGCGTAGCGGTGCAGTAGAACTGTTCCGGCTTAAAGTTAATGCCTAACACATACCAGAAGATTAGGCGCTCAAAGGTAGCGTTATGCGCCCTTATCTCACCTTTGTAATTTCTGACCGCATCAGGAAATGGTTGATCCGGTGTCCAAGTCTGGACATCGCTAGTATCAAAAGCATAAGACATGCACAATACCTCAGTGCTTCTGTCTTGCGCGTAATTGTAAACCCCGTGCTTCTTCAAGTCACAGGCTGATTTTGTCTCAAAATCGATAAACATCATATTGCGCACCCACAACCGCCATACTCTTGACTATCTTTTAAAGATACTAAATTAGGTTCTAAGTATTCTTCTCTATATTGTTTAAGAGTCAATCTTCTTAATACTTTATCTTCAGTCTTTTTAAGGAATGGATATACTGCTCCGATAGTTTCATAAACGTCAGCTTCTTTAGCTTCAAACTCAGCGTATCTTTCAGGGCTTGCTTCAAATAAGGCTTTGTAATGACCTAATCCTGCCTTGATACAAAACCCACCGCAGTTATTATGACCTAGTTTCCAGTTGTATAATCTTGGGCGTTTAATCCCAAACTGTTCTGAAAAGTCCTTATGAATTATCCTTCCATCTTCTACTAAAGTTGATCTGTAAATGTAAGGTTTCATTCTTTTCTGAACACCAACTAAACGATGTCCTTCTGAATAATCTATACCTAAGTGCATATGTGCATCTTCAGGCTGATAATTTTTTTTAAACCATTTATTAAGAGGCTCGCGTTTCAATAGCTTACTGCAAGGGTCAACCATTGAATTACCCATGAACTTAACGTCTTTAAATATCTCAAAAGGCGTTCTTCCATCCGTTAAGGTTACTAATTCACACCCTAGAAAAGCTACACATTCATCAAGAAAACCGTATAAATCTTCATCCTCCATCATGGTGTCAGCAAATAGCAAGGTGACATTCTCTTTACCAAACTTATCAACGCACGCCTTTGCTTCCGCAAAGCTCCCCATGCCTCCACTAAAACTTATTATATGTTTCATAGTCGTTCCTAAAATTAAGAGGAAAAAAAACCCCTCCTAAGAGGGGCTTCTTAATTTAGACTGAGCGTCTACGTCTACCAGTTTCTTCTGGCACGCCATCTTCATCCTTAGTTTCACCATCTAAGCCAACCCATTCAACTACATCAAACACTGGAGTGTAAATCTTACCGTACGCTTTGTGTTGGTAAAATTCTTTCTTCAGGTTAATGACTGGAACTGGTTTACCTTGATCGGCATCAACTTGCGTAGCTATTTCAACTGCAAGTGTTTGTACTGAACGCTTACCGCCTACCGAAGTAGTTGAGTAACGAACTTCCAAGCCTTTGTCCTCGCCAGACAAGCATTTTAAGCTCATGCCGACTTGGGTTTCCCATCCACGCTTACCGCCAGCAGGTGCAGCATCAAGTTCAGGCAATGGCTGAGTAATACCCACCATCTTTTCACCTAACACTTCACCTTCACCCCAGCAAATGAAACCATGAACAAAAGAGAACGGATTAACCGCCCATGTAGAGTCTGATTCTACTTCAGATTCACCTGCGCCAAACACCCAATGGCCAGTACGATCCATTTTAAGAATCGCAGAGCCAGCAGTACCACCGACTTCAGTTTCCAAAGAACGAAGCGCAGTAGATAATGATGTTACAGAAGGAAGGTTAGCGCCTGAGAATTTAACTATGTCTGACATTTTAATATACCTTATTGAAGTTTAGTGAGGGCTACTTTTAATTGTTGCCCGATAAGTAACACAGCTGGACGAGGGTCGTCCACATGTGCCATAGTGCTACCTGACGAGATAGAAACGGTTGATCCTTCTGGCAGAGGCTGTTTAAGCTTCTTTAGCTTCTTTTCAGCCTGTGCAGGAGAGATAAACGATGCTTCCATCACATCAGATTCTGTTAAGCCAGTTGCAAGCAAGGCTTTCTTAGCCTCAACTTCATCTGACCATTTGCGTGTTGCGCGTTTGGCAACAAGCTTGTAACTTGGTAAATCACGTCCTGATTCTAGCATAGTGAACGCTAAAGCGCGTAAGTCCTTAATCCATTCTTCCAGTATCTCAGCGTTTTCTAAATAGGCGTTGATAGTAGGAGCATCGATAGCATCAATCTTTACTTTCAGAGCGCGATCAACTGCACCTGTCATTAGCGGGCAGGTAGGCTTTGCCGCACACCATTTACAATGGCTACCTTCACGGAGCGGTGCATCTATCTTCATCGAAGCATTAACCGCGCTTAACAGTTGCTGTTCAAACGCTTTGATGCGTTCGACTGTCGTTACCCAACGCTTAATCATCGGAGGTTGGATAATGATTAGCTCGACTTCCTGTACGTCCTTGAACGCCCATTGCGCTTTCTCAGTACGCATAGCCGCTGCCGCGTAGAACATTAACTGTTCGTTTTCTATGGCCTCTACGATGACACCATTGCCAAACTTCCAATCCAATACAATAGCGCGGTTATCCAAACGACCAAGCAAATCACAGCTACCAAAAACGTCAGGAATGAAATCACCGAAACCGACTTCAACCTCGACTTCGTAGTCCATACCAAATTCGGGATCAACTTCATTAAGCAACTCCAAAGCAACAGTGTACTTTTCGTCAATTAGGTCTTGCGTCAGTATAACATCATTATATTGATCCCCAACGAAAGCCTTTGTACCAATACCTAGATATTCAGCGATGGTGTTATGAAGAAGTGTACCCTCGTCAGCGTAAGAGCTGGAAGGCTTTTCAGGTGCAGCATTACATAGCGCAACGCTACCGGGGCAGTTGATAACACGTTTAGCTGTAGAACCGCCAACAATCTTTGAGTGTGCCATTAATTTAATCTCGTTTCGTTTAAAGTGAATATATTATTTCACAAAAAAATATATTGTACAAATCTTTTTTACAGTGGTAAGCTGTCACCTCACTAAACGAAACGAGATTACATTAATGGCTTTGGAACAATATAGGATACTACAAATATCTTACAAGGAGGCTATGGAAATTATAGTGAAAGAACATTACCTCCATAGAAAAGCGCCTTGTAGCATTGCATTTGGGCTTATTAAAGACGATAAAATTGAAGGTGTAATTTGTTATGGTACTCCTAGCAGTTCAAGTTTGAGAAAAGGAATTGCAGGAATTGAAAATGTAAATAATGTAATTGAATTAACAAGATTATGGGTAGATGATTCAGTTCCTAAAAACGGAGAATCATATTTAATAGGTAATACATTAAAGCATTGCGGAAAAGAAATTGTCGTTTCTTATGCTGATACTGAACAAAATCATTTAGGAATAGTTTATCAAGCTACTAATTGGCTTTATAGCGGATTATCTGCAAAAAGAACCAACTGGACTATTGAGGGTGTAGATAAGCATTGCCAAACTATCGCTGATAAATATACGGCAAAAGAAATTAGGGAGCTATACGGGGATAGATTTTCATTACAGCCTAGATCACGAAAACATAGGTACATATACATAAACGCTGATAAAAGAAGAAAGAAAGAATTAATGGTGCAATTAAAATATAAATTAGAAGCGTACCCTAAAAATGCTAGAACGTGACATTGAAAAGCATTTTAAATGGGTGGTTGACGTACACGGAGGCAAGACCTTCAAGTTTACTTCACCTACCCAGCGAGGCGTAGCTGATAGGATTGCTTGTCTAGCAGATGGCACATGTTGGTTCGTAGAATTAAAAACAAAAGGTGGACGCTTATCGGAATTACAAAAATTATTTGCACAAGAAATGATAAGACTCAATCAAAACTACGCCTGTCTTTGGACAATCGAGCAGGTTGATGATTGGTCAGCAGAACATTTAGGAGTATTGGTATGATAGATCAAGATATAGATTGGCTGTACGAACAAGTAGTAAAGGCAGGGCTTAAACGTCCTACTGACAAGCAGGAAGATGAATTTGATTACTTAGTCAGCCGCTACAAACGCATGAACGGCTTAACCACGGCATCAGCTAGAACGAAAGCCTTTAAAGAGGTCATGGTATGACGACTATGGTTGGAGGGGATCATTATTTGTTACCCATTCAGCCTGTTGTTTACATTCATGCTAACAAACTACCGTTCATGGAAGGCAACATCGTAAAGTACATTACGCGCCATCGAAGTAAGAACGGCGCAGAGGACATTAAAAAAATCATACACTACTGTGAACTAATCTTGGAGCTAGACTATGCACACAAAGACGCAACGTGACGAACTACAACGGCAAAGAAGTTTTGCTTACTATAATGCAAACCGAATCGCTATCAATGAGCGTGTCCGCTTGAAACGCCTCAACACCCGTTTAAGCGTGGAAGGTGTCAGACCTATCGCCCAAACTAACATTACCAAAAAAGAAATACTAACGCTGATAGGCATTAAAGCCTTAACGCTCGACAAGATAGTCAAAGACGCTCGCTACTGTATGCCTAAGCACACCAGCATCCACATGGACGGAACAGTTCTTTATAACCGCGCTGAGATCATGGACTGGCTTCCTTACATAAGAGAAATGTGCGCGTTCATGTACAAACGTCCGGTCATTAAGATTACCGGAATGGCAGCGCAGATCGTTCAGTTCATGCACAAAAGCAAAGAGATGGAACTGTACTGCAATGAATCCAGACGCAGAATGATGGACGGGAGGTCTAAAAATGGCTAGAGATATAGACTTTGCACTTATGTTACAGGTGCTTTACAGCAAAGGTTATAGCCTTGCTGACATAGCAAGAAAAACAGGCGCTGCAATGAGTACCTTGTCCACGGTAAAGCAGGAAACTAAACCTGTACCTGTCGGCTGGCATGATGGTTGGGAAGGCATGGCAATGCAAGACTATTACCGTAAAGCGTTAGGTGAAACGCCTCCTAGAGTGGGAGATTATATCGAGGTGTGTGATGAGTAAAGAAAGAAAATTATTGGAAAAGGTAGCTGTGCAACTGTTAGTTTTTGATTTAAAAAAAGCTTCTGATCTTGTGGATGAAATACAAGAACTCCTCGCCCAACCTGATGAAGAACCTGTGAGCGATGAAGAAATACAAATCTTGTACGACAGGCATGAGTTTGCGATGGAATCAGATGAATACATGTGGGGTTTCCGCGATGCTGAAAAAGCACACGGCATTGGAGGTGAGGAATGAAAATGAAATATCCATTACCAAATGAAAACGCCAGATGTCTTGGAAGCAACTGTGATAAGAAAGAAAACTGTTCACGTTATCTTAGCATTGAGGTAGATACTAAAGATTACATGTGGCACATGGACGCAAAGAAAGAACTAAAAGAACTTGAGTGTACCTTATTTATAGACTGGCGTAACGCGCATGAATACGAGCATTAAACCTAGAATTAGACGTGTAGGCAATATGTGGATGTGCCTAGGGCCTTATGAGGTTAAGGGCTATGGAAGCACTCCATGTAAAGCCTATTTGAACTGGACAAGGCAATGGTATTAAGACCGTATCAAGATGAAGCTGCTGACTTCCTGTACAGCCGTGATAGAGCGATGATTCTTGCACCTGTTGGTGCTGGAAAAACGGCCATCACTTTAACAGCTATGCAAGCGATGATACAGGACGGGCATGTTAAACGATTTCTAGTGCTTGCACCCAAGCGTGTGTGTACAGACGTTTGGAGGCAGGAAGGGCTTAAATGGGCTTCTGAGCTATACATTGAAGTGGCTGTCGGTACAGCTAAGAACAGAATGGACGCTTTTAAGTGCAACGCCAATGTTGTCGTAACGAATTACGATAACCTGTTATGGCTATGCCGTGAACATCCGGAACTGCTAAAATTCGATGGCATCGTTTTCGATGAACTAACACGTTTAAAGAACCCTTCCGGCTCACGCTTTAAAGCCTTATTTAAAGTGATTGACCTGTTCAAGATACGTTGGGGCTTGACCGGATCGTTTACTAGCAATGGTTTAGAGGATGTTTTTGGGCAATGTAAAGTAGTAGACCAAACATTGCTAGGCAGAAGCAAAGGAGCGTTCTTAGAAAAGTACTTTGTCCTAATGAATCGGGATTATGGAGAATGGGCGGCACGTTCTGATTCCTTACCTAAAATTATGAAAGCGATACGTCCAGCGACTTATCTATTAGATGCAGGTGATTATACTGACTTAATGCCGCCTTTGCACATTGTTGAAGTGAAGTGCCAGATGGACTTGGAACTCTACAACACCATGAAGAAGGATTTTGTAGTGCAGTTTCCTAGCGTGACAGCCGTTGCGGTTAATTCGGCAGTCGTGACCACTAAGCTTCAACAAATGAGTTCAGGCTTTGTTTACCATACAACTACTACACCTGCTAAGACTCCAGGTAAGTATGATTCGTCAACTGAATCGATTTGGTTTTCCAGTCACAAATTCGATAGGTTAGAAGAATTACTTGCAGAAAATCAAAGAGATTGTACAATGATTTTTTACACCTACAAGGAGGAGTTAGCAGAACTGAAGCGCAGATACCCCCATGCGCAGACATTAGACGACCTTAACGCTGTTGAGCGTTGGAATACGGGGCAGATTGAGTTGTTGTTGGCACACCCTAAGAGCGCAGGGCATGGCCTGAATCTCCAGCATCATGGCAATAAGATAGTGTTCTTATCGTTACCGTGGTCATTGGAGCTATACGAACAGGCGATAGGGCGTATCCATAGGAGTGGTCAAAAGCGGGAAGTGTGGTGCTACGTCATGCTGACCGATAAAACGATAGATGATCGCATCTATTCTGTTTTGCAGGAGAAATGCACCTTATCAGAAATAGCTATTTTGGAGTTAAAATGTTAAGTTGGCGAAAGCTGAATGAAGTATTAATAGATTTAGATGAAAAAGAAGTCCTTTCCCTTCTTGAGAAAGAAAAAGTAGGTGCTAGACGTGCGATGGTTTTAATACGTCTACATCAACGCTTTTGCACCTTGAGAATGGCTAGGGAGCGCAATCAATTATTTGGAGAACAACGATGATCTTTTATAACTGTGAAGAACTAGAAACTAAACTTTATAAAGCTAGAATGATTAACTTATATCTTACTATAGCGTTAATTATATCGTTAATGGTTAATGTCGCATCAGCAGAAACAATTAACTGCACTACCTTTGGTACGCAGACCACCTGTACTAATGGAATGGTGATTAACCGCATGGCATTAGGAACTAATATCACAATGCCTGATGTGGTTCCAGTAGTAACGCCGATGGAACAAATAGCACCTGCTATGCTAGTTGTTCCTATCCCACCAATACCAGGTATTAAATAATTTCTTCTTCAGCAGGCATCGCAGCAACTTGTGGGCCTGCTTGTTCTTGAATCTTTTTGATAACGCCAGCTACTTGAACGAATTGGCCTACACCTAAAGCGTTCATAATGATGTTAATTTCTTCTAGTTCTAATTCTAAGTTAATCATAAGAGTAATAATTCTGCTTCTTTATTTCTACGAATAGTAAGACCTTTTAAGACCTTACCGCCTGCTTTATCCCATTTCTTTATTTCGGATGAAGCCGCTAACCAGTTACCTGCATCAACTCGTTTCTTTAGCGTTGATTTAGAATAATTGCCAACCCCCAAATTATATATGAAGTCGGCTATTGCAGCTAGTTTCTCAATATTGACTGTTGCTAGTATGGGTGAATACTTCACCGCTCGGTCGAGAACACTCATGGCGGTGACTAACAGACATTCATCAGCTTTCTCTTGCGTCCAGCATACGCCTTTCTTTATATCCGTACCAGTATAGCCATAACCAACCGTCCACACCCCAGCAGGGCATTGGTATGAGGTTAATTTACAGCCTTCACTATCTTTGATTAGCTTAATTAATATCTCTAACGCGCTCATTGTTATCCTCTAATTTAGTTTACCATCAAGCATATCAACAGCCCAAGCAACAAACGTAGCAACCGACGCGCCGATACCACCAACCATTACCACCAGTTTCCAACCACCTTTAGCCTCAGCCAGAGTTTTACCTCTTTCAATAATAGCCGCTTTTATTTCTTCTACGTCTTTAGTCATTTTATCCATGTCGGTCCGAAGGTGCCTTATATCTGCACTATGTGTTGCCAATTCTCTCACCGTTTGCATAGAAGGGTCATCTGCTCTCTGATGCTCCATAATTTGAATCCTTTAAAGTATAGATGTATTTTTGGCATAATTGAGCATAAGCACTTACTTGATCGGCTCGATAGGCTTCAGACTTGAGAAAGTTTGTAAGTTCGTCTGAAAGTTCGTGTCTATCTTCATCGGCTCCAGCAACTTCTGTGGTATCACTATTTTTTGCTTTGGTGCAACTACTACTCTTCCTGCTGTTGTCGTACATGCGCACAGGGTTAAAAGCATCACGCTGGCTATTAATTGCATTGATTGCTGAAACATTAGCGTCCTCCAATTCTTTATTAAGCTTAAGGGCTTCCGTATGTGCCTTATCCGCTTCTTCAGTGAGAGTAGCTAGTTGTAATTCTGCTTCTCGGTTCATATCAGATATACTATCAGACATTTTTATAATTTCTGCTCTGGATACTTTATAGGCAAACCCGTACCCCGAGGCAAAACTAGCAACGATAATCCCAACAAATAGGTAAGGCATCAGTCTTTTAATATCACGCCAAGCCCACCAGCAACACCGACAGCTAGTAGTAAAAGTTGATCCACAGGCTTATCCATAATAACAAATACTATTCCCACCACAGCCGTTACGACCCATATAATACCTCGTTTAGTAGATGCTTCTGACCAATTTATTTTCATGTTTTTATGATGTACATCATTGCTACGTTTTTAGGACGGGTTTCAGCGCCTGACGCAATCAAAATACCAGTTGTATTTGATTGAATATCTGCAACACCTGAACCTGTAGTTGCGGCAGTAGGAAAAGCTGATCCTGACGAACCACCGTTGCCACCACCCATATTATTAGTATATGAATGTGTATGCCCTGCGTCAGTATGCGTATGTCCAGGATCGGTAATTGTAACAGGCCCAACTAAATCGGCTTGGGTAGAGCCTAAGACGCGCCCAACATCCACACCAGCGTTGTCATCCCAACCACGAACAAAATACCCCCTTAAATCAGGAAGGTTGAATGTCGTTGAGCTGTCGCCTGCACCGTATAAGATGCCACAGACTCCAAACAGATCAACATAAGTCGTTCTTGATACGGCAGCGCCATTACATTCTAAATAGCCTAAAGGTACTACGTTACCCGCGTAGGCAGCTACATGACCGACAGGGCCAGCAGCGCCTGTGATATTGATAGGCCAGTTAGCCCCGAAATCAGTTGTTTCTTGTGAAGCAGTAAAATTAACACCATTCCACCCCATGAAGATGTCGGTGTTAGATTGTGAAGTTGACGTTCCTGCAAATACATAAGGAGGTGCAAACGATGTCGGCGCGTTGACACCATAAATGTTATCAAAGGTTGAGATAGCAGGGCCATTAGTTTCGCCAACTAAAGGAGCGCCTTGCAATACCAATTTGTAAATGCCATCTAACCAAATTTCACCGCCTGTTTCACCTCTAGCGTTTAGAACTATAGGATTAGGCCAAGGTGTTGTAGCAGCGCCATCTTGATAAGCGGTTAAGGGTGTAGAAGTGCCAGCAGCGTAGAACCAAATAAGTCCTCCATTTAAGAAAGTACCGTCATCGCTAAACTGCGCGTTTTGTAAAATCGGTGATAAGTAAGCTTGAGTCATTTCAATTCCTATAAAGATCAGCCATCATTGTACCTGATCTACTTGGTAATAAAGAGGGTTGGTCGTTTAATCCAGCAAAAGCTGCCAAGCCATTAAGCTTTCTAAAAGCAGCATGGCTAGATGCTTTTCTATATACTGATTCAGGAAATTGCTGACCTTCTCCAGCAGTTAAAACTGATTGCATTTCATTAGGTGTTAAGCCAGGAACCATTGAAGGTATGTCACCATAACCCGTATCTACGCTTAACTCACCTGAAAAACCGCCTTCAGGTCTAGCTACTTCACCGTAATATCCAGTGCCTTTAGGCATCTTTGAATTATAACGATTACCATAACCGTAATTAGGTTGACCGTTTTGCATACCTCGAACCATAGGGTTAGCATTAACTCTAAAGTTCATCGGTGTAACAGCTTGTTGAAATTGATTAGGCATGTAAGACTGACGCATAGCGGCTAATCTATTGTATGCGTCATCTTCATTTTGACCCTGCAATAACTCGTATAATGATGCCATTATCTTCTACCTTGTTGCGCTGCGCCTGCACCAACAGAACCTACATAAGGCCCCATTCGAGATAAGCCCTGACCAACTGCTGATCTGATCGGCCCTGCTTCTTTTAACGATTGCTTAACCATTAATTTTTGAAGTTCAGGTGAATAAAACGCTTTGCCACCAAAGAAAGTAGCAAGTCCAGCAGGAATACCTGTAATGCCAGCGCCTATCAATTCATTAAGACCTAATCGACCAGCAGAACCAGAATCAGGATACTTATTACTAATAATATCTTGTGCTTGTCTAGCAGATACTTGCATTGGCATTTGACCTTCAGCGTAACCCGCGCGGTTTCTACCTCGCAAAGCTTGTAGAAGTGAAGCTGGGGTAGCCATTTCATGACCTACGCTTGATGTCATTGCAGTTTCCATACGTTTAACGTCACGATAAGCGTTATCAGCCGCGCTTAATGCTTCAGCATATCGGGGATTTTGCATTTCCATCATTTGCTTTAATTGATTAGCTGCTTCTTTAGCTGCATCACCAACACGTCTTTCATCAGCAATTGAACTTTTACCATAGCTTTCGCCAACAGTTCGTAATTCAGATAGCATTTCTTTTAATGATCTACCATCTACTCTTTGACCATCTTTAAAACGGCTAATTACGCTGTTTTCTAAAATATCATCAATTTGATTTCTAAACTCCGGGCGTAAATTCTTTGATAAGTCTTTAATTCCTTGAAGCCCTGATGCAAGCTCAGGTGTCATTGCACCGCTTGATTGAGATACTAAATTATCGTAAGCATTACTAACTGCTTTCTTAACTTTAGAAAACCCTTCCGCAGTCGGTTCAATCTTACCTAAGTCAACAAGCTCACGTTGAATAGCTGCTTGACCTGGCAATGCAACTTCTTGACCAGTACGAATACCTTTATTTAAAGTATCAACAATACCTTGAAGTGTAGAAGTGTTAAAACTTTCTAATGCGCTCTTTTGAGCTTCAGCAATATGAGTTCCAATAAAAGGTAACGATGTAGCTTTTTCTTCAAGCGGTTTGATCCCGCCGCCTAATGCTTGACCAATAGTAGGCTCACCACCAGCTTCAACAAATTCCTTAACGCCAGGCGCAGCAACAGGGCCTCTAAACATTGCACCTAAGCCTTTAGCAATGCCTTCACCTATACCTTGACCAGCAGCGCCGTACATCCCCGATTTAGCACGATCTTCAGGTGATAACGCTGCAGCGGTGCCGCCAGCACCAATTAATCTAGTTAAAAATGGCAATTTACCCATAGGAGTCATAGCAGCGGCTTCAGCAGCAATGTCAACGCCTAGCCCACCTACAGTAGCAGGAAGCCCTGCTTCTTGCATATAGGCTTCACCAGCTCTTAATTTAGCAATATCTTCTTCAGATAAATCAGCAAATAAGCCTTTTAATCCTGTTCCAGCTTTAGTTAAGGCGACATTTGCACCACGCCCCATTCGCATGAGCGTACTTTCTTGAGCAGGATATTTAGGCACACCGTAAGCTTCCCAAGGCGAGGGCATTGCTTGAGGCATCTGCTTAGACGTAGCTGTTCTAAAAGCATTAGAAAACCCATCTTCAGCTCGAGGCGCATTAAACGCAGAAGTGAACTCGTCGTCATCCATCGCTATTGTCCTTTCTTTCGGTTAGCCCTAACTTTCATCGCTGTATCATGGGTAATTTTACCTTCTTTACCTAAATCTAACAATTCAGCGTCTGAATATTTACCGTATTTTCCAATGTAGCGTTGTTCTTTCTGATACCATTCTTCAAGTGCTGCCATTTTTTGATCGATAGTCATATCAGCTTCAAGATTACCCACTTGTTTTAATCGTTGGGCTAACTCTTTATCTGATTGCGAGCCTGGTGCAAAAGGAACAGTGTTAGCCATATCATTTGCAACAACAGCTAAGGCCGCCTGAATATCACCAGAAGCTAATGATTCACCAACAGTTTGACCTAATCTATTAGTCCAATATTCAATATCACTTCCTATAGAGCCTTTAACCAAATCTCGGATGTGATTAATATCAGGAAGTGTTTCAAATGAATTAAGTGATTTATTAATAGTCTGCTGTTCTTCAGCTTGTTGTTTAGCTGTAATTACAGCAGCTTCTTTTTCAGCAGCTTGTTCAACTCTTTTAGTTTGTAATTGCTGAGGGGTAACGATTTCGCTTTGATGCTGTTCGCCACCTTGCAATTCTATTTTTTTCCTTTGTGCAATCACTGATCTTCGTAAAGCTTCATCATTAGGATTTGCGTCCATTAACTCTTGAAGTACGTTGAATTGCGCGTTTTGTTCAGAAGTAAATCCTGCGCCTTCATTACCTGTAAGTTGAGCGCCAACAGGAGGTTGATTTCCCCTAAGAGGCGGTTTAATAAATGGCAATCCTGTAGTTGGGTCTATTTCTACAGAACCATATCCTTGCTCAGATGTCATAACAGGCCCTACATCAACTCTTGCTTGTTGTTCAGCAGTTGTCTGCGAGCTTTTCAACGCTGCTTGAATCTTTTGTGAAGGGAAACCATACCCCGCAGCGGTATTTTCAACCATTTCAGGATTTACAGTGTTAGCATTATAAGAAAAATTTTCAGGAATTAAACCTTGCCGTTGAAGATTTGATATAGCTTGACCACTTGCAGAATGAAACCATGAAAGTGCTTGATCTTTAGGCATCCCTGAAGCTATCATTTCATTATACTTATCAACGATAGGTACAGTGGCTTGCGCTCTTATCTTTGCTTGATCTTCATTAGCTTTACGTTGTATATCACCTGTCTGAGCTTGTTGATGCTGCATACCTATTAGGGCTTGTTGCAGCTCTAATTCGTTTTTCCTTGCTGCTTGAGCGTATTCAGGGCTAACTGCACCTAATTGCGACATTGAAGGTTGAGCTTGTTGAGCATATAACGCTTTTAAGTCCATACGCTCTTGTTGCGCTCTACGGGCGTTATCTAACGCTATAGCGTTAGACTGGGCTTCTTGTCCAGTCTTTAAGGCGTTGGGATAAGCTTCCCATTGCATTTTTAAAATTTCAGTTAAGTCACTCATTTTACCCTCCTAGACCAGGTTGATAGGCCCAAGACACTTTCGATGAAGGTGAACCGCCAGGATATTCGCCACCGCCACCGCCAAAATAACTACCTAATGAGCCAATACCACCGCCACTATTTAATGATCCTAATGATCCTACTGCACTAGCCGCACCTGTCCATCCAGCAGATGCCCCAGCAGCGTTAGCAGCGCCTAATGATTGATAAGCGGGTTGCATTGCTGTGGCAGCACCTACACCAATATTACCTAAGCCGAGTACAGAATTTTGACCTAACTTGGCGGGTTCTAAATACATCGTACCAATTTGTGCTTTCTGACTTAAATCTTGCGTGAATGCTGTACCGTACGCTTTCTGCGCTCTTTCCCAAGCTGATTGATAACCTCGAGCTGCTTGACCTTGCGCATAATTGTTCATGGCTTGACCAGCCGCACCGGATAGCAATCCACCTTTAGCGGCTGCACCTTGTTGAATACCTTGCAGGCCTTGTTGCAATTGGAATTGATACCCTGGTGTTGCTTGCAATTCAGCTAAGTTCCTTACCATCGGTGTGTATAAAGGACTTTGTTTGTAGTCCTCCATACCGTATTGCGATGTTAAATAAGGTAGATTAGCTTCATAACCTTTAGCACCTACTTCACCTAAATGCGTGTAGGGTACAATATCTTTTTGAGCGTTTTCATAGACTTTCTTAGTCCAAGCTAATTGTTCTCGCGCAACGGCGGCTGACGCCGCTGCTGCGTCAGATTGCCCTGCTGCGCTTAGAGCGCCCCCCGCTACTCCTGCTGCTGCTACTGCTGCTATTCCCCAAGGCATGAAAACCTCCTATCTGATTTAATACAGAAAATTAATGTGATCCGGTCAACCGGAGAATTATTACGCACCCAATGAACGGCTTGGTTATTAAACCAATAGACTTCACCTGGTGGAGATATATGCTCTCCTTCTTCAAAACAGAACGCTTGATCTGGATGGCTTTCTAACTGTACTGCATATTTGTCATAATACTTGGCGTGCCAAGTAGTATCAGTATGGGGTTTGCATAATCCACCGGGGGGGATTTTAGATATTAAGATTCCACCTAGTTCTTCACCTTTCATGGTAGTCATTAACTGAAAAGCTAAATCCTTAATAGCTGGAAGGCTATCTGCTTCTTTATACCAGCATGAACGGTGTTCACCATTAAATTTAGCCCAATCACCACCGTCATACTCAGCAAGATCGCGGAATCTAACATGGATGTCCTCAAATCCATAATGAGGGCTAGATGGCGTATTAGTCCTAATAGGATTTCTATTCCAAAGCTGAGGATTACGTTTCAACTGTAACAGTATCTGCGTAATATCTACCTTAGCAATAGCCATAATATTATTCATACTAGCCCTCTGACACGTTCAATAGCTACGGTGTTTTCAATATTCATTTGACATAACATTTTATGCCGTTCTTGGTTAAGTTCTTTGCGAAGCAAATAGTAGTATGCTTCTGACATAATTTCGTAATTAAACAAGTCTTTATAAGCTATTCTATACCCTTTAAGTTGAATCATCAAATCAGCCGAATATGAAGGCATCGCTTTAAAGCCTAGCTCTGCTATTGATTCATTCACTTCGTTGAATGGTCGCTCTATAACGAGCTTTTTAGCAGAGTGTAGATTAAGTTCATCCACCCTATTAAATGCACTGGTTTCAGCAATCCCTAAAGTTCCGTTATACTCCATCGCATCTAAATCAGTCGTATGGTAATCCATAGCTGATTCATGAATACACAATGAAGTATCAGTTGTCAGCAAGTTAGAAACCCATGCTGTTCCTGATCTAGGAAGTGCTAAAACCATAAAATCTATCATTTTATAGCTTCCTTAAAAGGTGTTAAATCTTCGTCAGTCCAAAAATCCTTAGTTAGCATAATAGCAATGTGGTCTTTATTTCTTTTGATGCACTCAACCCATTCGATGTCATCCATCATCTCAGGTTTAGCTCCCTTAATAAGATTTACAGAATCCATTGTGGATGAGTATTGTTGTGCTGGGTTTATTTCTAACATTTTATTTAGCCTCTAATATTTGTAAACGTGCGGTGAGTTCTTTAATAGCATTAACCAAAACAGGAATAAGACTGTCTGAGTTAAACCTAAGTTTATCCAAATCCTCTGTGTCAATAATGACTGGGGTATCACCTTCTAAAGCAAGGATGTCCTGTGCCTTAAACCCATACCTAACTATACCTGTAGCCACATCCGTTTTTCTGTTTTCTTTGAACTGATAGGCAGTTGGTTGTAACTGATTAACAAAGTCTAATCCGTGAGGTACAGGTGCAAAGTTAGTCTTATCCCTCGCATCAGATACAACAGTCCACGCCACTTGGATATAAGCATTAGTAACACCCGTTGAACCCATACAGAACCGA
>FLOH01001378.1_pt1 | contig 38370 bp, 29 predicted proteins | sample 756751 | NCBI WGS metagenome assembly FLOH01 (sample SAMEA4026879, study PRJEB14308) | marine metagenome | biome: coastal water; material: water | depth 74 m
TACGCTTGCATATAGTATTTTTCCTCACCGCCATACCGACTGGCAACCTCCGATGGGCTGATTGCGCTCCCCATCATAAAGCTCCCCGGTTTGATAAAAACAAACTTCATTCCCAGGTTATTGGTAAAAGCCCCCTGAGGCTGCCGTGGAACATGGGCCCGGGCAGGAACGGGCGCAGGGGCCGCCACTTTCAAGGGCGTCAGCCGGATGCTGATATTCTCATCCTCCCCTGCGGACAGGTCCACCCACCGCTTTTCCGTCTCGTACCCTTCCTTTGCCACCTCCACATGATACCGCCCCGGGTCCAGGTCCATCCCCTGCTGAAAAACCGGCCCGATATTCAGAATCCGCACTCGGGCGTCTTCGGGCGTGGCCTCAACATAGAGGCGTGCCTTTACGGGTCCCGCTTCACTCAAATCCACGAACAGGCTCACAGCGCGCCCCCGGTCAATGCGGACCCGCTTCCGGTAGGGATCGTACCCGTCCTTTTCGATGCTGATGCTGTGTTTCCCAGGGGTTACCGCCGCATCGGAAAGGGGCGTCTCCCCGACACTTTTCCCATCCACCAGAACCCTTGCCCCGTCCACATTGGCGTTGACGGACAGGGTCGTTTGGAGGAAAGGATCGGGTTTTTCCACCTGGGCGCCGCTGGAGGCCACAAAGATGAACTCACCGCCCCGGTCCCCGGTGTTCCGAATGGGGCGGCACAAAGGGGTCTGCTCCGAGTTGTTGCCCACGATGGGGGCAATCCGGGTATAAAGCTCCTGGGTGCTGAGGTACGGCTTTTCATTTTTCTCCAGTTCCTTCAGCACCTGATAGGCGAAAACACTGTGCCCTCCCGCACCCTCGTCGCTTACCGGCGTCTTGTTACCGGAGGTCATGCCCCAGCGGCTCTTTTCGTTGTATAAGCCCAAATAATACTTGTCAGTAATCACGGAAGGCATTGTCCGGGCCCGGCCGAAGAGGGTTCCCGAATAGCAGGAATCGGAAATCAGCAGCACGTGCCGCGCCTGCATGTTGCGCATGGCTTTCTGGACCTGAACATTATCCAGGTAGGTGATGGGGTTCCCCGCCTCCGCATCCACCGGAATCCACCACCCATCGTTGTACTGGCGATCCAGGTCGCCGTGTCCGGCATAATAGATGAGGATGCTTTCATCGGGCTTCGCCGATGCCGACAGATGCCGCAGGGCTTTGTAAATCCCCGCTTTGGTGGCTTTGGAACCGAGCATCAGCTTCACCTGAAACCCATATTTCCCTTTCAGAACCCGCGCCATGCCCTTTGCATCGTTCACGGCGGTTTCAAGATCCGGAATCCTCTGGTCTTTGTAATCATCGATCCCGATCACCAGGGCGCGGTAGGTCCCCAGTTTTCCGCTGTCGTGGCTCAAATCGGCCACCACTCCGAGCCGCCGGTCTCCGCTGCCCCAGGCCACAACCATGAAACCGGAATAAAAAACCATCAAAGCAATGGTAGAAAGCATTATCTTTCTCATGACCCCTCCTCCAACCGATATCCCCCCTGTCAAACATCACCATCTGTTCCCCACTCAAGTTCCACCGCTTCCGACCCACTCCGCTTCCCAGGCGGGAACGTGGGAATAAGGGCGAGGGGTGCTCCCCCGGTGGGACCCGTACTCCTACAATCAGGAAAGCCTTTCCAAGCTGATACCCAGAACTTCCGCCATGCGTTTTGCCATGGCCCGTGAAAGTCTGCGCTTGCCTCTTTCATAATCACTGATCATATTCTGGCGGATACCCAGTTTCTCTGCAAGCTGTGCCTGGGACATATTGGCTTTAAGCCTGGCGCCAGAAAGAAGGTTTCCAATTCTGTTGGACTGCATTTCTTTCCAGAAATCGGTTTCTTCCACAGCAATACTCTCCGAGCTGTCAGATGTGAGAATGCTGACTTCGAATTTCTTGCTGATCCATTCGATGAGTTGTCCAACATCATCACCCTGAAGAGATATCTCAATACGGGGCTTTTTCACGAGAGCCAACATAATACACCTCAATTTCAACTTCCCCTTGGCGACAGGTCCAGCATACCACATGGCGATAATTCAAATGGCAGTGGTATCTGAATTCTCCCAGAGGGGAAAAATTGTTCCAGGTTTTTTGAATCGGGCCATCTGCTTTAAGATCCTCAACCAATAAAAACAGTAGCTTCCGAACATTCATGGGTAACTTTTTTAACCCACGATCCACTTTTTTCTTAATTTTGACCCGATAGGACATTGGGTTATACTATAACCTTATTGAGTTATGGTCAAGATATTCAGGGCAATCAATCGTTTTCTTTCGTGCCCATGCAGCGCGTGGTAATAAGGGTGAATTGCCGCCGCCACCTTCGACCCCAAACCGGGACTACCGGCCGCGGCGGCAACCGTGCTCTTCGTCCGGGAGCGCACCCCCGGAGCGGGACAGGCGTCTGGACACAAAAGGCACTCCCGGTCCATCCTTGAACGAACCGAATCCGGCCGTTTTCTCTTTTGTGTGCTGGCGAGGCGGAAGCCCAGGTTGTTGTTCCGGTTGCCCGGCTTGTTCCTGTTGCGATTCGCCGAACGGCAGTTCCTGGCATTGTTGTTCCAGCTGCCGCCACGAATCACGCGGTCGGCGCCTTAACCAACACCTGCCCCTGGACTGAGGATTGCGCTCCTGAGCTGAAAGCTGTTCGCAAAACTCAGATGATCAAACATACTTCCGACACTCATCACAAAACGTTCTTCCGTGATCAGGCCTTCCCGCAGCTCTCTTTTTCTTCCTTTGAGTTTACCTTTTACCCGTTTGAGATTTTCTCTTTTAACCCTTATTAAACGGGGGAAAATCCTGAAACCCAGGAATGGGAGGCCATTGCGCCGGGAATTGAGAAAGGTGGATCTCGGGTTCAGGCTCAGCTTGAGTTCATCATGGAGAAACATCCGCAATTCCTGCATAACACCCTTGAGGTACGCTTTGGAATCAGCGAAAACCACCATGTCATCCATGTATCGGACATAGCATTTTACGCCCATCTGATCCTTAACAAAGTGGTCCAGCGGGTTCAGATAAACATTGGCAAAAAACTGGCTCGTCAGGTTTCCAACAGGCAGTCCCTTCCCGTGAGCGAGTCCCCGGCTCACATCATTGTTTCGGATAATCCGCTCCACCAGTTCCAGCACCTTCCCGTCTTTGATTTTCCGGCGCACCAACCCCAGGAGCACGTTGTGATCCACGCTGTCAAAGTATTTCCGAATATCAGCTTTATAATAATGGAATCCGCTTCTCATGTATTTCTGAGCCCTTTTAACGGCCCGGTGTGTCCCCTTCCCTTTTCGGGTGGCGTAAGAGTCGAAAATAAAGGTGGGTTCAAAGACGGGTTCAAGAACCCGCACCACCCCGTGGTGGACAACACGGTCTCTGAAAGGCGCAACGCTGATGGTTCTCTCTTTGGGGTCAAAGGTCTTGAAATACCGGTATCTGGCAGGTTGGTAGGTGTTTGATCGCAGTTCTTCCCTGAGCTTCAACAACTCTGTTTCCAACTGGAAATGAAACCGGCAGGCCTCTTCCGTCCGCCCTGAACCCCGGAAGGCCTTTTTGAAGGCTTCATGCAGATTCTCAAAGCTGTAGAGGGTTTCAAAGAGATATCCCTTTCTTTTCATTGCCGCTTTCTCCACCCCCCGAGCATCCTGCCCGTTTCATCCAGCAGTTCGCTGATGTGCCCGTACTGGTTTTTCGATATGTATTTTCGTCTGTAACTGATCCGGAACATCACCCGCAGTTTTTCAATATTCAGATTCAGTTTTTCCAGTATGCGGGATCGGTCTTTTGAATAGATGGCCTCGATGATCCCTTCCATCACATTCAGGGTTATGTTCCCGATACGGCCCGAAATGGTGAAACGAACGGATTTGGGAAATTTTTCTACCGTATCCAGTATCCAGTCTGTGGCATCCGACCACTTGACGAAAACGGGATAGTCTTCTTTCATGATTTTCCAGAAAAACCTTTTATAATTTCAACAATCTCTTTTCCATGTTTCGACACCTTGCCCTGCCCGAAACCTTTGATGTTCTTGAGAGCCTCGAAGCTTTTGGGTGCACCTCTGACGATATCCACAAGCTCTTTGTTGGTTGCGACGATGTACGCCGGGACACCGTCTTTTTCGGCCTTTTCTTTGCGCCATGCCTTGAGGCGGTTCAAAAGCAATCTTTGCGATTCATCAAGGTGTTCCTCCTCTTTTTTCGATCCCTTTTGAAGTACCGGATCATATTCCAGTAGGAGTGTCCAGAATTTCTCCCCTTGATCCTCGAAAAACTCCGCCCGGTAGGACGTAAGGCTTTTGTTGAGCAGGAATTTGTTTAAAACAGTGTCGTCAAATCCGTTCTGCCCGCGGTCAAAGGGTATGGTGATGATTCTGAACATGTCTTTACAATTCCTTATGCGTTCCCGCGCTCCCACGTGGGAGCCCGTATGCCGCGGACCCTCTGTTTGCTGGAGTCCGCTCCGGTCCGCCGGCAGGGCTGCGCGGCTTCGCACGCTTGCAGCCCTTTGCCTGGCAGCCTCCGCTTTATCGCAAGCCCCAAATCTCATAGCGCTGTCGCGCGGCAAAAGGAAAAAAGGTAAAAAACCAAAAACTACGGTGTCCTGGCGAGGCGGAAGCCCAGGTAGCCGTTCCGGTAGCCCGGCTTGTCCCTGTAGCGATACGCCGAACGGCAGTACCTGGCATTGTAGCTCCAGCTGCCGCCACGAATCACGCGGTCGGCGCCGGATGAGGATCCAACAGGATCCGTCAACGGACCTGATGGATAATCTCCGTACCGGTCCTGGCACCACTCCCACACATTACCGTGCATGTCGTATAACCCCCAAGCATTGGGCCGTTTCCCTCCCACCGCATGACTCTTACCTCCGGAAGTGTCGGTGTACCATGCCATAGCGTCAAGATTCCCGACGTAAGGCCCTTTCGTTCCCGCCCGGCAGGCATACTCCCACTCCGCCTCGGTGGGAAGACGGTATTTATACCCCCCCTCAATCCGGTTCAATTCCGCGATGAACTCTTGGATATCGCTCCAGGATACGCTTTCGACCGGACAGTTGTCCCCGCAGCTTTTGAAATTAGACGGATTGCTCCCCAACACCCTTTTCCACTGCCCCTGGGTCACCTCCGTGGTCTGAAGATAAAACCCTTTCGTCAGGGTCACCTGGTGCAGTGTTTCGTCATTTTCACGGCCCGGTTCGCTCGAAGGGCTCCCCAGCATGAAACTGCCCGGTTTGATGTAAACGAACTTCATGCCCAGGCTGTTGGTCAACGTCGGCTCAGGCCCCCGTAAAACAGGGGCGGACTTCGCTACAGATGCCACCACCGTATCCCTCGTTCCTTTGGGGAAAGGCGCGGAACCGCTGACCTTATCCTCATCCCTTTTGGCCAGTTTCAAAGGCAACGTCATATCTTTTCCCGCCTCCAGTGTCACCCACTCCCTCTTCATATCGTACCCGGTACCTGAAACCTCAACATGGTACCGGCCCGGATCAAGGGTCATGCCCTGGCGGAATTTCGGGCCAATATTGAGGATTCTCACCCTGGCGTTCCGGGGTTCAACTTCCACAAACAGCCTTGATTTTGATATTTCGGGCGGTTTGGAGGCAATCACCTCTTTTTGCCCAAGACTTTCGATCTTTCGTTCGGCAATGGGCGCAAAAACCCCTTTTGGAAAAGCGGTGAGATACGCTTTATAAAGGGCGGGGTCGGCGCTGTCTTTTATGGAATCCCAGAAAAGCATTTCCCTGTCCACCGCCCCGGGCACGGCTTTGGCAACGGCCGGTTCCCGCTCTTTCTTATGGGAGGCCAGCGGAAACACGAAATCCCCCTTGTCCAGCCGGATATCTCGTATCTTCCCGTATTGGGGATGCTGGGCCGGGTTGTACCGGGGAACCTTGTTCTTAAGGTAAAGCCCCAACTCTTCGCCGGTGATGTAGCCGTCCGGAATGGGCTCTTTGTCCCGGCCTTCCAGAAGATCCAGAAAAGCCTGCTTGAAAATGCTGTGGTCCGGTACCGGCTCTTTGGCGCGGCCGGCCGTGATGAACTGCCGAACCGGCAGTTTGACGCTGTCCGAGATGTTCTGAGGAACCACCCGTTCCCGCAGGTTCAGGATGGATCCGGAAAAGCAGCTGTCAAACATGAACAGCACATGGCGGGCCTGTATTTTCTTGGCCCTGGTCACCATGGTCTGCATATCGACGCTGGCCATCTCAAAACCCACCGGGTCCGTTTCGGGAGACGGTGCATCCACCATCACGAGATAACCCAAATCCTCATCCGTAGCCATCTTTTGGGTATGCCCGTGCCCTGCATAGTAAAAGAGAAGACGGTTGTTCTTGTCCCTTCCATATTTATGGCAGAAGCGGCCGAAAACCGTATTGAACGATCCCTTGTCAAGATCTTGTTTGAGTGTTACCTCGAATCCGTTCTCTTGAAGGGCTCTTGCCACATCCTTCACATCCCTCAAAGCACCCGGAAGCGGATCCCACCCGTTGGTGTAGTTCCCGTTCCCCACCACCAGGGCGTAGGAGTTGTTGTAGAGTGGGATTTCTTTTCCTTCCGGCGTGGTGGCGACCACGCGCACCGCCCATGCGGCCGTTGCGGCCCACAGGAGCGTGTACAGCACCAGGGCGAGGGACGTGATGGCTTTCGATGTGGTCCGGGTGTGTTTCATGGTTTTCTCCTTTGCTTCTGGCTCCCATGCTCCTGCGTGGGGGTCGAGAAAATTACTTCTGGTGCCGGCGCGGAGGGACGAGGTCCCCCGCCATACCCGATATCATGGGGTGGTGGTGAATTTCCAGGTGGCCTCATAAAACCCGGCTCCTGAATCGGGACTGCCGATCTTCGGGACCACTTTGAAGGCCCGCATGTCCCGCGCCAGTTGTTCGCGGGTCCCGCCATACCCCCGCAACCCCGCTCCAGCAGGTTCTGTCTTCACCTGCCCCAGAGGAACTTCACTGGCATAAACCACAATCTGTTCTTCCCCATAATTATCCATAACTTTGATGGCGAAACGGTCCCCCTCGCCGGGGACCCTGTAAAGCCTCCCACCCGCAAAACGGTCGCTGCTTCTGTAATCGTTGGGGAGTAGTTGGGTAATGTTCCCTTCGGAATCCACGTTCATAATCCGGGCGTAAAAATCACGGTTGCCCATCATATGGACCACCACCTTCCGGCCCTTTCGATACCGTTTTTGCGGAGTCCAGACTTTGACCGTCAGGGGCCCATCGGTAAAGAGGTTCTGGGCAGATTCCTTTTCCTGTTCCACAGACGGCTTGAGATCGTATGTCACCTCGGCCCTGATCCACACATGATACCGGTTTCCTTCCAGCCCGTGATCCTTTTGCGCCAGCACCGTGACATAACCCTCCGCGCCGCTTTTAATGAAATCGTATTGCAGTTTTCCATCTTTGACCAGCGTGTTGGATTCAAGGCGCACCCGGGCCATCTCAAGAGCCTGCCGCTTGGCAATGGCAAGCGCCTCGATCCGGGCCTGCCGGAGGGTCGTATTCTCCCCCAGATGGGCGTAACCGTTCACTTCGTGGATGGATGAGCGTTTTTCCTCGTCCGGCACCACCTGGAGTTGCCGCAGGGGAATCCCCGCCAGCTGCTGACCCTTTAATGCGGCGGCGGTAACACCGTGAAGCAAAGGGTGTTGGTCTTTCGATTTGAGGGCCTTTCCGTTTAATGAAACCAGACCCGAGGCATCGAGGAACACCCCACCGGGGCCCAGTGCCGTATAGGTTTTCTTGCCATCGAGGGTGGAAAGCAGGACTTTCGCTTCAGGCAGGAGGCGATAGTTTCGGCCCGGTTCAAGAATGTCGTAGACTCCAACCAGACTGCCGGCGGAATCGACGAGCGCACCCTCGATCGATATCACCTGCAGTCCCTGGTGGTTCTTGCCGGTAACCGGTGCAGCGCATAAAATCACCGTAATGAGGAACGGGATCATACAAATGGAGCGTAACAGGGTCTTCATAGTTTCCCTCCTTGTTCGGATGGAACCGATGATGAATGTTGACGAGAATAACTTGACATCATATCACTGCAAAAATGTCAATGTTTTTCATGCTTCCTTTGATTGGGGTGGATGGCAATTGTCTTACCGGCATATTTTCATCTATTCCGGTCAGGGTCTGAGCACTGATGACAATATCGGTACCAAATTGCTTATTGAGGCCCTGAAGGCGCGAGGCCAGGTTGACGGTATCACCGACCAGTGAATAAATGACACGGTCCCCGCCCCCGATGTTGCCCGCCAGCACCTCTCCCGTGTGAATGCCGATGCCGTGTTTGAGTGGGGCATATCCCTCTCGGGTCAGTCTTCGGTTCACGGTTTTGAGCCGACTGCGCATTCCCACCGCCGCCTTGGCGGCCCGGGACCGGTGACCCGGGACCGGAACGGGAGCCCCGAAAACCGCCTCAATCTCATCCCCGATATACTGGAGCACGAGCCCCTTCTCTTCCCGGATCGCCTCAGCCATTTCGCTGAAATAGAGGTTCATGATCTTGACCATTTCTTTTGGGGGGATTGCTTCCACCATGGGCGTGAAATCTCTGAGGTCGGCAAAGAGCATGGTTACTTCCCGCGTCTCTCCATCCAGGGGAATTCGGCCGGAGAGGATCTTGTCTCTCACTTCCCGGCTCACATAGCGGCCGAATAGATCTTTGACGATCAAATAGCCCTGAAAAAACCTGGCTGAACAGGCGACTGTCACACCAACAAACGCGGCTGAAGGCCTGATGACAATCCCTCCGGCCAGGCAGCCGATCATGAGCGCCGCCGTTACGATCAGCATCCCCGCTCCGGATATGACCACCCTCAAAGAGGAAGGCCTTTTCGTGAGAAACAAGGTCACCAGGACCATCAGCACGGCCGGCGTCAGTAGAGACCAAGGCCAGGAGGGGATCGAGAGAAGCCGCTGGCTTCTCAGGGCCTCCACCACCCGGGCCTGGAAAACAGCACCCGCTTCATCTCCGGGGGAGGCGGGCGTGGGGTGGCGGTCTTCGAAGTCAAAGTCAACACCGATAATAATGACCCTGTCTTTGAAGGTGGCTGGGTCAGCTTTGAGTGCCTGTTGAAAGGTCAAGGCGGGAATGCGGGCGGGGTTGCGCCAGTCAGGCATTGCCGATTCGGGAGGGGGTCCCTCTGTTCCCGACAGAAACCATGCAAATGAATAGAGTTTTTTGTCTTCCCCGCTCGACGAAAAGCTCAAAACCTGTTGTCTGCACACACCGTCAGGGTCGGGCGTGACGTTAAAAAATCCGTACCCTTTGGCACCCAGGATCCGCTGATAAAGCACGAAGGGTTCCTTGATCCGACCGTTCGGAGCAATCCCGTAGCCGGAAATCAGGCGACATTGCTTGGATATTCTATTGAGGGTTGTAAGGACCCGTTTGTCGTGATCCCTGTCGATTCGGTTCAAGGGGAACTGGGGAAGGATCATGTCCAGCCCGATGGCCTCCGGCTTTCCCTCTTCAATCCTTTCCAGCAAAGGTGCGAGGCGTTTTCCCCATAAGGCCAAAGGGGTTTCGGCGGCTGAATAATCGCTTTCCCCGATCAGAATCACCAGGGGGTCGCGCACCTCCCGGGGTGACCCGAAAAGTGGTGCCGTCCTGTCAAAGATGATGCCGTTCAGATGTTTCCCAAAATCGGTGGCCGAAAAAATAAGGCCTGATATCAGAGCGAAAAGGAGGATTATGATGAACCAACCGGCACTTCCGGGCTTTGTTTCATGCAGCATCATTTCGTCCTCCGGTTATTTTGCGACCACTTATACGTTCCCACGCGGGAACGTGGGAACGAGGAAGACATTCGACACCGCTATTTTTTTCCAGCAACAATCTCTACCCGGCGGTTGAGCTGCTTGTTCTCATTTGAGATATTGGGTTTCAGGGGCATGCTTTCACCATACCCCACGACCTCCAGTCGATCCGGTGAAACATCATGATGGTCAACTAAATACTGTTTGACAGCCCCTGCCCGATTCAGGCTCAATCGAACATTATACTTTTCTTTTCCATCGGAATCCGTGTGACCGTTAATGATGATGATTCTCTCACGCAGGCGAGGATCGGACAGGGCTTTTCCTAATTCATTCAGAACCTTATAGGAGCCCTTCCGAATAGTGTAACTGTTCACGTCAAACTGAATCTTGAGATTTACAAAACCGCCGGTCCTTTTTTCCGGGGCGTTGACAGTCTCCCAGACTTCAACGCCTTTTTCCTTTTTCAGCACTTTGATGGACCGGGTTTTCGCTTTGGGCGGCCCACCCTCTTTCACGGGTTGCCAGCCACTTTCACTTTTCTGCGAGCCGGAACTGTCCCCTTTACCCGGCGAAAGAAGGCTTTCGGTGATCCCTCCGGAAGTTGATTCAAAACCATCTTCTTTAATAGGCTGGGGTTGGTTCTCCGGTTTTCCGGGCGTGTTCAAAGGTTGCCAACCTTCGTCGCTTGATGAAGAACCAGACCCACTTTTATCAAGTGCCAAAAGATTTTCAGTGGTCTTTCCGGGAATTGATTCAAAATCGTCATCTGCGGCTACGCAAATGCTCGTTAAAAACAGAAGTACCACAGTTATCAACAGAACCGGTTTCATTTTGACGCCCTCCCTATTTGGCTTTTCCAAGCAGTTTTCGACTAAGTTGTTCAACTCAATTTATTGCGGTATGGCTTTATTTTTCGCTATTATCCGTCTCATTGTCACGATTACTTGGTGACATCTAAAATCCCACTCCCAGGAATGATCGCCGCGTTGTTCCTCCGTGATGTCGGGTAGCAAGTAGCACTCTTTTTTGAGCCAAACACAGCAAATTGTAGGTAATGCGTTCTTGTGTGTCAAGCCAAAGCCAACCTAATGACGTTTTGAAAACAATTGGGCGGCTAAAACTGAGAAGAATACAAATCTCGGTCTCAAACTCGATTGTAAGCTTCCCATGTCCATGGGTGTAAATCAAAACCTTTGAGAAACATTACATACGCGGCAAAGCCAAGATGCAAACAAGCGTTGGCTTGGCCACCGCAGTAATGATGTCCGGCAAAAAGGGGTACAGCGCAAATCCCTCTTGGGTGCGTTAATCTTGACAAGGTATGGCTAATATGAGACATAATTCTAAGGTGAGAATCCTTTATCCGAGTGCGTGATGAGACACCTTCTTCTTTTGGTTTCCTTTCGGAGGGGTTCTTGGTATCAGTGCTTACCTGGGGTATACGACAATATCTCGAACAAACAAATGGGAGGGCCTTGAAATGAGGGCGAGTAGCAGATGGGGCAAGGTTCCAATAAGAGTCCTCCTTTGGGGATTAATCGCATTCTGGTGGCTATCTGTTGCGCCAATAGTTTCAGCCCAAACCTATGACTTTGATGAAGGGCTTGAGACACTTACAAAGGGGCTTGTTTCAGAAAACAGGGGAATCTTAAAAAAAAGGAAAATAGCCGTTTTCGGGATAATTGAAAGTAAGTCGGGGAAAAAGTGGGAGGTCTCTTCGCATATTGAAGACGGGATTGTGGACGCACTCGTAAAGAATGGATACAGGGTTATTGAGAGGAGACGGATTCAGGATGTTATCCAGAAGGAAATTAAAAAATCCACGGATCTGTGGTTTGACCAGGCCCGGGTGGCCCAATTCGGAAAGCTTGTCGGGGCGGACTTTGTTGTGACGGGCAGCTACGTTTTATGGGGACAGGGAACGCTTAAGATCAGTGTAAGGGCCATCAATGTTGCTGATGGAGAAATCGTGGCAGCTGATAAAGTGAAGATTCTCACAGACCGAATAGCAAATTTACTGAAGCCGGAAGAGGATGAAAAGCACCTGAAAAAAGCCAGGGTCAGCCCTGAGAAACCGGTTAAGATACAGAGAATCGATGAGCTCACCCACGAAAGTGGAAAATTGGGGAAATATAAAGCGTTGATCATCGGCATAAACGATTATCAAGGCCCGAAAATTCCTGACCTTGAAACAGCCACAAACGATGCGACAGCCATAGCCAAGGTCCTTAGAGAAAAATACGGATTCGAGGTGAAGCTACTTCTGGACCGTGAAGCGACTAAGGACGTCATATACAGAGAATTGCGGAACCTGACGGTATCGACAAAGTCCGATGACAGCGTATTGATCTATTTTGCGGGGCATGGAGATCTTGATCGAACCTATGACGGAGGCTGGTGGATCCCGGCAGACGCCATAGGCGGAAACCCTGTGACGTATCTTGACAACGTTCAGGTTCAAAAAGCGATGCGGAGTATGAAGGCCCGACATGTCCTGCTGATTTCAGATGCCTGTTATTCAGGAACACTTTTTGGAAAGGCACGGAGCCTGCCTGCCGTAATCGATGATAAATTCTACCTGAGTCTGTATAACGAAAAAAGCAGGTGGGGTATGACTTCCGGCAACAAAACGCCGGTATCTGACCAAGGCACGGGTGGGCACAGTGTGTTTGCCTACCAACTGATCAAGGAATTGGGGAAAAGCGATAAACCTTTTCTGAGTACCCATGAGCTCTACACTCGCATAGCCCCTGTTATTGCAAACAACTCAGAGCAAACACCGATTTGTCGTCCCATATTGAATACCGGAGATCAAGGTGGCGAATTTGTGTTTGTGGCATCTGTGCAAAAAGAACCACCACTGCCCACTGCTAAAGTTCATCAGAGTACCCTTAACAAGGACATGCTCTTTTGGCAGTCCATTAAAGACAGTAATGACCCGGCACTATTCGAGGCGTATCTAAAAGCATTTCCGAACGGAATTTTTGCCTCTATTGCCAAACGAAAAATTGAAAACTTTAAACAAAAAAAGGAGACCGTCACAACCGCACCTGTGGTTTTAAAATCCAACTTATTTGTGGAAGTCGAACCGAGAGATGCAAGGATAAGGATTCTCAATATAGGGCCGAAGTTTCACCAGGGGATGGCGCTTGATCCGGGGAGCTACCACACGGAGGTTTCCAGCAATGGTTATAGGACTGAAAAGATGTGGGTAAAACTGGAACCGGGAAAGGATGCGACCTTGCGTTTCAGTCTTGAGCAAAAATCCTTCCCGCAAGCAGAATCTTCAACCAAACAAACGCCGAAACGTTTGACTCCTGTTAAGCCTTCGTCTGGTGAATATCAACGCAATAATCGTCATGAAGATGTTCAACCCCCGGTTCAAAAGCGGCATGAAAATGGACAGAATAAGGTTCACCAGAGCACCCATAACAAGGACATGCTCTTTTGGAAGTCCGTTCAAGACAGCAATGACCCGGCACTATTTGATGCGTATTTAAAAACATTTCCGAACGGGATTTTCGCCTCTATTGCCAAACGAAAAATTGAGACCTTTAAACAAAAAAAGGGACACACCTCTCCTGTTAAGCCTTCGTCTGCGGAAAAAATTTCAGGCCGAGACGGAATCTATGTGGCCTACACCAATGGGATCGTAAAAGACACGAATACGGGTCTTGAGTGGAAAGCGGGTCCTGACAAAAACACAAATTGGGACGAAGCGAGATCGTGGGTGCAGAACCTCAGTCTCAAAGGTGGTGGGTGGAGGATGCCAACTAAAGACGAGATAAAAAGTCTTTACAAGGCAAGGACCGGCCCTTGTAATATGACATCTCTCTTCAAGATCACAGCATGGTGGGTATGGGCAGGCGAGACTAAAGATTCCGCGTATGCCTGGATCTTCTATTTCTCCGACGGCTACGGGTATTGGCTGGACCGCAGCACCTCCGACAACCTGCGGGCCTTTGCAGTGCGTTCCCGAAGTATCGGAATTAACAGCCCAAAAGATGCAGCCGATGAATACCAACGCGATAATCGTCATGAAGATGTGCAACCCCCCGTTCAAAAACGGCATGAAAATGGACAGAATAAGGTTCACCAGAGCACCCATAACAAGGACATGCTCTTTTGGAAGTCCGTTCAAAACAGCAATGACCCTGCACTTTTTGACGCGTATCTAAAAACATTTCCGGACGGAATTTTTGCCCTTATTGCCAAACAAAAGATTGAGGCCCTTAAACAAAAAAAGGGGAACGTCTCTACGCCACCTGTGGTTTTGAAGCCCAGATTATTTGTGGAAGTCGAACCGAGAGGTGCAAGCGTAAGAATCCTCAATATAGGGCTGAAGTTTCACCAGGGGATGGCGCTTGATCCGGGCACCTACCACACAGAGGTTTCCAGCAATGGCTATAAGACTCAGAAGATGTGGATAAAGCTGGAATCGGGGAGGAATACTACATTGCGTTTCAGTCTTGAGCGGAAACCCGTAGCGCAGCGAGTAACGCCTAACAAACAAACGCCGAAACGTTTGACTCCTGTTGAGCCTTCGTCTGGTGAATCTCAACGCGATAATCGTCATGAAGATGTGCAACCCCCCGTTCAAAAACGACATGAAAATAGACAGAATATTGATTCCCCGGATGCCGGCGAAATTGATGTAGGGGCATAAAGAAACCAATTTAGGTTTTTCAGGTTCTGACAGGTGCTTGATGGTTGCATGAAAGCCAACCTGGTTTTTGAGTTCTTCGCCCGTAGGATTGTCCTTGACAAGGACATCCTTGAGCTAAGACCGGACCAATCTCAAATTTACCATCTCAAGGCCCAAAGTGATTTCTTCAGCTCTAAAAGCCGTATGGTGTTTTATGCCCTTTGGGTATGTTTCGTTGCCCTTCCGTACTCCCACTTTTATCTCTCGTAGTAGAGGAGCCTGTTCCACCGATGGGCGCCCAGCCATCGTCAGAAGGAGGTCTTTGAGGAGTGGGCTGTGGATTTTGGGTTATGGGCGGAGGACTGGTTTTTGGCCTGAGACTCTGCCATTTATCCCGGTTGGCGGGTTCAGGGGTTGGCGTTGGCGCCGGTTTGTCGATGATTGCATCGTTAAAGGCCTTGGTCAACTCCTCCATATTTTCGGCGGATGCGGATGTTCCGCCGCCAGCCGTTGCCACATCATCCATTACTTTTTGCTGACTCTTGCTTACCTGGAGTCCCACGGTATAGATCTTTATAGGGATTGTTTGACGCCCGGGTGCAGCTTGAAGCTTTTTGAAGTCCGTTCTAGTGAATCCTGCAGGGTCCGCGGCCCACGCAACACTTTGTCTCAACGCGCCCTTCCAGTATTCCGAGCTCAGATACGCCCAGAATCTGGTTTGGGCAGAGGAAGTCTTCCCTCCCTTCTCCGGCATTTTCACACCAATACTTTTTCCGATTAGGGTCGCCTCAGCTATCAGGTTGCCGTTGCAACTATCTTGGCCGTCACAGAGAAGGATGATTTTGCCCTGTTTTCCGTTCCCTACCTTTCTGATCGCCTCCGCTGCCTGCGTGAGGGCATCGGACAGGGGTGTCGCTCCACCGGTAGTTAGGGAATCAATTGCATTTTCGAGTTTTTGCTTGTCCTGGGTAAAAGACATAAACGGAAAAATCTGACCACATGCCCCTGCGTAGGTCATAATGCCTATCTCAAAATCAGCGGGCATGGTCCTTATCACTTTCTTGGCTGCCGCCTTGGCATCTGATAATTTTTGGCCTTTCATTGAATCCGAGAGGTCCAATAACAGGACCACTGATGTGGCGATGTTGGCGTTGCCTCTTGTTGCGATGCAGTTAATATTTGCTTCAGTGAATCCGTCGTCGCCTGTAGCTTTCATTCTAAAATTCGCCCCGGCGCGAGCGATTGTTCCCGTAACTGGTCCATGGACAGTCCATCTCATACCATGCCCGCGCACCGCGTCTTCAGGATACCCAGGTCCAAAGACTTCTTCACAATTCTTGGGACTATACATTATGTATTGGATACTCACAGTGCCCCCGAATTGCGCTTTATTATTTCTCCACTTGTGGTTCATTTTACACGAAACGCCGAAGTCTCTTTCACAAGTCCAATGGTTTATTTCCGCCCATCCTAAGAGGGCACCATTAGAGATAACGCCGTCTTTAGCGTAATTACCTTTGTAATCGAGCTTGCAAGTTTTTTCTACCTCAGTAACGCCATGAAATACGCCATTGCGGGCAGTGAAATCGAAAGGGATATCCATGAGCACCTGGATCGTTTGCCCTCCATCGGTTTCGGGTTTGTCCAAGACATTGACATTGCAGGTGCCCGTGTAGGTGCCGTCGAGATTTGTGGATTCACCGGGCGGCACGGTAGCGCCGGTAGGCAATACGTGACGGATCACCTGCCCGGCACCATTAAAGTACAGCGTAGCGCCTTTCGGGTAGTTTTTGCGGTTTGTGTTCATGCCCTCGGGGAAAAAGGATGAGGCCCTACTGAGGGTGCCTTGCATTACACCCCCATCGTATCCGAATGCAACGACCGTTCCGGGCGCCAGGCTAATGGTTTGGTTGTTTCTACCCCCGGTGTTAACCACCGGCAGTGTGGGAGCAGTGCCACTGGCCAACGTGCCTTCCTTTACCCCGCCAGCTGCTTCAAATCTAATAAAGCCTCTGCCAAAACGCACGGTGCGACCGTTACCATTCCAGATTTTGAGCTCTTTGTTTTCCTCATCGAGGGTACCGCTCTGCACCCCACCTTCAAACTCATCCACCCAATAGGACCCGGGGGCAAACCACAGTTTTTTTCCCTCAGGCCAGGCGACAGGCCTGAGTTGGGTTCTCTGTTGCAACATCTGCTTAGTTCTTGCATCGACCTTCGTTACATGGAAGCCAATCATTGAAAGAAAAACAAAACCAAGAAAAAATGCCACAAAAATCTTTCTTGCCATAATAAACCTCCTTAACAAAAAGCAATAAAAAATGTTTCCTAGTGATGAAAGAAATGGGGAAGAAATTTGATTTTGAAAGTCCTTGAACGTCCTAACCCCAGTATTTTCCACTTTTTCACTTTGCCTTGTCAAGCCCGTAAAACCAAACGTCATCAGCCCATTTTGACGATATTCCCATACTGAGTCAGGGGGTGGAAATAAGATTTTTTCTTGATATTCGCAAATAGGTAACGTAGAATCGGCTTCGGAAAAGGTTGAGCACTCTGAAGCAAGATCCCATAAAACCGAATATATCGTTTTTCTATTCGAGATCAGGGGGTTCCTTTATGTCATATGCAGCTTTGACGAAAAAAGCAGGGAATTGTCAAAGAAGATTTCCGGAGCTCAATTTATTTTGCAGCAACTTTCCAATCCCATCTGGAATGCCTCCTCCAAAGCTTTTAAAAACAACACCTAATTTTAGGGGCGCCATCATTATAGAAAGACACTGCGTTATGAGACAGGCCACTGTCTGAAGAAAAAGCTTAGGTTTTTTAATTAACCGAATCTAGGGTATAAGGAGAAAAAAATGGACAAAAGAGGCAAAACCCATCTTTTTTTAGTCGTTGTATGGCTGGCGTTTTTATCGTTAGCCACCATGAGCTGGGCCATTGAAACCACAAGTATCGGTGAAGGTAGAACCCGTCAAGAGGCCATCAACAACGGTATTCGTGTTGCGGTGGAACAGGCATTGGGAACCATGGTCCAATCCGACACCCAGGTGACCAATGGAAAACTGATCTGGGATCGAATTGCGTCTGCCAGCGCCGGATATGTTAAAAACTACAACATACTGGCGGAAGGAAAAGACCCTGTAACCGACGTCTACAAAGTGAAGATGGCCGTCACCGTGGATGACTACAAATTGAAAGGTGCCGTAGACGATTTCCTGAATGACCCCAAGCAACAGCAGATCTTTCAGCAAACCAAATTTGACGAACGAAAAGTCATTGTGGTCTATCTACCCCAGACCGGTTTTGACCTGCCTTATGACTCCAAAGGGGTCCAGACCATCATGGGGCTGGTTCAGGACAAACTGGCGGCACACGGATTCAGGGTTTTTCTGCCGGAGCAGATCCAGCGGATCAAGGGCAAAAGCGCCGAGATGGTGGTGGATGAGGAGACTGCCATTGAAATCGGTCGGCAAGAAACCGGCGACTGCGTGGTGATCGTAAGCCTGGACGGTGCCAGAAGACCCACTAACGACGGCTTTTTTCTCCTGATGTGTACGTTAAACCTGAGGGCCTTTGATACCACAACAGGGGCGCTGTTCGCAAATGTTCAGGACAGGGACAAAACCATCAGCCGCGGGGGCGATTACGCCATACAAGACGGCATATCGCGGGCGGCCATCAAAATCGGACCGCGGGCCGTAGAAAGGCTAGTCAAGAAAATCGTCAAACGGTTCAGCGGTCCGAAATATGTAACCCTTATTTTCAAAAACATTTCCAAGAAAAACCAGAACAGGATGGAGGACATTCTGGAGGAACTCGGTTGGAGAACTCGCGTTGCCCGACAAACGGGGAGTTATATTGAGTTTGAGGTCATTGGTGAAGCGGACCCCACATCCGTCCGGAAAATCGTGCGCAGAGAGATCCAGAAAGCAGGCCTTCCACTTAAATCCGGTGAAAAAGTAGGCAACAGGATCACATTCAACGGGGAAGCAACAGGGGGATACTAGAATGAGGCGTTACCTGCTTGCAGCAACGTCATTCGTTTTCTCTCTGTTTTGCTTGTCATGTGCATCCACGGGACCTTCCAAAACGGGGGCACTGGTCAAGGTTTACCGGCCCAATGTGGAGACCGCCTCACTGGCCTGCTCCACGCCTCAAAGCAAGGGCATCTCTTTTATGTATGTGGGGCCGGAAACCATTTCGGGAGAGGCCGGACCCAAGGAGAAAAAACTGATTACCCAGTTCGCTCGCTCCGTACTGAGTGAAACCCGGGTGATCAATCCCATCGGAATCCCCCCCATGGAAGGCGAATACCCGAACCTTTCCATTGATGTCCTTGAGCTGTCCGTTGTCGACCAGAAAAAACAGAATCGCATCACCCGAAAAGGCGTTTTTGAAGCCAACATCAATATTCGGCAGATGGGTCTCATAGATTGTGCAACCACGGAGCCCATTTCAATCGTCAAACAGTATGAAGCCCCATCCTACAAATCCGAAACCCTCCTCTCCCCTCGAAAATTAAAGGGGAAAATGATCAAGGAGGCGGTGCGCCAGGCGGTCAGACAATTTGTTCCGGTGAAGCGCACGGTACTACGTCCCGTGAAGACCGGGGGGGACGACCTGGTGGAAAAATCGGCCCGGATGATTGACGGCGGCAACTGCCGCGGAGCCTATGAGGCTATTAAACCCATTGTAAAAAGCCCTGACTGCAGCAATGCCGACATGCTTTACAACGCCGGTGTAGCCGTTGAGTGTATGGCTTGGAAAGGGGCACTCAAGCAGGAGACCCAGGCCCGTTATCTACAGGAAGCGGAGAAGTACTACCGAAAAGCCGCGAGTCTTGCACCGGATGATGGTGACATGCAAAGAGCCAGCAGGGAGGTTTCCTATGAGGTAGAAGCATTCTTTGTTTCCAGCGGCACTCAGAATGACACGCAGAAGGAGCGGGACCGCTATAAGGCTCCCACTGGATACTGACCCGGCAGGTGATCAAAATGAAAAAAGTTATCTGGGTTTTCATGGCATTGTTTTTTTTATCAGGGTGCATGAAGGCCATCGAAAATGTCACAGGCATTGAGATAACCAAAAACACCAATCCGGTGATGGAACTGGAGATGGACCTGGTATTCCTGGACGAACTGGCCGCCCTGACAAAGCTGAACCAGATTATCCTGGAACGGGTCCCCATATCTCTGGGTGACCCCTGGCCTTCTGTTCTGAACGACTATTCCGCAACGCCCCGTGAAGGGGAAGCGGCACGGTATGAAGCATATAAAGGTTGTTTGACAAAACTTCTGAAACAGGATTTTGCTTTTTACAACATCTACAACCCATCCGTGTACTTTAATGTGCTGAGCGGCAACCGTACCGGCGTTCAAGCGATGCTGGCTCAAGGCCTGATCGCCGCCCGCAATACCCTGATTATGAATGGCGCCGAGGAAATGGGACGAAAGTATGAACATGGAAAATGGGTGATCAGTCATTACCCCTTCAGCTGTAAATGCCCTTTCTACAGTCAGAGATTCCAGGCCCTTGTGCCGGGTTCCAGTGAATGCAGCCAGTTCAAGAAGCGAAATGACTGCCCCTTCTTCAGTCGGCCAACGGAAGAGATGCTCTATGAATATCTGCTTGAAAAGGGTGGGTTGGACGCATGGGAAGACCTGAAAATAACGCCTGCCTGCCTCCGCATTGTGGAAGGCGAAATCTTAGGTCCTTTCAAAACGGTTTTTTATACCCTTTTTCCGGATCACATCCGCGACGAAGCAGCGGGGGTGGATGCGGATCTGGAAGCGACGGAAACGGAACTCAAAACCATCCAGGCACGGCTTAAGGAAAAGGACCTGTCTTCCGCCGAAGAAAACCGGCTTGAAAAGGAGGAAGAAAGCCTGGAAGCCGCCGTGAATGAACTCATCGCCGTTCAGAAAAAGTTGTATGAGACCGCCATCTCGATCCTGGAACCAACGCCTGAGAAAATCGATATCGCCAAAAAGCTGCTGGAAATCACCCGGTTCATCAGCGAAGGCTTTGATGAAATTTCAACAGCCATGTTTGCCCTGACCGTCAAAATGACCGACGACATGATCGTTTTTTCACAGCTTGGGTCGGTGCAGATTAACAACGACAGCATCTCCCTATCCAATCAGGGGGTTGCCTCACAACCCATGCCGCAAAAACGAGCGAGACTCCTGAGCAAACGGATGGCAAACCTGCCCGTTAACTATGCTTCAATTCTGGGCTATGCCATGAGCCAGAAGTCTCTTGTGAGCGAATACAGCGACTACCTCGAGGCGGTGGCCGCAATGGAGGACAAACTGCAAAGTAAATAAACCATATCGTTGACAATTTATTGAATGAGGGAGGTAGAGCAATGCGTAGATATTTTTTACTGGTGTTTTTTTTGAGTTTAGTCTGGCTGGTGAGCGGCTGCGCCACCAAAAAACTGGCCCCCATCTCCGATGAAGACAACCCCGCGCACCATTATCTGATGGGAATGGAGTTGATCGACAAGGGAGATGTCAATGAGGCGGATTCCCGCTTTCAACGGGCACTGAAACTGGAACCGGATTATCCTCCCGCACTGGCGGGTAGAGCCCTTGCAGCGGCCTGCCGAACCCAGACCCAGAGCGATGGGGACCACAAATCGGTGGAACTGAAACGGGCGTTGGATATGCTGGACGATGCTCAGGATGAGGCAAAAGGCGATTCCCAGAAATTTATTGCTGAAGTCACAGGCATTCGCGTTTACACCCGTGCAAAACCCAAAGGCTGGGTTGATGACGCCTTGGACTGCTACGAAGACAGCATGGACCTGGACGAAGTGAAGGTGGGGGAACTCCCTTACTATCGCAGCAAAGAGGCCGCCCCCTACTTCATGGGAAAAGCCTATTTTGCCGACTTTCAATTCCGGAAATCCGAGGATATGCTCTCAAAAGTCATGTCCGCATCACCCGGCCGCTGGCACGAACCCGCTGAAATACTGTTCAGGAAAGTGCACAAAATCGTGCGAGCATCTGCCGGTTACACCCTCACCAATGTGGCCAAACGCATTGCCGTAAAGGAGAGTGTTTCGAGAGCGGATGTGGCCGCTCTGCTGGTGGATGAAATTCATCTGGACCGTTTTCTGGCCGGCCGGATTGCAGCGCCCCAGAAAAAGGACCCGGCGGCTTTTGTTCCTGCGGATGTACGTGATAACCTCTTCAAACCTGAAATCCTTATCGTCGTCAAATGGGGACTGCGAGGGCTTGAACCCATGTATGACAGCCAATCCAGGGCCTATCTTTTCTACCCGAACAAACCCATCAACAGAAAAGAACTGGCCTTTGTTCTGGAAGACATCCTGATCAAAATCACCGGGGATGAATCACTGGCGAGCAAGTATTATGGCCAGGCAAACTCGCCCTACCCGGACGTCCTCCCCACATCGTCCTATTATAACGCCGTCACCAATTCGGTCACCCGGGGCCTCATGGCGCCCGATCTCTCAGGGGCCTTCAGACCCGACGATAATACGGATGGTGCGGAACTGCTTCAGTCGGTCCTGCGATTAAGAAATGTTATGAACATTCACTAGGAAAGGAGATTGACCATGAAAAAATTATTTGGAACGTTATTGGCACTTTGGGGGATGTTCGTTTTCATACCGGGGGTGTGGGCTGAATGGAAAAGCATCACCGATCCCGTCCAAATTTTTGAAGAAGGCTACATCCAAGTCGTCGGTGTATCCGAAGAAGGACAGAGCCGTTACAAAGCCATGAGAGCAGCTACGGTGGTCGCCCAGCGGGATCTTCTGGAAATCATGGAAGGGCTTCGCCTCTCGGGCCAGACCACGGTAAGGGATGGCATGTTGCAGTCCGACGATATCCGCACCAGCATCAGTGGCTTTCTGCGAGGCGCCGTCAAATGCGGTGAAAAATACCACAGCGACAGACAGTACGCCGAAGTCTGCATGAAGCTTAATATTCGCGGAAAAGGCGGGTTATATGATGTCATTTTACCGTTGATCAGGGAAAAAAAGATTCAGCGGGTAACCCCTGAGCTGCCCACGGATTACTACAAACCCAAATCGATTCCCAAGGTGGTGGGCACCGAGGTTGTGGAGGAAACGGTTCAGAAACAGATCCCCGGAATCGGGGGAAAACCGGCCATCGTTACGGAAACGGTCACGGAAACCGCGGCAATCGTGAAGCAAGTGCCCCCGCCTCCACCCGCCGTTGTTTTTGACGGCCTCATCGTGGATGTGAGGGATTTCAAATTCAGACCTGCCCTGGTCAACACGGTCGTTACCGATGGTGAAAAGGTGGTGTTTGATCCGTCCAAAATCTTAAGCGCCATCCTGGTGGAACGGGGTTGTGGTGGATTCACCACGGATCCCGGCAAAGCCAAGGCCCTGCTTGAAAGCTGGGGCAGCAAAAAACCGATGATCATAAAAGGGGTTGGGGTGGTCAAAATGACCAATGCCAAAGTATCCCCTGACGATGCCGCCGCCATTTACCTCAGTGATCAGAAAAGCAACCTGCTGGCCAACGCCAAGGTGGTTTTTCTTCTGAAATAACCTCTTCGCGGCGAAACAATTGAATGGGTCTGCCCGCCGGAATCCTTCCAGGCGGGCGGATTTGTTTTTTCAAAATGAGGTTAACGTAAATGAAAAAGAAAATTTTCATGGTTTCGTCCATCTGTTTACTGTTTTTCGCCGCCCTGGTCATCGCCTCGGGCATCTACATCAACTCAAATATTGAAGATATCACCCGCCGTCACCTGGGGGCCGGTATTCAGTTTGAGGCGGTTGATTTCAGTTTCACACCTTTACCTGCCGTTATGTTTTCTCAAGTGCAAATCCAAAAAGGCAAACACAAGATTACGATCCCTTCACTGGTTCTGTATCCGGACTTGCTGGCGCTGCTCAAAGGGGATATCGTCATGAGAAAAGCGGTGGTGGAAAGACCGTTGATCCTTTCAGATAAAACCCCTGAATCAGATATTGAAAAAAAGGACTCCGGCTCGACATCACCCGCATCACCTTCACAACCGCTCACAACAGCCGCCATTCCCGTGGGGATGATCAATGAAATCATGATCCGTGGTGGAAAACTGGTGTTGAATTCGAAAACCGAAAAAATGCCCCCGGTTACCTTTGCCGTTGCGGTTGAAAATATTGAAAAAAAAGACCAGACCATTTCGGTACAAGTCAAGGATTTCACCATAGACGAAATAGGGCTCAAGTTTGCGGGTGACGTGGCCATCACTTCCTTCTCCCCCCTGGGACTCAAAATAAACGCTTCAAAGGCAGCAATCAATCCCGCGGCCCTCAAGAATTTCCTCGTTGAATTCGAATTTTTAGACGCGTCCGTGGGTGGCCAGATCCCGAAAATTGAGCAGGTCACCGCCGGCGGTCTTCAGCTTACCATCGATCCGAACTCGGGGGAAATGGATCTTGTTTCCGAGTCCCTCAGTTTTGGTCAAAACCAGCTTCAAAATATTTCGGTCCATCTCTCCAAAGAAAATGGTTATTCATTGAAATGTGCCAAGGTACTCATGGACGTGGGCACTGTCCAGGGATGGGTGAATGAAAACCCAAAAGGGAAAGAAGCGCTGGAGCAGCTATTTGTTAAAGCCAAGCTCAAAGATTTGCGCGCCACCGGTAAAATTGAACTGTCTGCCATTGATCTCAGGGGCGGCGGCGAAAAGGGACCTGAAATCAATGGCACCATGGACCTAAAAACCGAAGGGCTTAAGATCCAGCTGGTTGCGGAAAACGGCAAAGAGCAGAATTTCACCATCAGTCAGTTGGAGACACGGGTAACCCTCGAAGAGGGGAAACCTTCTCTTCAGGTCAGCAACCTTCAGTTGGCCTCCTCCGGCGGGGGAACCGGTTTGTTGACAGGCATGCTGGAAATTCCGGTAAAACTAAAAAAAGCGAGATTCGAAGCAACCCTCGATTCATTCCAGATTTTTGATACGGCGGTAAACTTGAAGGCCGTCAAAAACTCCGGGGATAGACTGACTTTTGATATGGACCTGACCGGTCCTTCTTTAACCCTTCTGGCCAAAGGACAGTTACAGACGCCCGGAAGGGAAAAGGCGGATTTCTGGATTCGGATGACGGAATGCCGCATTTCCAGGGGGTCTGGTACAAAAAGAGAAGTCGTTCAGGCACAAAGTAAATCAGGCGGCAAAGGAGACAAAGGGAATCAGGATTTTGATTTCAGTGTCATAAAAGGCAGAAAGTTGTCCGGGGAAGCTTCCGTCAAGATATTTCAATATAACAACCTGCCCCAGGTAAATGACGTGCATTTCGCACTGACCTGCGCCAACAACCGGGCGGTTGTACGGGGTTCCATGGGGATTTGCCAGGTGGATCTTTTCGTGAATGCTGTGTTTATGGCGCCCAACCAGGTTATTGCGCAAATTGAAGGGAAAGGCGCCAATATGAACCTGACCTCCTTTATGGCCTGTTTTTCCCGTGAACTCCCCATGTTTCTTTCCGGAAAAATGTCTGTCATGACCTCCCTTTTTGTTCAGGGCAACAATACCCAAACCCTTTTGGATTCGGCGCAGGGCGACCTGATGGTGACCCTTCGAAAATGCACGGTCCGGAAAGTTTCAAGACTGGATGATCGGCTCGATTTCCTGGTAGATATGTTAAATGCTGCCGCAATCACATCTTTAAAAGATGACGCCGTCAATTTCCGGAAAGGGCTGGCAAAGGCCGAAATCAGAAAGGGCAAGGTTATTCTGGACAGGTTTTCCTTGACCGGACCTCTTCTGGACGTGTGGGGAAAGGGTGAATTTCTACTCAAAAAGAAACAGTTGATACTGACAGGTCAGGTTCAGACAGCGCTGGGATTCACCAATGATTTAAAGATCGACCGCGTTTTTCAAAAAAGGAAAACATGAGATGAAGCATCTGCAATTAAGCGGTTCCGTACCCTTCATCTTTCTCCACCTTCTATTGGCCATATTCTTCCTTTCCGCCTGTGGTACAACCCAGAAACCCAAGGAAATATCGTATGTTCCGGAAAAAGACATCCCCCGGACCATCGCCGTCATGCCGGCCAGGCTACTGACGGATAAAAAGGATGAAACCGGTTTTCAAATTAAGCCTGGAAGCGAAGATGAGGTTTTTGTTGATGAGTTGGTCAGGGGCGTTATCAACAACCAGTTGACCGGTAAAGGTTATAGTACGATTCCCTTAAACCGTGTCGACCGGAAACTTGCCGCTTCCCCTGAAGGAAAAGACTGGCAGAAGACACCTCCTAAAGCCCTGTGCAAACTTCTGTGCACCCATGGTCTTGTTTTTCCGGAAATTATTTCAGCCGTCATGCTCAAAACCGTGGCTTATGACGAGTATTCCATTGAGGTTCGCATTACCCTTTTCAACAACAAGGGTGAAAATTTAGGGTCGTGGACCGAATCCGCATCCAAAAGAAAAATTGCCATTCCCACCAGTGCCATCGGTGCACTGGCCACCATTGCGGTGGCCGCCATGGATGAACCGGCAAGAAAACACATGCGGCTTGTCATATATGATTGGGGCTGGAAAATTTCCCAATTCATGCCTGACAGTCCTCATGGAGGTGAGCTACCTGAGATTCTTTTTGTCAACACCAATGTGGACAAGGGCGTTTTCGGAGCCAACGAACAAATCGAGGTGGAACTGAACGCGGAAAAGGGGTTGACCTGTTCTTTTGATCTGGGGGATTTTAAACAGGGCATTCCCATGCACTATACCGCCGGTGGCATCTATAAGGGGAGTTACATGGTCCCTGAAGGGGAACAGGCGGCCTCCCTGCCCCTCACCCTTCACCTGGTTAAGTCCAACGGCATGGAAAGAACATGGGCGGAGACGGGGACCGTCACCATTGATGCCGTTGCACCGCCCCCGCCTGTCAACCTGATCGCCCGCTCCGGGAAACAGGGTATTTCCCTTTCATGGTCTTCTCCCGAAAGCGAAGATCTGAATGAATTCCTGGTGGAGAGAAGCGTAAAGGCGGTAGGCAATTTTGAGCCGCTTGAAAAAACCAAAGATCAAAAATATCTGGACACCCGGGTAAGCCAGGGGAAGCGCTATTACTACCGTATAAAATCCGTAGATAAACTGGGAAATCGTTCCGCCCCGACCCAGGTTCAAAATCTGACCATGCCCTATTTTGACGCGGTGAAACTGTCGCCCCAATTCAAAGGGCCTCTGGTTCCCGGAACCTATTTAGTGGAAGGGACCTGCATTGTTCCGGAAGGGGAGGCATCCACTGTGGGACCCGGCACACATTTCAATTTTTCACCCGGCGCAAGGCTGGTGGCCAAAGGCTCACTCACCATCAAAGGCGATGCGAAAAATCGCGTATTTCTGGAAGGAGAGGGATGGGAAGGGATTGAAATCCCACAGGGTGGTCGCGCGAATATTTCAAATGCCGCTATTTCTGGGTGTTCCCAATGCCTCAAAGCGGAAGGCGGACTTTTGGAAGCAACGGACGTTACGTTGAAAGGGTCAAAAGGGATCGGCATTATAGCGGAGGACGGCAGCCCCTATGAACTGAGTGAACTGACCATCAGCGGCTTCCATAAAGGCATTGTTATCAAAGGGGGCAAAGGGCGTATTGAAAAATGCAGCATCACCGGGAACCATGTGGGGTTGACCTTCCTCGGAGGAAATACGGAAATTGTCAATAATAATATTTTTCAAAACCAGGGATTTGAAATCAGCGCCGGGCCAAAACTGGTTCTGGATCGCAACTACCTGGGGGCCGATAACATCAAGGATTTGAAAATGAAAGGGGATATCCTGGTTGCCAGCCTGTTAAGCGCTCCCTATCCCAAAGGGACAAATGTGGTTCTGGTAGACAAAAAAGATGTCACCCCTGAAATCATGGAAGCACGGTTTGAAAAACAGAAAAAATCAGGCATTGAAGCGTTCAAAAACAGAAAATTCGGTGATGCCCACCAGTCCCTTGAAAAAGCCCTTGACCTGAAGGAAGACCGGGAAGTCTACCTGTATCTGGCCTACACCCAGATGATCATGGAAGATGCGGTGGCCTCGGAAAAAACCCTGGCAGCGGGGATTAAAGCCTTTCCCTATGAAGTACGCCTGTATCAGGTATACGCGCGGCAACTTGCGGCCAGGGGAGACAAGGAAAAAGCCCTTGAACTGGTGGACAAAGCCCTTCGAATGAACCCGGACGATCCTACCCTGAAAATGATCAAACGGGATCTGGCAGGGACTCCGCCGCCTGGAAAACCCGGGACCCAAAAGACACCGTCACCTCAAAAAGCAGCGCTTCCGGAAAAAAAGGTTCAAGATGCCCAATTTCTGAAATCCCAGGGCATCGATGCATTTAAAGCAGCAAAATACACGGCATCGGAAGAACATCTTAACCGTTCCCTTGGTTTGAAACCGGACCGTGAAGCATACCTCTATCTGGTTTATGCCCAAATGCGACTGGATAGGGACGAGGCGCTTACAGCCACCCTTCAGAAAAGCATCCGTGATTTTCCCGGGGAAGTAAGGTTTTACCGTTTGTACGCCAAACACCTGGCTGATAAAGGGCAAAGCAGGGAGGCCCTTGTTCAGGTTCAAGCAGGGCTGAAAAGACATCCGGACGACCTTCAATTGAAAATGCTTGAAGATTTCCTGAAAGGGGCTCTGGAAGAACAGGAGAAAAAATGATCGTGCTGGCAAAAACGCTTTTCGTTTCTGCAACACTATGGGTTTTAATGGCCTGTGGCATGGCTTTTGGGGCGCAGCCGGATCCGGCACAGGAGCATGAGGCCCGTTATAATATCAATGAAGCCGCGTACCTGATCGAAGTGGGAAAATACATGGAAGCCCTGGAAAATTATCAGAGCGCTCTTGAATTATCCACCATTCCAAAAACCAGGATTGACGCCCTGCTCTCCAAGGCCACCCTTTTGTCCGCTTTTCTGGATGCGCCTGAAAAAGCGCTCGAGGTCTACCGGCAGGTCTCACGGGAATACCCACAGGCTGCGGAAATCGGCCGATACAGAGAAGGTCTCCTCTTGTTCCAGCTGGATCAACTGGACAACGCTAAACCCGTGATTGAAAATTACCTGAAAACCTACCCAAAAGGAAAATTCCACTTTCAGGCCGAAGCTTTACTGGAACAAATCAAAAAGGCACCTCCCAAACCGATACCGCCCCCTGAACCAAAACCCACACCCAAACCCACGCCCAAACCGGAACCAAAACCAACACCGGAACCCCCGACAGAACTCCCGCCACCACCACCTTCCGGACTGCCGACCCCCAAACCCCCGGTAGCGCCACCAAGTGCGAAACCGTCTCCACCTCTCGCGCCATCGCCACAACTCCGGGTCCGACTCTGCAAAACAACCGGGAGCGCCACTGTCACCGGAACGGATGTCTGCGCGGCCGGCTTGGGTTGCCAAACCCGTTTTGATTTTAAAATCGCAGGCGGAGCACTGACCGTCAACGGAAGAAAAAAAAATGATAATGAAATACTTCTAAAAAGCAAAAACCCGCTGGTGGTCTCCTGCGGCACAAAAACGAAAAAAGTTCGTGGTGATATCCTGGCAAAACTAAAGGCAGGCAAACTGTATGTCATCAACCTGGTGGACATGGAACACTACCTGCGATCGGTTGTTCCTTCTGAATCCTATGCCTCATGGCCCCTGGAGACGTTGAAAGCCCAGGCGGTGGCGGCCAGGACCTATGCCTACTATCAGATGCTGCACCGAAAAACATGGTCCTATGATTTGGTAGACGATGAAGGGGACCAGGCTTACAAGGGAATGAAAAGAGAAAGGCAAAAGACGGATCAGGCCGTTATGGAAACCGAAGGACAAATCCTCAGTTATGAAGATAAGCCGATTCTCGCCATGTACAGCGCCAACAGCGGTGGGTACACCGCGGATGCCGGAAGCATCTTCGGTCTCAGTAAACCTTATCTGGTGGCCCATCCGGATCCAAAAAGTCTCGAAGGAAAGATGGCCCGATGGAAAAAAACCTATTCTGTTTCCCATGTGGAAAGCGCCCTTAACCGGCGAGGCCTCAAAATTAAGGGGCTTACGCGCATTGAACCGGCAATTAAAGGTCCATCCGGCCGCATCATTAAGATTCGAATTGTTGCCGACAACACAACGAAAACCGTCCGCACCCGGACCACCCTCAGGCGGGCCCTCAAACTTCCCGAGATCCTGCTGGAAATCAAAAAGGAGAACGGCAACTTTATCTTTGATGGCAAAGGCTGGGGGCATGGTGTGGGATACTCACAGTGGGGGTCCGCCATCCTGGGCAAGAAAACCAGCTACGACAAAATACTGACCTTCTATTATCCAACTGCCTCACTTATCAAGAAATGGTGACGTTAAAGCTCTACCGCCATTCCCCCTTGGTTCCCATGCTCCAGCGTGGGAACCAGGGCGAGCCGAGGCCCTTATCTCTTGATTCACTCTTTCAACAGTACCCTGGCACGTGCTAACGCATCCCGCAATACCGATTCAGGGGCCTTTTCAGCAAACTTTATACCCCTTGCAATGAAATCCATTACCTTTATCTGGTGACATGACACAACCCCTTGAATTCCGATATCGTGAAGTGGCACCTCAAAACCATGCCCTCTTACCCTGTTGGTGATTGGGGCGACCAGGATCAGTTTTATTTTCTTATTGAAAGCCGTTGGAGACAACACCAATGCAGGACGTTTTCCCATTTGCTCATGCCCGCTTGCAGGGTCGAAATCTGTCCAAACGATGTCGCCGCGCTGTGGGATATATTTTGATGTTGCCTTTTTCACAGCACTTCTCTGCCTACAGGTTCCTCATTTAACCATTTTTTATCTTCATCGTCTAATTCCATGGTGTCCGGATTGCATTGAACCAACAACTGATCCAATGAATATTCGATCGGTTTTTGGGTTGGCGATAAGACCACATGACCCTCCACGACTTCAATATCCACGGTTTGGTTGAGACGAAAATTGCTCAATTCCACGATTGACTTTGGTAACCGAGTAGCCAGGCTGTTACCCCATTTCTTTATTTTTACCTGCATGGCGAGCCCTCCCTTTTGGTTGATACACTGTATAGACTATAAACCGGGGAGAGGTTTGTCAACAAAAGTATATTTTAGTAAAAAAACGGAGAGGAGGAAATGACAGGAACGAGAGCATTTATCGCTGGTCCAGACGCTCTGCGTGAGAACGCCTCCCAGCTCCCAGGGTCCTATAAATGGCTATATGTGGACCCGGTCTACACGGAGATTCTCCCTTCCTGATTTCTGAAATAAGAATCGGGTTCCTTTACTCAAATTTCCACCATTTCCAGCCGTCCCGGCGTCATAAGGGCACCTGACACGATCACCGCATCCAGGCCCGCCCTCAACTAAGACCTCCATATTGAAGCCCCCCGTTGCGACCACAATATCCTGCGGTCACATTTTCCTTGACACATGGTGTTTTTTATTGTCCCCTCAAATAATTAGAGAATTTCCACCAAACCTTCAACCTCTATCCAGGAGGTTAACCCATGAAGAACAACCTCAAACTGTATATGCCCTGCTCCTGATAGGTATAGCTTGCCTATTGGGAGCTTAAAACCTCTTCTATAGAAAACCAAAACCATCATTTGATGGGGACGGAAAGCCACGGGACTTGATATTCCCTAATGGCCCTTTTCAATTTATTCTTACTTTCAGACAAGACGTTCTATATTGCCCAAAAATCAATGAAAGGTTTAAACTTATAAGGAATTTAGGCGGCAGTCTTGTACGGATTTGAGTGATATGAGATGGAAGAATGATGCAAGAATCATTTTGATTTATGAACCGGGGACTCTTCGCAAACCGATCTACAGAAAACTCAGAATTGATTCTGAGGATCTCTGGCTGCTGCACAGGCATTCTCTTTCCCCGCCTGGTTAAATATACGGGCGGCGAGGCGATATTCAGAAACATTTCATCGGGCGTTATGTGATCACAATGTAAACCCAGGAGGATTTATGACCAGAAAAACACATCTGTATGTACCAATCGGAATCCTGCTCTGCTGCGCCTTCCTATTGGGGAATGCGGAATTTATCACAAACAACCAGGCGAAACAGGAACAGAAGCTCCGGGAGCGGATCGAGATTATGAAACAGGATCCGAAGGGTCTGTATTTCGCAAATACCGAGACCCCCCTCGCCGAACAGGAAATAATCGCCCAGGATCTTTTGAAGAAGATACAGGACTTATCAAAAACCAAGGGATTTGATTCCCCGGACTACGACAAGATCTTGGAAAATTCCCGGGAAATCTTACTCAAGGCACCGGACGCGGAGGTGGTCCAGATGGCGCACTGGAACATTCACGGCCTCTTCCTCATTCAGGAAGATGATCAAGAGGCCGGAAAAGCGCTCGAAAGTTACGTGTATAAATATCCGGATGATGAATTTCGGGTCTATGAAGCGTATGACAAGCTCAGTGTCTTTGCCGGACGTGCGGAGGATTGGGGCCGGGTTCTCTATTATGCGGATAAACTTTTAGAGAAGGATCCTGCACGTTATCCCCTGATCCTAACCAAGGCCCGGGCGCTGATCAGGCTGGGAGAGAAGGCGGAAGGAAAAGCCCTGCTGGAGAGGATCATAGAAGAGGCCGAAGGGACCATACAGTATAACCTGGCTCTGATGGATCTGAATGAACTGATTGCCGCGAAAGACAGGACAGAGTCGGCCATCGATCCCGAGAAAGAAGAAAAGACCAACGGAGAAGAGGGTGGCGGGAAACAGGACCTGCCACCTGTAGCGAGTGTGCAAGATCCGCGACTGGTTGAGAAATACATAAAAACTATGAATTCCATCAAATATGCTGCTAAAGCAATCTATATTTATAAATTGGATGAAATGAAGCTGCCCGGAAAATTGTCTGATCTGGTACCGGAATTTATTGCGGAGGAGAAACTCATGGATGCCTGGGGAAACCCGTTCCACTATAAAATCGGTACCCACTTTGGCGAAACATTCTGGCTTGCCAGCGGCGGAAGTGACGGCCGGTTTCAGGGATTCGACCAGGAGGGCACCTTCGTCGAGCTCGACGGGCAGGACATCATTTCTCGTGGAGGGGGTTTTGTTTTTGAGCCCGAATTCCGCTGATCGGGTATAGCCATGGAGTAGTTATACGCATGCTGAATCACAACCCGGCCCACTGGCAGGAACTGGCTGAGCTTGACTATACAGGTATATCCCCACTATACTGTTTGTATATTGAATTAGCGTTTTATCCATAGTCCCGCCGAAAAAATAGCTGGGTCTCTAGAATCAAGCATTGATCTTCTTAAAGAATGGGATTCTGTCATACAGGAGCGGGATTATTTATAAAACAATCATATCTTATTTTATCAAAAGGAGGATGTAATGAAACATGCTGTTATGGTTGTAATGATGATTGGTTGGGTTGTTTTGATAAGTAGTTTTGCCCTTGCCGGAAATTTTACATTATCCGGGAAACAGACTGCAGGAAGCGGGCACGCAAAAAATGCTAAAACAGAAAGCGATAGACTCGTTCTCACGCAGACGGCAACAATCACAGCTGTTGATGGAAATGCGCAAGTGTATTGTATCTGGGCTGCAGTGACGCCGAAAAACCGGACAGCCCGTTCTGTTCTTTGTGGTGGCAAAGGTAGAGGAAGCATCATTGGTAAGACTCTTGGTCCCGGAACATATACTGTTCTGCCAGGCTTAAACGGCAAGAGTTCAGCCCAGATAACCATCACACTGAAGTAGCACTGTCAGATGGGCTAAACTGCCTGTGATTATAAGGGGTGGCAAGACCTGCAGCCCCTTATTCCACGGCCTTAAAAACTATTTTCTTTGCTGACGCGAAGGATAAATGGCTTTTGGATTTCTCATGAGAAATTTTTCTGCTGCGACATCCTTTTTCACTGGCATACTCATCGTTGTTTTGTATAGCATGTTCAACAGTATCCCCTTGGGATTTGGCGTACTTTTCAAGGTTCTGCCTGATAATACCAATTTATATATAAGTGGCCAAGATATCAAGGAGGCATTATGGGAGCGCTAAGTTGTTGGTTGTTCCGGATGTTTATGGTGGTGGTGGTGGTGCTGGTGGGCCTGGCCGCCCCGGCTTGGGCTGAGAATCCCATATTTTCGGCGGTGCTGGCCAATGATCCGGCCCAGGTGTCCGCTGCTATCAAAGCAGACCCCCAGTCTGTGAAGGCCGTCGATGATATCACCAAGGGCACAGCGCTGATATCGGCCTGCCGCCTGCATGAATGGGCCAAAAACCGTAACAAGATCATCGCCCTGCTCCTGGAAAAAGGCTCAGATCCCAATGCCCGTGACTTTATGGGCGACGCGCCGTTGCATGCTGCTGCGGCTTCTGGAAACATCGATGCCGTAAAAATGCTTTTGGCCAAGGGGGCCAATGCCTCAGCCGCCAATAAAGAAGAGCGCACGCCGCTGCAAGATGCCTCTCGCTATGGTCGAACCCAGATAGCTGATTTTCTGATGCAACAGGGAGCTGTTGTTCAAACCAAGAGCGCTTCAGGCTGTGGACCGCTGTATGAGGCCGCCGAAAACGGCAACCCCGAGATGGTGTCCAAGTTGCTTGGCGCAGGTGCCGAAATCGACCAGCCCTGCGGCTCATATGACCGTACCCCGCTGCATGTGGCGTGCTCCAAGGGCCACATCGAGGTGGTTAAGCTGCTGGTTGCCCAAGGCGCTGACATGAACCGCCAAGACGACGAAGGCTTTAATTCGCTGCATCATGCCGCGTTTTGGGATCAACGCAAGGTGGCAGCGTTTTTGTTGGTGCGGGGCGTTGATATTGATACCCCAAGCACCAAAGGTCGCGGGCCGCTGCATCTGGCAGCTAAAAAAGACCATCTCATCATGACTGAGCTGCTGTTGAGCCATGGGGCCAAGATCAACGCCAAGGACGTCAAAGGCAATACCCCCCTGGACCTGGCCCTTGACCAGGGTAACGACAAGGTCGTGAAGCTGCTCCAAAGCAAGGGCGGCAAACGAGGGCAGTAAGAACTGCAGCCATTGGCTCGTCAATAGCTAGAGCAGGGATTATCGACTCTATTTCTAAATTGGAACACGATCGTTGGTGCGTCCATTCCGTAATTATAGGAAAATTGAAGAATGACTGGCAGGATAAGGAATATGTGCTGAAGTGGTTTGGGAAAAAGATTGGGGAAGCCAGAAGAGCTTATCGTAAGTTTGTTGAAAATGGAGCGCAACAGGGACATCGGCCTGATCCGATTGGAGGGGGCCTTGTACGGTCTCAGGGAGGCTGGGCAGCGGTAAAAAACATGCTTCGCCAAGGAAGTTCGTGAGAAGTCGGATGAACGGATATTGGGGAGCGGTGAATTTGTGCAGCAGTTGATCCAACACTGTGACGCAGAAAGGAAAAGGCAGTTTTCGAGGAAAGAAAATCTGGAACTGGCTGTTCGGTATATCAAGAGAGAATGTAAAGATGAGAAAGTTGAGATCAAAGCATTGAGAGCGGGAAGTCGGAGGTGAATTGTATCGGTTCTAAGAAATCGGTTGATGCAGGATTTGGTTGAAGAATTTGGCCTCTCGCTGGCAGAGACCGGACGCCAGTTGGATGTTTCATTGTCAGCTGTTGCCAAAGCACTGGATCGCAGACATATTGAAACAAGTTAGTCCAATTTATCAAGGGCGTCCCAAAGTTTCTATAGACGTAGAAATTCCATTGTACCCGGCAATCTAAAAGCATAACTATGGAAAAAGAGGAGTTTTCTAATGCACAGATCATTATTAGCCTTTATTCTGTTTGTTTTTTTTCTGGCTGTTCCCAATTTTGCCGAGAGCGAAAAAAGCAATGCTCCTATACTTTCCGCCAGCCCTGGAAAGAGTATCATTGGACGATCTTTACCCCCGGGAACATATCGGGTTATACCTGACTTGAGACCAGGCCAACGCGAAGCTTCTATAAGTGTGACTCTCGTTGAAGTAGATTCTGGGAAACCATCCATTCCTGGTCAATCAGAGATAGGAGATGTCACAGAACCGGTTAATACGGATATTCCTCAGACACAGACCAATTCTCCGCAAGATAAAAAACTGGAAGATCCATCGGGAACAGGTCCTGAATATGACTGTGAATACGGACTGCCCAGGCGTGACGGAGCCAATTGCGAGATACAGCTTACACCCGGTGATATGCCTGCGGGATTGCATCTTGATGATTCTGCCAACTTTAACAAGGCTTGTGAAGTTCATCAATGGATTATGCACGGTTCCGATCGAAAGAACCGGATTGAAGTAAACATCTCTGTCTGGGGCGATCGAGCCAAGAGTTACTTCAACTGGAAGCACAGGATGCTCGCGACGGGCGAGTTCAACCAGTTGTACATTCCGCCTGCGCGCGCCGGAAACGCGGTGTTGGGCACACAGCAGCTCTACGTCGAGGAAAAGGCCAGCTGCAACAAGCAGATCATCATGCAGGTGGGCAACTATCTTGTCGAGAACCACCGGCCATCGGTGGAGGGTCTGACCCAACAGACGGATCCCATTAGCAAGGAAAAGTTCGAGGCTATAGCCAAGGCCTGCGAAAGCAGGATCGCAGCCGTGGCGGGTATCCCGGACAGGCAAATGATGGAGGACAACCCCTCTGAGTTCCGGTGGGGAAACACCGCTGTGTGGCCCGTTAGTTTCGTGAACGGAATACTAAAAGTGCAGGGGGCCGGAAAACCGAAATGGGGGACCAAGTGGGTGACGGTTGATTCTGGGATAAAGAGCTACCGGGGTCAGGGAACGGGAGCGGGACCCGTGGTGACCTATACGAAGGACAACAAGCGCTGGACCATCGTCACGCTTAACCATAGTACAGGCGGAAGAGGCAACATACGCATATTCGACACCCGAGTCAGCATCATGAAAGCGGGTGATCATGGGGCGACCCTGCGGGTCGGGGGAACCTGTTATGACTACAGCTGGAACCACCTGGAGGAGATAAACTGCAAAACGGGCAAATTCATCTATGTGAGCAATCCCATTAAGAACGCGGGTGTCGAAGGACCCGGGAAGGATCCGGAAATTCCAGATAAAAAGAAGCCTGAAATCAACGTCCCCCCGACCATCAAGGGGCCGCCCGGGCCGGACTGGCCTGACTGGGTCCTGGACATGGATCTGGAAATTATGGCAGGAACTCCGTCGGAATCTTCCTGGAAATACTTTGATCGCAAGGCTCTCGGCGGAGACCCCTGGTGGATCTTCGACTACGGCGAAGACGTGCTCTTCAAGGTAATTGACCGAAACACCGGCCGGGAGTTCCCGGCCGTGTTTGATACCAGAACATATAATTCAAAAAAGAAACTCGGCACGTTCAACGGTAATGTTTTTCATGCCATTGATCCAGGTCAGGGAATCGTTGGGATAAAAAGCCTGAAAATCACTTATGTTCCCAAGGGTGGAAAAAAACGAAAAACAGAGGTCATCCCCTACCAATATTTTGGCCGGTTAGGCGAGAATTTCAATTTTCATGTAAATCCGCCTTTGGAAATAAGAAAATTGGGTTGGCCTGATAACGATGCCTTGGTATTAGCTGATAGTTATGTATTTTATGAGGATTCCGTAAAACCTATCAATGACGTAAGGGTCGTGATCCAGGGGGAAAGTACACCCGAGTTTGAACTTGGAACAACCTTTTTATACGGATGTCTTATCGGGGGGGTTACCTACGGAGAGCTACGCAAGAAGAATATGCCCCGAGGTATTTACACGATATATGCCTACAAACGGGATAAGGACCTGTCCAAGGACCTGTGGCCTGACCGGGAGTACCAAATCGCGATTCCGCCTAAAAAAGGACAAACCTGGAAACTGCGCATCTTCATGAAGGAAGCCGGACAGAAGTGGGACAATTACAATCTGGATGAACCGAACAAGAGGCTGAATCAGTGAGGATTCCAGAAAAATGCCATTCCCAGAATCCTGTTGATGGCTGCTTTGTTTATGCAAGTCGATTTCCCTTTTTGTATTTAGAGGACGCCATATCCGGCAAACTTTGGGGGAAGACGGTGGAATATCATAACCGCCGGCGTTTCGCCAGTTCCAGTTATAGGTTTGCAGTAAAGGAATTCAGGAAGAAAATCTGAGTGGTAGGCAAGGATAAATAACAGAAAATGCCAGGGGCAGTGTCGTAAGACAGGAGCACCTATATCTGGCAAAATTTTACAAGGATACAAAAGGATAGATCAATGAAAATTCAAAAAGTATTTATTATGGGGATTGCTTGTCTTCTTTCGTTGTTTTGTCTTGCTGATAAAACACATGCCGAATCATTCAAACTATGGGGGAAACAGACCCGAGACGCGTCTTCAAACTCTGGCCAGAAATACCAGGGAAACACCATTACTCTGGAAAATACAGCTACCGTTACAAAAATAGAAGGCACTGCGCTTGAATATACTATATGGCGGGTGGAACCTGGCACTGCAGTGGATGTGCCCCAAACACAGGTTTCTGACAGTACAGATATCGACACAGAGCCTCCGTCAACAACTTCGTCTAAAGAATACCTGGACTACATTGCGGCCTACAACAAGCTGACCTCGCTCATGGCAGCGGGCAAAGGAGACACGCCTGAGGCACAAGAGGCCTATAAAAACTACAAGCACTATAAAGAGGTATATGAAGCATCTATTGCTACCGGTGCTGGTAAGACTACCGGCGGAGCAAAAGCTGTAAGAATTGTGGAAACTGCAGCCGACTCCCATGTCTACGCCTATTCTTACCGCAACTGGAATAAAGCTAACTGGGGGAAATACGGGAGCCTTGGGGCTGGCTGGCACCAGTCGGAAACATTGGTGGTAGCACTTCCATTATTGGTGGTCACGGTGCATCTGGTGGTGAGCAGTCTCGTGCAAACGATGGGCTTTACCTCATTGGACTTGGATTCTATCACTCAGGCATTCAGTACGCTGGATGCAAGCGTA
>FLOH01001379.1_pt1 | contig 38319 bp, 35 predicted proteins | sample 756751 | NCBI WGS metagenome assembly FLOH01 (sample SAMEA4026879, study PRJEB14308) | marine metagenome | biome: coastal water; material: water | depth 74 m
CGTCAGATGTGTATAAGAGACAGTACGCTAGCATTATGTAGTGAAAACATCGTGTTTATGGAAATATTTTCCCGCTGCTGCCTTAAAGGCTGAATCAAGTTGTGGATCATAAAGATTGTATGAACGCCAATACTCATATAGTGACGCCGCGCTATCAAAGGACAGCGGATTTTCAAAAGTGGTTACCTCAACTTTATCAAATAGTTGCCGCGCCAGCTTTTGACCTGCTTCTTCCATGAATGGTGCTGCCACTGTTTGAATTGCACTGCCTGACAAAGCACGATGGAAATCCTTCAATTCAGCATTGTTGGCAGTAGCGGGACCACAGAAAAACAGCCGCCCGCTTCTCTTAAGTGCGCCATGTATCACAGTAAAAACGTGTTCGGGATCATCAGCATAGTAAATCGAATAACACGCTACCGCGCGATCAAATAGTTCAGTCCCACGCGCATACTTTTCGGTCTCATCCAATCCAGATTCAATCAGGGTGATGCGTGCCATCACTCCCTCGGAAAGTGCTTGCTGTCGCAGGAGGGAAAGCGAATCGGCAGAGATATCCATCGCCGTTATATGCCCTTCCGTTCCAATGAGTTGAGCCAATTGGACGGTCTGCTTGCCAGTGCCACATCCGAGTTCAAGAATCTGTTGCCCGGTAAGCACATTGAGTTGGTTGAAGACCCACTCTTCCAGATTGCGCGTACCATAAACAGCGTGAGCGTTAATGCGTGCGGTTAATGCATTCGTGTCGGTATCAAATTTGCCTATTGTTCCCATTATGCCCCCACGGCATTTGACCGGCGCACTGCCGGAACAGTAATTGCGAGATCGTCATCGAACCTGGCACGGTCCTCGCAGGTCAGTGCGGCTGTCGCATCCAGGTAAAATTCTTCCAGCCGCTCCTGTGGAATCATGTGTTTCATGCCCCACCAGATCGGGTGAACGAGTAGTTGTAACACAGGCGCGGCCGCCTCCTGTAAATATGTAAGCGGTTCACCGTTGCGCCACTCTCCTCTGGAGTCTGAAATATATGACTCCATCAGTTCAGAGCTGTAGGCATTTGTCCGACCGGTAACAGTGAACTCGCCCTTGAGAAACTGCGGCAGCGGACGGTGAAACGAAACAGAGCGCACTGACTCTCCCGTTATGTCAGAAATGATCTGACAGTCCTTCTCAATTTCCCCAAGCACATCAGCGATGGTCGCGTTTTGTGCCCGCACGTCCTTGTCAATATCGAAATGCAAGGCGACTTCGTGTTTCAGGGAGATAAACTGCCGCAAACGCTCACCATCATGCCGGATATCATAGAGTGGTGAATGTGGCATGAACATATAGGTGGACTGAATGCCGTGTTCCGCTTCAATCTCAGCCATTGCAAGGGCCCTGTTGATACTCACATCAACGTCATGGCGAAGAAACAGCCGTGGTAGTGTGCTGTCCTCAGCCAGGCCATCTCCAAGCATGCGAATGTTGAACTTCTTTTTCACAGCGCGAAGGATACGCACATAATAATCGTAGGTGAAATTGTCTGACCACGCTGTATTCATCGCTACCTCTTATAGACTCCTTGGACGTATGCTATCAACCACATGATATTGCTTTTACTCATTTCAAACAATAGTATTCCATCGAAAGCGGCACCATTACGGGCATTGACATATATAACGGCCTTTGGCGGCGTGCAATCCGGGGACCGCATCTTTGCTCCTTGAACCGTTCACCACGGCCCGCTATATTATCCTCAGTCGCGTCCATCCATATCCCGTCAGTGATTGGAAATGATGAAACTCAAACACCTCATCCTCCTTGCCATCCTTCTCGGTGCGGCGGCCATATCACTGGTTGCGGTCCGCACGCTCATGGTGCGTACGCCCTCCGAGCCACTTGAAGGTTCCGATCAGCTCGTGCTGGTGCTCGCGAAAACGACTGAGAGCCGATCCGCCCGGCTCTTTGCGTATGATCGGACGCCCACCGGCTGGGACTTCCACATGTCGGCGGATGTCATGCTCGGTGAGAACGGGCTTGCCTGGGGACGTGGGCTCCACATGATCGGCGACATGCCCCGGAACGCCCGGATGAAGCAAGAGGGCGATGAAAGCTCTCCCGCGGGTGCGTTCTCGCTGCTCCATGCCTACGGGTACAATCGGGAAGGATCCATGCGTATCGATCTCCCCTACACGCAGGCCACCGCAACGCTCATCTGCTGCGACGATCTCCGTTCGCGCCATTACACCCGGATAGTGGACATCACCGAGCAGGGTCTCGATCCCGATGATCTGCCCTCGCACGAGATTATGCGCCGCGACGACAACCTCTACAAGTACGCAATCCTCGTGGGGCACAACACCGAGGACCCGAAACCGGGCGCGGGAAGCTGCATCTTCCTGCATGTCTGGCGCGGACCGGGCGGCACCACTGCCGGCTGCACCGCCATGGATGAGAGCCGTATCCTCCCCCTCCTCGCCTGGCTCAGAAAAGGGGCAAATCCCGTGCTCGTCCAGCTCTCGCGGGAGGATTACATGCGGCTCAGAAATGTCTGGGGATTGCCTGACGTCGTGTTTTGAAATGAAAGAAGTTTCATGACAGGCGGGAATTATTCAATAGTATTGCATAACAATTCATAAATAACGGCTTCTACCGAATAGTTATTCACTCGTATTCCGCATGCACGCTACGCCATCACACACCATCACTCGTCTCTCGACAAAGTATCCAGCAGCGCAGCCTTGATCTGTCTGAGGACACCCTCGTCCGTGATCTTCGCGCCATCCGTCTGCACGTAGAATGCATCGGCGACCTGATCCTCGTCCGTGCCGATGCGCGCGGTGTGGATGTCCGCCGAGAACGATGCGAGCACACTCGTCACATCGTACAGGAGGCCGGTGTAGTCCGTGGCGAAAACGTCGATGATGGTGTACCGCGAGGAAATATCGTTGATGATACGGACCCGTGGCGGCGCATAAACCAAGTGCGTCTTACGCCGTCTCCATCGGTGCGAGTGAAGGGCGATAAGGTCCGCCGGAGTCACCTTTCGCGCCATGACCGCCCGGAGATTATCCTTGAATGCATGCTGTACATCCTGTGGGATTACCGGTGCGCCGACAGCGTCAACCACGAGGAAGGTGTCGATGACCACGCCGTCGTTCCGGGTGAAAATCCGGGCGCCCACGATGTTGATGTCGGACGAGGTGATGGCGCCGCAGATATCGGCCATCACGTGATGGGAATCCGGGACGATGACGGTGAGGTGAGTGAGATCGCCGCGCCGCCGGAAAGATGCCCACGAACCTCGACGTCGCATGCGGTCGATGCCGAGCAGATGACGCTCTATCGTGGCGAGCCTGGTGATCCGGACATACTGGGTGGGCAGCATCCCGAGATGCATCGCGACCGCCTCTCGCCGTCCGGAATCGTTGAGTGCTGCGGTTGCCGCCGCGATCGCCTGCTTGCCTGTGCGGGACTCGCCAATCTCGTACCTGTGCTCGATGGTCGCCAACACCCGTTCATAGAGTTCCCACAGGAGGGTGCGTTTCCACTCGGTGAGGGCATCCGCGGACAGGGCAAGCAGGTCGCCGAACGTAAGCAACAGCAACATCCTGAGCCGTCCGGCGCTGTCCACCCGTGAGGTGAAACCGGCGATGGTCTCGTCATCGTCCATGTCCCGCCGCTGTGAAATGTGTGACATGAGCAGATGCTCCCGAATGAGGAACCGGACCAGGTCCACCGTCCGCTTGTCGCACCCGAGCCGCCGGAGAGCCCGTGCCGCCATGACCTCACCACGTTTGGCGTGCCCGTGTCCCTTTGCCTTGCCCACATCGTGCAGGAGCCCCGCGAGATAGAGCGCACCCTGCGCAGGCACCTCTCCCATGACCTGGACAAGCTCGGGAGATGCCGTGCCGCTTTCCCCGGCGAAGGATTCAAGGTGCTCGACAACCCGGAAGGAATGCTCGTCGGTCGTATACGCGTGATAGAAGTCGTACTGGTAGTGCCAGCCGATCTCCGAGAACTCGGGAATGAGCCGCGTGAGAAGCCCGTACTCGTGCATCAACCGGAATGTCCGCGCGATACCACGTCTGAGGTTGAGAATATCGTGGAACACCCGACGCACGTCCGGATTCTTCGCGACATCATCGGGCAACCGTCCGACAGCGTCCTCCACCATGGCGGCTGTCCCGCCTGCGATCCGCAGGTTGTGTGCTCCCGCCACCGCAAACAGCCGTGCAAGGCGTCCGGGTTCGCGAACGAGCATTTCCGTTGCGTCGGTGTCGAGTGCGATGTCGTGCGAACCGATGATGATACCGTCGGAGGTGCGTGCAGCGTGGGTCGCGGAGTCAACGGGCGGATCGGTCATGACGGCATCCACCCGCGCAGCCAGACGTACGATCCTGCTTGCATTCCGGTAGTAATCGTGCATCAGCCGCTCGACCGGGACTGTTCCTGTTCCCGTGTATCCGAGTGAGACCGCCAGATCAGGGAGCACCAGATGATCGAGCAGGTCGTTCTTTCGGTCCGAGAGTATATGGAGCCCGGTGCGTACCCGCAGGAGTGTATCGTGGATTTCCGAAAGGAGCGCCCCATCGCGGTCGCCGAGAATCCCCGGTACCATATCGGGTTCGCCTCTGCCCGTGCGAATACCGTGAACCCAGCGAATGAAATGCACATCACGCAGACCTCCGGGACTCTCCTTGACATTGGGCACTTTCACCTGCGCCGTCCCTTGGTACAGTTCGAGACGTTTGCGTCTCTCGTCGATCTTCAACGATTCGAGTGTCGCTCCATCCTCGCCCGCAAGCCAGGTACGGTAGCGATCACCCAGTTCATCCACGATCCTCATATTCCCTGCAACATGGCGGCGCTCAAGGAGAGCTGTGGCGAAATGATGGTCCTCCGAGGCCCATGACAGGCACTCTGAAATTGATCGGGTCGAATGCCCCAGGTCGAACCCCATATCCCAGAGATACTGCAGGACCGACGCGATATCCTCCTCCGAACTCCCCGCTCCGGTATCATCGACAACCCCGAGAATATCGACGTCCGCACGGAGATGCAACTCACGCCGACCATACCCGCCGAGAGCCATGAGAGCAGGTGCGCCTTCAGACCGACCATCGTGGAAGATCCGCTCGAACGCCGCCCGGACGAAACCGTCGACAAGATCGGTGAGCATGCCACAAACAGCAGGCCCCGACGCGCCATTTCGGAACGCCTCGACAACCTCCGCCCGGCCTCGCGCCAACACCTTCCGGCACGCTTCGATCCGCTGCCTGGTATCCGCCGCCGTCATCTCCATACCGGTGTGATCGCATCCAAGTTCGGCAAGCGCATCGGTGACGGAGAACGTGAGCGTACCTTCGTGATTGATCAGGAGGATACCGTCCGGATTGCTGTTCACAGGCATGAATTCCGATAATGTGGATGGAGGCCGTATCAGGCCGTTTGGTCGAGTGTTTCGCGGTAGAGATCTTCGTACCGGGTTATCACGTGCTCCTCGCTGTAGTGCGCCTCGACCACGGCACGACCGGCACGTCCCATTTCGCGGGCCCGGTCCTCGTCGCCAAGGATGTCGAGACAGCCCTCGATCATCGCAGGCACATCGCCGACCGGGAACAGCATCCCGGCGGAACCATCGCCGAGATACTCGTCCATACCGCTCCCACGGGTGCCCACCACGGGGACACCGCAGCTCATGGCTTCAAGCGCGGTCAGTCCGAAGCTTTCGTGGCTTGAGAGCAGGAGATAGGTATCAGCGCAGGGGATGATCCGGCTGACATCGCTCTGCACACCGGGGAAATGCACCCTGTCCGTGAGTCCATTCTGTTCAACGAGCATGCGGGCTTTCTCAATCTCCGGACCGCTCCCGACAAGCACCAGCCTCGCGGGGATGCGCTCGGCCACGCCCGTGAACACTGCGATGATGTCCTCGATGCGCTTGACAGGACGGAAGTTGGAGATGTGCATCAGCACTTTTTCACCCGGTTGGGCGAAACAGGTCCGAGGCTTCTCCACAACGGGGCTGAAGCGGTCAATGTCAACAAAGTTCGGGATCACCTTAATGGGTGTCTTCACCCCGAAACGGTAGATGGTCTGCATGCGCAGGTATTCGGAGACCGCGGTCACCGCGTCGGACTGCTCAATGGAGAACTTGGTGATATCGAAGTACGACGGATCGTTACCGACCAGCGTGATGTCCGTGCCATGGAGTGTCGTCACCACCGGCAGCCGGACCTCGTTTGCGAGTATCTGACGGGCGAGGTAGGCGCTCGTGGCATGCGGCACCGCGTAGTGGACATGCAGAAGGTCCAGTCCTTCACGTCGCGCGACCTGGCACATCTTGGATGCCAGCGAGAGACTATAAGGCACGTAATCGAAGAGAGGATAATTGAGGACCTGTACCTCGTGGTAGAAGACATTCTCCACGAAATCAGACAACCGGTACGGCAGTGCTGTGGTGATAAAGTGCACGGTGTGTCCGCGGCGGGCGAGGTTCTTTCCCAGCTCCGTGGCCACCGTGCCGCTGCCGCCGTATGTGGGATAGCAAGTGATGCCGATCTTCATGACAGTGTCGTTTCCACCAGAATTGTGAGCTGTGTGCCGTGCGGGGCGTGACCCATCCGGGCAATCAGGAACGGCCCTGTCCGGGCATCAGTCCCCGAAGTGCAATCTCGGCGACCGGGTCTTCAACCGCAACCGGCGTGTCGAGGATAAACGCCTCGGCATAGTCCACATGCAGCCGTGCCCCGAAGGATGCGAACCGTGCATCGACCTCCCGCGAAAAGCGGTCCGAGGCAATGTAGGTCGGCGGACCATCGTGTTCGGGATTGAAGGTCTGGCTCCGGTGACATGCGATCGCCCGGCGCTTTCTTTCGTACTGAGCAGTGACATCCACCAGAACGTCCGGCTTGGTTACGTAGTGCTCCATCACGTACATGATCTTGTTGGGCCGGTGATGCGGCTGACCGGTTTCGTACTTGACCAGCCCGGCGGTGAAACAGGATTCCCGCACAAGGTTCGACGTATGTGTATGGTCAGGGTTACGGTTGGGTGTGCCATGCGTAATCACCAGGTGCGGTCGGTATTCCCTGATAGCCCGGACCACACGCTCCCTGGCCGCCACGGTATTTTCGATAGCCGCATCGGGGAATTTCAGGTTCTCCCGCACCGCGATTCCCATCAATTCCGCAGCGCAGACGGACTCATTCGCACGCTCCTCCACGGTACCGCGAGAACCCATTTCACCAAGGGTGAAATCGATGATCCCCACGGCATATCCCAGGTCCACCAGCTTGATGAGGGTGCCGCCGGTAAGGATTTCGGCATCGTCGGGATGTGCCATCATACACAGAACATCACAATCCATTGTCGGAACTCTCCGGGGTTTTCATACCGTATCGTGTCTTGTTGAAAAATAGACAAATCCCCCGCCGAACGCAAGCGACACAGATACCACGTACACGCCACCTGTGTTGAAATAAAACTTGACACAAAGTTTTTACCATGGTAACATTACCTGTATAGAAAAATTTACCCTGGCCCAGGAACCGTCATTGCGATTACTCAGAGACCATAATTCGGTACTTGCCATACTGCTGTTCGCGGGATTGTTCACGATCACGGCGACCGTGCAGGGGGCCGATCTCATCAGCGGTGACAGCTTTTCACGTCATTCCGCATTGTACCATCGACCGGCGCTCCTCTCCGCTACGGCATGGCTTGCCGATAACGACGGTATTCTCATGCCCGGCGAAGCATCGCACATCTGCCTGCTCGTTGACAATCTCTCCAGCGGGAAGGCGTACGGTGTGACCGGGTACATTTCCGGCACGATTCCGGCGGGACTGAATGTCGAGCAACGTGCGGTAACGGAAGTATTCGGCCCCTACGACCGCCGTATCCTGATGTTCCGGGTCGCGGCCACGGACTCACTCGCCACGGGGCATCATCCCCTGATGCTCACGCTCACGGAACGTTACACTGGCACCCAGGCCTGCATGGACATCCGGCTTGCCTGCGCCGCCGATGAAGCTGATCCTGTCGAGCCAACGTCGATCAAGAGTATCCCGGACCGGTTCACGCTCTCCCGGACGGACGCCGTACCACTCAATGCCGACGCGGTCGCGCTCATCATCGCCAACGAGGATTATCGGTACTATCCTTCTGACGGCACGGTCGATGCCTTCCGCGACGGCGATCTTGCGGCTGAATCCTTCCGTGCCCGAGGCATACCGGAGGAGCGTATCATCACCATCCGAAACGCTACCGCCGATATCCTGCGCGGGATCACCGGCGACGAGACCATGCCGGGCATCCTCGACGGAATGATCGTACCGGGCATCTCAGCGTGTTTCATCCATTTCACCGGCAGAGGATGGACCGATCCGGAGACCGGCGCCGATATCCTGCTGCCGGTCGATGCCCGTACGGACCCGAAATCACTCCGTGAGCGTGGCCTACCGCTCAATGCGCTGCTGCAAGAGATCGCCGAATACGGTCCGCGGTCTATTGCGGTGGTGCTGGACACATCGTTTCCCGGTGCCGACACGGTCACCATGTCCGGAGGTTCGGCGGAATCCCCGGTTCCCGGCATTCCCGAGCGGACCGCGGTGCTGATCGCCTCCTCCCACGGCGAGCGTGCCATCCGATTTCGCGAGACGGGGTACGGGCTCTTCACCTACCTCTGTGCCCGCGCGGTTACCGGGGCACTCCGGGAGGGAACCGCACTCACGGCCGGAGACCTTTTCACCCTGCTCACCGACAGCGCGGAGGGCGTTCCGGGCATGTGCCGTTCCGTGTACGGTGGCGCTCCCCAGCATCCCCGGATACTCGGCGACCGATCGCTGCCGGTATGGGAGGGATACTGACATGCATATGGGACGCCGACAATTTCTCGGGACCGCGTTCAGCACTCCCCTGATAACCGTTCTCCGACCCCGTGCGGGTGAGTGCGGGACGCTCGGAGCAGTATCCTGGGAACTGACGCGTGATGACCGGCTGCTGATACGGTACGCGCTGAATGGCACCAATCCATACACGGTATCACTTTCTGCATCCCTCGACAACGGCAAGACGTTCGATATTGTACCGCAAGCGGTGACCGGTGACATCGGCGACGGGATCATGTCCGACTCGGTCAAGAGCTGCGAATGGGATGTCTTCCGGGATCGGCCATCGCTTGTCGGAACGCTGGTGCTTCGGCTCACCGCGCTTGAAGAGCCGAAACCACCGTTGAGCAAGTGGTTCATCGCCGCGGCTGTGCTGGCGACCGGCGGCATGCTGTATGGGCTGCGCACAGCGTCGAAACAGCAGGCGAATCCGGACCAGCCGGACAATCTGATAACGAGCACCGTGACCATCATCGTGACCATACCGGAGTGACAATGCGCACGATACCACCGATCCTGTTCCTGCTTCCCCTCTGCGTAATGCTCGGAGTGTCATGCTCCGACCGGCACGGACCATTCGAACCCGACGAATACACGAGTGCGGTGAACATTCGCCTGGAATTCCCCGAGGAAGGCACGAACAAGGCCACGTCCGGCAACATGGTACCAAAGTATGGCATCCTCACCATGCACGAAACATCAAGCCAGGCCTGCGAATCGGAGATAGGCCTGCGGTTCTCCGGCAACACCGCATCCGGCTCGGCAAAGATCACGCACCGGGGAACAGTCACCAAGCATTTCCGCGTGTTCATCTACGACATGAGGTGGATTCCTATATATACCGGCACCGCAATGAATGTAGTGATCTCGCCGAAACCTGAAATCTCGGTGACGATTGCGCTCAAGCGGTTGGGAATGGTCACCATCCCCGGCGGCTCTTTCCAGCGTGGATCAGTCACCGGGGATCCCGACGAGCAACCGGAGAACACCGTGTACGTGAACGGTTTCGAGATGAGCGCGACGGAGGTCACGGTCACCCAGTTTCAGAAACTCCTCGCCGATATTGTTCATCCCCTTTTTGCGAATGAGCCCTATCTGCCCAATCGCAAAAAGCTCGGGGATCTGCAGCCGACCTACACCCTCGACCCAACCAGTCCCATGGATTTCTCCTCCGGCATTTGGGGCTATGTTCCAGCGTACTGCAATCAGCTCAGCATGTCCTTGGGCTACCAGCCGTGTTACACACTCACGGGCAGTTCATTTTCAACCTGGGACATCGATATGGAGGCAAACGGCTTCCGGCTACCCACCGAAGCGGAGTGGGAGTATGCGTGCCGGGCGGGTACAACGTCCGACTACTCCAGCGGGAACGGTGTCAACGATCTTGAGCGTGTCGGCTGGTGCGCTACAAACGGCTACAGGCCGAATTCGGTCGCGCTGAAGGCACCGAACGCTTGGGGTTTGTATGACATGCACGGCAACGCGTGGGAACTCTGCCAGGACTCCTATTCAGATACGTATTACCAGACTTCAGTGCTTGAAAATCCGTTCAACGACGGTCCGAAACCGTACGTGCTGCGCGGCGGAAGCTGGGAGAGCGATCCCACGGACTGTCGTTCATCAAACCGCCAGATATGGAAATATCTGGATGGCAATCAGTACGTTGGACTGAAATTCGGTTTCCGTGTCGTCCGACGTCTCTGATTATGCCATCGGTCCAGGACATACAAGAGGAATTGCAATGTCATTCTCTACCCTTCAGGCGTCGATCATGAAGCGGGCATCGTGGTCCGCGATGGTGCTGGTCAGCTTACTTGTGCTGATGCCACCCGCGCAGGTAGAATCCGACACCATCGGCTCATCACCGTCACCGGACACGGAGCAGTCCGATCCCGTCGCGCTTGAAGCCGCCCTCATGGAGCGTCCGGAGGATCCCACGCTGCTGTTCCAGCTCGGCCATTTGTTCCATGGACGCCAGGATATTCCCCGTGCCCGTTATTACCTCAAACGCGCCGTCGTACATGCATCGAATGACCCGGCGGTACACGCCCTCCTCGGGACCGTGTGCCGGCTGGAAGGCGATATGGTCGCCGCTGCTGCTTCCTACAAAAACGCACTCGACGCGGGGTGTGTGGACCCGATGGTACATGCCGAATATATATCTGTGCTTCTCAACACCGGCGATGTTGCAGGCGCGCTCTCCGTGCTCGGATCACCTGAGACATGGATATCAGAGTCTCATCCGTTAATCACCGCTCTCGTCCATGCCGCAAACAACAACCACTCCACTGCGAGGCAGGCATTTGAACTGGCAGCGGAACGATCCGTATCCATGTTCGGAGCGGCCAGGTTGCTCGGGGCATACGCGGACTCCACCGACGATATCGACCACTGGTTCATTGCCGCACGGGCCGCCGATCCGGGCCATCCCACACTCTCACTCTACTGGAGCCGCGCACTGCTCGATGCCGGTGATGCCGACGGTGCCATGCAGATAGTATCGTCATATCTTGTCGAGCATCAGCGCTCCGCGGATGCACATACTCTATTGGGACGCGTGTGCGCAGCACGGGGAGACACCGTGGCGGCAGATTCGCTGTATCGGGAGGCGCTGCGGTTCGATCCTTACAATGCTGAGGCACACCGTCTCATTGCCGCCGCCCACTTTGCCGGTCACCGGTTTGAGGATGCGCGCACGACATATGAAATGGCGCTCGACATTGATGGCGGCTCCGCTGAAGCGTGGTTCGGCTACGGTCAGACACTCCAGGCACTGGGAGAGTCGGAATCGGCGATGGGGGCGCTCGACAAGGCCATCAGCATCGACGGTTCGCTTGCCCCGGCGGTCAGCACCAGACGGGAAATCATGAACACCAACAGGACAACGACACCCCGTCTCGTTGTATCCGCCCGGTTCGTTGACTTCAATAACACCGGTATTCTCTCCCCCGACAATCCGGGAATCATCCTCATCGAAGTGACCAACTCCGGCCTGGGTCCCGCCTACGAGATCACGCCGGAACTTCAGTTCCGCGCCGATGTAGAAGGTGTTACGATGGCACAGCCGGGCTCGATTGACAAGCTGCTCCCGAGCCTCTCCGGGCGTATCAGGATACCCGTGCGCATGATAGGCGAACCGTCAGCCGACACGGCAGATATCGACATCCGTATTCGTGAGCATTGGGGATTCGATTTCCCTCGGCCACTATCGGTCACAATTAAACTGCGGTAAAAAAAACTTGACATATTTTTTTTACCGTGGTAAAATAACAAGAGATTCCGGAAATATGTAACTCACCTGTTGTTTGAGGAGGTAACACACATATGTCTGCATTGAAAATGGGTAAAGTTCAGTTCAGGATCATGAAGGTTCTGTGGGCACGCGGGAGAACAAATGCGCGTGAAATCACCGAGGATCTCAACGAGATCTCGCCCATTGCGCACAGCACCGTGCAGACGCTTCTGCGCAAGCTCGAGATAAAGGGCACGGTGGCCCATGACATCGAAGACCGCACCTTTATCTTCTATGCACTCGTGGACCGTAAAAATGTCACTGAGTATGCATACAAGGAATTTGCTGACAGGTTGTCATTCGGTTCCTCAACGGGTCTGATCGCTTATTTGATCAAGAGCGAACAGATTCCCTCGGAAGAGCTGGAAGAGATCCGCACACTGATCGATAACAGGGATAGCTGAGAGTGCATGAACCAGCGTTGACAATGCTTCTTGCGGCAGCCGATACCGGATTTACATTCGGATTGACCCTTTTGGTCCAGACAACCATCCTCTGCCTTGCGGGATTCGCTTTCGCCATCCTGCTCCAGCGCCGTGGCGCCGCCGCCCGGTCACTGGCGCTCAGGGTGATGCTCGTGGCGATGTTATGCGCCCCGGCCACTTCCTGGCTCCTGTCCGGCACCGGCTTCCGTACGGTCGGGATCACCATTCCGAGACCCGAGTTTCGATCCGCAGCCTTCGCACAGCCTGACCAATCAGCGAGTCCCCTTCGATCCATGACATCGACACACACCACTGATGTCACCGACTTCGGCACCGGCATGGTGGATGCACTCCCGCCGCTTCCGGCCGATGCAACACTCGCGGCACGGTTTCATCGCGACATCCTGATCTCCGCAATCGGGCATATCAATATGCTGATGGTATTCAACACCACCGGCATGCTGTTCCTGCTTTTCACCACCGTTTGGATCGGCTGGACACTGGCGAGACTTACCCATCTTGCGCGGTACTGGATCATGCTCGCATGCGTGAAAAACCAGTCATGGGATGCCGAACCCGAGCTTGTCGGCGTAACGCGTGAGCTTTCGAAAGCGATGGATATCGATAACCCACCGCTGGTGCTCCGTTCAGCCATGGTGCAGACACCCTCCATAGCAGGGCTGTTCCGACCCGTGATGCTGCTTCCGGAATCGTACGATGCCACGGCGGACGTGCTCTGCCATGAACTCGCCCACTGTGCGCGTCACGACTGCATCTGGAACTTTCTCGGGCAGGTACTTGTGGCGCTGATCCCTTTCCAGCCACTGCTTCGCTGGTATCTGCGGGTAATCGAAGAAACCGGCGATTTCGCCTGCGACGATTATGTGATCGCCCACCGGTTCGATCCGCGGAACTATGCCCGTCAGTTATATGAATGTGCCGAGCGGCTCCGCATCTATTTTGCCATGTCGGACGTGGGCGTTAAGCTCATCCCTTGGAAATCTTCTTTAAGGCGCAGGGTCGATCATATCCTCAAGCGCCGGGTACAACGGAATGTAGCACCCGGTGGCGGCATCGTCACCGCAGCCGTTCTTGTCTGCTGTGTCGCACTCGCTTTCAGCGGCATTGTGACAGTCAGGCATTCCGCTGAATCTCTCGCGGTAGTCCTGCCCGATTCCGCCCAGTCTTCCGATGCATGGGAGGACGCCCCCGAAACCGTGCCGCAGGTCCAGGTATCGTCGGCGGCAACCACCACGGACATACGTCCTGAACCGCCGGTGATAACGAGATCCGTGAAGCGGGTGGTTGAACCCTCCGATCTGTCACCACAGCCAACGACAGCATATTTTGCCCCTGAGGACACACCCGTCATCGCCGCCCATACCTCACTTCCGCTTCCCGAGGAAGATCACCGCGAGCATATCACGCTCGACATGGTCATCGAAACAGCGGCTGTCGAGATGATCGACGCGCTCGAACCCGACCCCGCAGCCGGTCCGGCCCAGGAATCGCCCTCGTCCCGCTTTGCCAAGGGACTCGACTCATTCGAACCCGAAATTGATCCCACCAATATTACGGACATTGAAACCTGTATCGAGATCGGGAACGAACTTCTGGAGTCGGGCAAGCCCCTGAGTGCGCGTGAAGTATTCCTTCATGCCCTCGTCCTTGATCCGAAGGATTTTCGGGTCAACCTCGGACTGGGACGCTCGTATCACAATTACGGCAATCTTTTGTTGGCCAAGATGTTCTACAAGAAAGCCATCTTGCTCAAACCCACCCATGCCGCACCCCATTATCATCTCGGCATACTCCTTCAAGCCCAAGGCAAGCCCGGCGAGGCCATGAAGGAATATAAGATCGCCATCGATTACAATCCCCAGCTTGCGCGCGGGAACGGTCATCCCATCTGACATGTGAGGCATCATCCCGCGTGAACCGTCGAGATACTTTGACATCCGGGCGGTCCGTGTCGTATGTTAGTCACTGGAACGGATCAACTGTCCACGCGTTCGAGAATTCATACCCGCACTGTAGAGGAACCAGCCCGATGATACGCCCTGTCCGCACATGCCTCACCATACTCGCGCTCTGTCTGTGTTCCGGCATGTTCCTGCCGACCGTAACGGATGCGGGACCCCGAGAGGATGCGGAGGTGTTCAAGGACCAGGGTAACGTCGCCTATCGCGAAGGCAGGCTCGATGAGGCCATCGAACTGTTCCGGCAGTCGACCACGACGGATTCCACGTACGCATTCGCGTTCAACAACCTGGGAATCGTGCTGTACGAGAGTGGGGAATTCGAGGATGCGGCTAAGAACCTTGCCCGGGCCACGGAGCTTGACGACAGTTACGAGAAGGCGTGGAACAACCTCGGCAACACCCTCTTTGCACTGCGCGAGTACGAGCTGGCCCGCGATGCCTATGCGCGATCCATCGAGATCAGGCCCACACCCACGGAAAAATTCCTCAACCTCGGCAACGCCCTCTACTCCCTTGGTGATTACGACGCCGCCATCGAGGCATACGGGCAGGCACATGACATGGACCGCAACGACGATCGCGCCCTGAGCAACCTCGGTGCCGCCTACCAGGCAAAGGGTGAGATCGAGACCGCGCGCGAGCAATACCTCGAAGCCCTCAAGCGAAACAGCCGCTCTGCCGACGCGCTCACGAATCTGGGTACCATCCACTACGATCAGGGCAAGGGGAACATCGAGGTGGCGCTCGACTATTTCGAACGCGCGGTGGATGCCGACAATACTCACGCGCTCGCCCAGTACAACCTGGGGCTGGCGTACAGCGTTCGCGGCGACTATGTCAAGGCACTCAAGGCCCTGCGCAGTGCCGAGAAGCTGGCACCCCTCAGCGCTGATGTCCACTACGCACTCGGATTGACACTCACGGCACGCGGCACCGACGCTCAGGCGTTACTGAGCTTCAAGGCCGCCATCGAGGCAAATCCCGGCCATGTGTTCGCCCGTGAGGCGCTCGCCATCGCGGAGAGTGAGTGAGCGCACCTCCCGGCATCAATTACTCGGCATCATCGGAGTCTGTGGTTTCGAAGTGGACTTCGAGGTTGGCAGTCGGACTCATCGCCTCTTCACTGATAAGCAGTAATTCCCCCAACGCATAGTCCATCCGATAATCCCGTCCCGCAACGAGTGTGACACCGTCAAGTATTACTTCGACAGTACCATCCTTGATCGCTTCGTTTTTACTTTTACTCAGTAGTAACTTTGCCTGAATCCTTTCGCCAACAGATGGTGGAACAATGCTGTAAAAATTCACGGGATTCAATGACTGTGGCTGATTTGATGTTGAGGATTCAATTTTTCCTGGCATCTGTTGCAGCTTAATTCGTAATATCTCAGCTTGTTCCTTATCGCCTCTTTCAAATGCCGCCTCCATTTCGAAATAAACTGATTCATATTCAAGGTATTCCTTGGTTGATTTCGCTTCAGCCATTACGTTCAATGCTTTGCCTGCGTATTCAGAATCAGGATACCGTTCAATAACTGATTGATATAATTCCATTGCTTTTACGTATTTACCGAGATTGTGGTATGCATAACCCATTGAATACAGAGCTTGAGGTATATGGCGTCCAGTTGGGTGCGAATCAATATATGATTGTATAAGTACAACATTATCTTGTTCTTGCCTTTCATTCAAATTACGCTGTACTCGAGGATATATCTCATCATTCCATATATCATATCCCAATTCATCATCATGCCCTGCGACCATACTCCCCTTCTGCAGGAGTGCGCACACCAGTATATTCGAACCGTATTTATGATGGTAGGTAAATCGTCCCTGAGCAGTCCGCTCGGTCCACCTATATACATACCCGTTGTTCGAATACAGTGCGACCAGACGGCCGTCAAGCCAAGCTCCGATGACCGGATATCGCACATGGTTACATCCATCGGGCGGATTGTCATCGAAATCGAAGAAGCAATGGTTCAACGCGTGTTCTCGAGGGATGACGCCGAACACCACACCACTCCCGCCAATGTCGCTCATAATTGTCCGGAAGTACGTATCATCGGCGTCGCCAGCATCTTCCGGGTCCGTCCATTCCTTCTCCACGTACAGAAAACCGCCATTCAGCAGGTATTCCTTTAACGTTCGCCTGACCTTTGCAGTGTATGGCGTGCCCTCGACTACGGAAAGATAGATAAACGGCGCAGATATCCTGCCCGATGTATCAAGAGACAGTTCCTCCAGCGGTGCAATCCTGATGTTGGTATATCGTTCAACTCCCCCCGCGAGCCCGGCGAGACCCTCCTGAATCTCCGGTGTGATCGCCCCACCGTCAATCCGGGCCGCAGCCAGTTGAATCTCTCCGGTGAAAGCAAACTTGTCTTCATAGATTCCTGATACGGCTTCACCGATGCGCTTCTTCAGAACCGGTGAGAGCGATTCGCTCGTGGTGTCGATCAAAAGATCAGACGACACGACTTTCACTATATCCGCCCTGCCGGTCAATTTTGCACCCGAACACGAGAGCAGAAGACCGAGTCCAGCAACAAGCACAAGCCCCATCACAGCGCCAACTCTCATGCGGCTGACCGCACGGTATCGCCTGTGCATGAGCCGCCCGATCCGTCGCCCGACATCGCTCTTTCGCTCGGTCAGGAACAAGCCCACGAGCCCGAGTGTGTGGTCGCGGCCGACTGTCTCCACAGCACGGAGCAATCCGGCGCCATACAGCTCACGAGCGCCATCGAGGTGGTCCACAGCGTGATCGTCGCACACTTGCTCTCTGATCGTCCTGAGCCGGTGATTGGCGTACCATACCGCCGGATGGAACCAGAATGCCGCCTGCACTGCGACCTGCAGCCAGTTCACCAGAAGGTCGCGCCGACGGACATGCACCAGCTCGTGCACGATCACCGGTTCGAGTTCGTCGATGCTCCAACTGTCCGCGATCTTCCTCGGCAGCAGGATCGCCGGACGCAGCACGCCCACGGTTGCCGGGCCGGTCACTCCCGCGGCATCACCGTACCGGAGCACGACATCCCTGCCGATCCCGAGTGAGACGCACTGCCTGCGGACGAGATCACGGAGATCGTCGTGAGTAATCGCCTCGCACGCACGTATCTTGTTCATGACAGCCGCCATGCGGATGATGATGATTGCCGCGAGCGCGAAAAATCCCAGCACCCAGGCGAATCCGGTCACCGCGCCACGGGTCCACAACCGTTGAACCGGGAGCGTCGGACCGGTCACGACAGTGCTCGCAGGACCGCCAGCAGCGGAGTTGCCATCAGCACGATCCCAGGTGACCGCATCCTGCGTATCAGTGGCGAACAGGCGGTCAACAGTGGGAATGCCGATCCCGAACATACCCCGGACCATCCGTTCGGCACTATCCGGCACAGTGAAAGTCACCGGCACACAGAGCCGCACCAGCACGATCATCCAGAGCCCGTAACGGAACAGAGGCGATGCCTTCCGCACCGTAAGCTCGACCACGGCGATCATCGCAGCCAGCACCGCAACCTGCCAGCTCACCATCCAGAGATGCCTGCCGATACCTTCGAACAAACCGAATAGCGTTTCCATCAGTCATTTCCTCCCTGCTCATCAACAAGCTTCTTCAGTGCGGCGAGTTCCTCGTCCGAGAGGGATTCGCGGTCGGCGAGATGGGCGAACAGTGGCGCCACGGAATTGTCGAGCACTATGCCGATGAACGATTCGATCTCACGTTTCATCACCGAGGCCCGTGTCACCATCGGTTCATAGAGCCAGATCGGCCCGAACTTCTCACGCGCAAGAAAGCCCTTCTCCACCATCCGGTCGAGCATGGTCTTGACAGTCTGGTATCCGCGCTTCTTCTCCTTGAGCGTCTCGTCGAAAACATCACGGGCGCTGATCTTTCCCTTCCGCCAGCAGATATTCATGAGGGACCATTCGGTCCGGGAGAGTGATTTCTTACGGGTATGCATATCGGCCTCCATTGTCGTTTGCCCTCTGTCGCTTGTCTTTATTATACTACATTTGTATTAATTGTCAACAAAAAAATACCACATATGTATTAATCGAGGGATGCTTTTTATATACAGGCTGTTATGCGACACCACGAAATCATTTCAGCGGCTGATATCGAAAATAATCGGCGGGATTATTCAGTGCGAAGGTGGTGTTTCCGTACCGGCACGCTCCAGACGGTTGAGCGCATCTTCGTGCTCTTTCACTTCCTTTGCCACCTTGAGCACGAGTTGCTTTTCGAGAGGCCGCACGGTTTCGAAATCGTGGATGAGACTCTCGATTTTAATCCGGAGTTCTCTGTCGACAAGCGGTGGAGTTACGGCTTCGGCGGCAAATGAGGCACCTTCCCGTATAGTGGCGATACGTTCGACCTCCCGTTCGAGGTCCTCTATACGGCGTTCCTGGTCCAGCAGGCGCTGGCGCAGTTCCACAATAGCGGTATCGTAATCGCTGCGGGTCACCAGGTCCGAGGTGTCGATCTCCTTCTTGTGGTGCACGCCTGGCAGTTCCCCGACCGGGATAGGCGGAATAATGCGCAGTTCCTTGTGGCGCTTACCCTGCACCCATTTGTAGTTCAACCGCCCCTGTCGGCAATACCGCTGGATGGTCCGCTTGGAGACGGAGAGCTTTTCCGCCGCCTCGGTTGCAGTGAGATATTCCTCGGACATGTCCTTCCTCCCACATGCGGTTACGCCGCACGTAACGGGTAAAATAGGGGGCCATGCCCGTGTGCGCAATAGTTTTCCTCTTTCCCGGCGCACGGATATGTGTATATTACGTCATCTTCCAATTCTCGAAGGGAGGAAGACGTCATGACTGATGCACCTCATCAGAACGAAAACGATCTGCTCGCAATTCATATTTCCGACAGCATGAACCTCCGCTACCAGCTTCGATCCGGGCTTCTGGAGACGCAAAAGCTGGATACCGGGGAAATACCAGTGCTTGTCTCTTGGCCGCCACGGCTCGACGACGATCTTTTTTCAACCCTGAAAAACAAGCAGAAATAGCGTGTCCGACCGTTCACATTTCCATGCTCAGGCGCTCCGGCAATGGTATCTCCGACTTCTGAATGCGGTATACATTGCGTGCGTGGTGACAGCTATCCCGGCGGTGTCGCCGACGGTATGTATCGCCGCTGAACCGGTGCATACAGGCACTCTCCGGGCACCGGTGGTACATTCCGGGCGCTACCATATCCTTTCGTGTGGATCGACAAGCGTGGTGCTCGATGCGCAACGGGGCATGACTATCGCCTCCATCGGGGGCAACCCGGACAATGCACTCATACCGACCGACCGCGCATCGTTCGAGAACGGTTGCATCCGAGTCAACTGCACCACCGAAAACGGCACGTCCCTCATCCTCGATCAGGCCGCCGACCCCAACGCCTCACTTGAGATCCTCGACCAGGGCCCATGCCGTGTCAGGGCACGTATCGCGTTCAAACTCCGCGACGACATCGACACCGTTCACGGTTCAGGACACATCGACATCACGGTCACACATGGCCGGATCACCATGTTCCCGGAGTGTGTCATCACCACGCCCGGAAACACTGTCACAATCAACAGCGCCGAACTGATATTCAAGATTCCCGGCAGCTCCGCATCGGTCCTGACCGACGGCATGCAATTCCTGCCTCGGGGCACGGAGCGCTTTTTCGCAGTGGATGAGACGGGCGAGTCGGTCTGTACATTCACCAATGTCGGACGATATCCCACGGCCCTGTCATGGCGTCCCGATGCCGGATTCGTATCCGCGCACGCCGACACACTCGCCGCCGAGTATTCGCATAGACATGCCGTCGAACTCCTTCCCCAACATGCCGGCTGTACCATCAAATACGAAGCACAGCATCCGTCTGAACTTTCGCTTTCGTGGATTCGCGATGTCCCGTTAACCGTGCCCACCGACGGTTCCTGGCGACTGCACGGTATTGTGTCCCTGACAGTCGCTTCCGATACCGGTGTGCTCACAGGGATCAAGCACTCATTCGAGGCACCGCTCGAACCCGAAACATCCCGCGGCACATATCTCGGATTCGATGCGACCGAAGGATGCCACCGGTTCCGCGCCGATGACGGGCATCTCGATGTCGTGTTTAGTTCCCTGACCGAGACCAATGACCGTCGCATCCTCGTGTATGTAGAGGGATTATCGGCAAACAGAAGCTATCGCGCGACGAGGAACTACCAGCCAGCGGTCATGTCCCTCCACCTGCCGCCGGATAGTCCCGCCGACACTCGCGATCTCACCGCCCTGCTGTCAGTAACCGTCATCCGCGGATGGCGCTCAATCGTCCACATCGAACCGGCTCCCGGCATCATGATGGCCTATCGCGACAGCTCACCGCGTGAGACGTACGAGGTCTGGTCGGATACCACCGATGACCCGCTATTCCGGTTTCACCTCGACACCGGAGCGATCACCGATGCCATGCTTCCGGGAGGGACCATACCCGCGTTCTCGGCTATGCCCCTCACCTGGCACCGGTTGAACGATCCGGGTACTCCCACGGTTGAAACACGCGGCTTTGAGATCGCGGAGAACGGGCCCGGCGGACTCAGGTTCACCCATTCCGGCGCGGCACGTGATGGCACGGCATCATCAAGCACCACAGTCGACATCCCATATGAACGCAGCGGGCTCTCTATCATGGTCCATACCGAGCTTACGCCGCATGGTGCTTCCGGCGACTGGTCGTCGGTCGCCTTTGGCGGTATCGTCCCGCGCGGTGACGGTATCTCTCCCGATACGGCTTTCACGTCACTCCTCACGCTCACCGGCACGGGTGCATTCGACACCATTCCCATCGCACCGCCGGACGCAGCAGCGTCGGACACGACCGCGGATAATGTCACCGGAGCCATCGATCCGGTCATCAGGCCGGATACCGCTGACGGTTCCCTGTGGATACTCTGCGACCGGGCAACACGCGGTAATATCCTCTTCCGCCGCGGAACATGGGTCCCCACGGAAGGCGCCATTCCCCGCATCGAAGTCAATGCTTCCACCGGCACTGTCATCACCGCCGTGGCCAACCGGATCACGGTTGCCACCCCCGAAATCATCGAGTACGCAGTGGAAATTTTCCCCGGAACGCTCCCATCACCGGAAGCGCTTACCCGGCTCTATCGCACGGCTGCGGGCGGCCCCGAAGTACGTCAGGTCAGGCTCGTGACGTACACCCCGGAAGGTGTCATCGACGGGTTCGTGGTACAGTAGAATTTCCGGAATTTAGAATTGGGATATCATGCACATATACATCATGATACGACGTGTTTGCACATGAATTCGGTACTGATGATGCATGTCAGTGAGGCGGGATTTTTGGGGTAATTGTAAGGCTGGCTGATAATGGCGGATCCGCCGTTATGCAAAGCAAAACGTCGAGATCTCGCCTAATTTTACACAGTAAAATCTGGCGGAGAGGCAGGGATTCGAACCCTGGGGCAGCTTTTGGCCGCCACTCGCTTAGCAGGCGAGCACCTTCAGCCAACTCGGTCACCTCTCCGCACCTGTTGTGAAGTTGGTAAAATAGGTAAAGATTAGTCGAAAGGCAAGCATTTGAAGCCGAAAATCCGGTAGTACGGCATGAAAAGTCCTGAGAGGTGCGAGATTCTATTGATATCACCTTACAAATATAGTATAATAATAGTCTGTCAGAAGTGAACTTACCTCGATCAACCGGAGAATTCACCCTTGATACGAAGCATGACCGGATTTGGCCGCAGTGAATATGCCGAGAATGGCACCTCCGCGACTGTGGAAGTGGTTAGTGTCAACGGAAGGTTCCTGGACCTTCGAATCAAATTGCCCAAACAGCTCTATCCTTACGAGAGTGAGCTTCGCAAGATAGCTCAGAAATACTTGGCCCGCGGTCGTGTTACCATTTCGGTCAACATCGACCAGCCGGGTAGCTCGGCCCGCGCGATGCGGGTTGATATGGACCTTGCCGAGCGCTATCTTCAGCTCGCCTCCGACATGTCCGAACGCTACGACATCGAGTCCAATATCAATGCCCGCACACTCCTCTCCCTCCCTGATGTAATTACATGGGAAGAGAACGGACAAAACGCCGAAGAACTCTGGGCGCTGGTGTGCAAAGCGCTTGAACCCGCTTTCGAGGCCCACGGCAGTATGCGTGAAAAAGAGGGCGTGGCCATTGAGCGCGACCTGAAAATGCGGATTGAGCAGATTGCCAGCACGCTGGTAAGCATCGAGAAGGAGACGCCGAAAGCGGTCGAGGCAAACATGGAACGGCTCAGGAAGAAGATCCATAAACTGGTGGAAGACAAGTTCGACGAGGCACGGTTCGCCATGGAGATCGCACTCTATGCTGATCGGGCGGATGTCACCGAGGAGTGTGTCCGGCTCCGCTCCCACATCGAACAGTTCTCAAGAGAACTCGACCGAGAAGCTGCCTCGGGCAGGACGTTTACCTTTCTCCTGCAGGAAATGAACCGTGAAGCGAATACCATCGGCTCGAAGATCAACGACGCCGGAGTATCCCAGCTCGCGGTCAGGATCAAGGAAGAGCTTGAGAAAATGCGTGAGCAGGCGGAGAACATGGAATGATCGACGTACATGGCGCCATGTGTCGCGTGGGACGGAGCGGTCGGGTATGACTGCTCCCGAACAGACCGGGCTGGTGATTGTGGTATCGGCACCATCCGGAGCGGGTAAGACAAGCATACTCGACATGCTCTTCGCCAAACGGCCGGGGCTTCGGTTCTCGGTCTCTGTAACCACCCGCGCACCACGACCGGGAGAGGTTGACGGCGTGGATTACCGTTTCGTGGATGACGAAGCGTTCGACCGGCATATCGCCGAGGACGCGTTTGTCGAATGGGCCGAGGTGCATGGCAACAGGTACGGCACGCTGAAGCAGACAATTGCGGAAGCGGTCTCGGACGACACGGATATTGTTCTTGATACAGATACCGTGGGTGCATCCGGTATCCGCGACGCGTTCCCGGATGCGGTGCTGATATTCGTGGCTCCGCCCTCGCCGGTTGAACTTCGTGACCGGCTCACCCGACGCAACACGGAGTCGCCGGATAGTTTTCGCGAGCGACAGGACGCCGTGCCACGAGAGATGTCACGCATGACCGAATACGATTATGTCATTATAAATAAAACCATTGAGACAGCGGTCGCACGATTTGAGGCAATCATCGATGCCGAGCATCAGCGATCAGCCCGTGTGCTGCCGTGTCTCACAGCATGGAGGGATTCCATTCATGGATATAAGACAGGATGAGATCAATTACGAAACTCTATCGATCGAAACGTACACGGATGTAAATCCGTACGAACTGGTCCTCGCACTCTCGAAAGAGGCGCGTAAAATCAACCACAAGGCCCAGAAATACCTCGGCCCCGAAGTAGGTATCAAGCCGGTCAACCTGGCGTTGAAGAAACTTGATGTCCCGGACATGACCTTCGAGTATCTTACGGATGATGAGGCGGCAAAAGAGCGTGCGGCCACGATGAGTCAAACCAACTCATTCACCCGGCCTCCATTGCCATCGACCACGGAAATGGTTGTCGAGGAAACACCGGCGGTAGTGACGCCAGCGGCAGTGGCTCCCGAAGCAAAGCCGGACGACACCGAAGCAAAGTAATCGGACGACACCAATAGCGACGTAACCGGACACAGCCGATGCGCGACGATCACCGAACAGCACTTGCCTCGTTCATCACCCAGCGGATGGAACTGGGCGAGACGGAGTGGAGTGTCGGACCCGCGAGTCGTGCGGCGTTCGAATGCTTCGTCGATGGCGATCCCGTTCCCCAGGCCTCGTCATCCGACGGCCCCCACGATGTATCACCGCAGCAGCAGAAACCTCCGCAGGTGGCCGAAACCACTACCGCCTGCGATGTCGGTCAATTCACAATGCAGGACCTCGCATCCCGTGACACACTCGACACCCTCAGGGAAACAGTCTGTGGCTGCACGCGTTGTGCGCTCGGAGAGACCCGCAAGAACTTCGTGTTCGGCGAGGGTGATCCCGGCGCAGGCATCCTGTTTATCGGCGAAGCGCCTGGTGCCGAGGAGGATACCCAGGGACGTCCCTTTGTCGGTCGCGCGGGCAAGTTGCTCACGCAGATGATCGAGGGCATGAAGCTGGCCCGTGGCGATGTGTACATCGGCAATATCCTCAAATGCCGTCCGCCGAACAACCGCGATCCGAAACCGGGCGAAATCGCGGCGTGCGAACCGATCCTCCTGCGGCAGATCGAACTCATCAAGCCCGCTGTCATCTGTGCGCTGGGGCGGATATCCGGGCAGACGCTCCTTCGGAAAACCGGGACACTCGGTTCACTCAGGGGCACCATCCACGATTACCACGGCGTCAAGCTCATCGTCACCTACCATCCGGCGGCCCTGTTGCGGAATTCCAACTGGAAGCCCGATGCCTGGGAGGATCTGAAGCTCGTACGCCGTGAGTTTGACGGTATGGAGCTGTAATCATGGCAGATACCCCAAAATCGGGCCGTCTCGAGCGCACACCGCCGCACGCCCCCGACATCGAACGCGCTGTGCTCGGCGCCATGCTCATCGACAAGAAATCCGTCGGTGACGCCATTGAGCTTATTCCCAACAGCACCTTCTTTTACGAGCCAGCGAACGGGATGATCTTTCGGGCAATCACGGACCTGTTCGACGAGAACGCTCCGGTTGACCAGTTCACGGTGAGTGAGCGCCTCAAGGGTCGCGGCCAGCTCGATATGGTGGGCGGTGAAGAAACCATCGCGGCCCTCATCGCCGAGACTGCCAGCTCCGCCAACATCCGCTATCACTGCCAGATACTCAAGGAAAAAGCTCTGCTCCGGCAGCTCATATCGCTGTCTGTTTCCACTCGCAACAGCTCCTTCCAGGACGGTGCTGACGCCACCAATATTATTGAGGAAATGGAAAAGGGCATCATTGACATCTCGGAGATGCGCCACTCCAAGTCCTATATGTCGGTAGCTGATACGGTTCGTGAAGCCCATGACGAGATCGTGCGCAAGTCCGAAGCGGGCGACGGTCTCACCGGGGTGGACAGCGGTTATTCACGGCTCAACAAGATGACCGGTGGGTGGCAGCCCTCGGACCTCATCATCCTTGCCGGACGGCCCTCCATGGGCAAGACCGCGCTCGGGCTCGACCTGGCCAAGAACGCCGCCCGTAACGGAGTGCCCGTGGGCATCTTCAGTCTTGAGATGTCCACCAAGCAGCTCGTCATGCGCATGCTCTTCAACGAAGGGCGGTTCAACGGTTCTCAGATCCACGATCGCAAACCAAGCCAACAGGACTGGACCCGCCTCAGCGACGCCTGCGGTCGTCTCAACGAATACCCCATCTATATCGATGATACGCCGGGGCTCTCCATCACCGAGCTGAATGCTAAGGCCAACCGGCTCAAGGTTGAGAAGAATATCGGGCTGCTCATGGTCGATTACCTCCAGCTCATGACGGGCTCGACAAAGGAATCCCGTCAGCAGGAGATTTCACAGATTTCGCGCACGCTCAAGGGCATCGCCAAGGAGTTGAACATCCCGGTTATCGCCCTCAGCCAGCTTTCACGTGCGCTCGAACAGCGCGGCGGCGACCACCGTCCCATGCTCTCCGATCTCCGCGAGTCCGGCGCCATCGAACAGGATGCCGACGTGGTGATGTTCATTTACCGCGCGTCGGTCTACAATCTCCCGATGGACTACATGATCGACGATCAGCACGTGAGCACCGAAGATGTCGCGGAAGTCATCATCCGCAAGCAGCGTAATGGCCCCATCGGCACCATCCTCCTCCACTGGATCAAGGAATATACCCGGTTCGAAGAATTCGCGTACCAGAGCACCGGCGAATATATCTGATCCATTTCTCAATTGACATGTTCATATAAAATAGTGACATTACGGAAGAGACCATGAGTGCCGGGTCGCAGTGTTACCGATCTGACCAGCGCAGCAGCACGTCACCACCGGATGTCACCGTGAAGCTTTCCGTACCATCGCATATACGCCTGATTAACCACGCCATCGCGTTGTTATCGAAACCCGTGCGCGAGTTCGGGAATATCGTGATCTTTTTCGCGAAGGCCCTCCGCACCATACCGGGGATACCCCGAAGCCGTCACCTGATTCTCGATTCCATGCTGATTATCGGGGTGCACTCCCTGCCCATCGTGTTCGTGATTTCGGTTTTCGCGGGTGCTACAACCGCCTGGCAGGGCCACTATCAGCTTGAGGGGTATGTCACCATGCGCTACCTCGGCACCGCGGTTTCCAAGTCCATCATACTGGAACTCGGGCCGGTGCTCACGGGGCTTGTTGTCGCCGGACGTGTGGGGTCATCCATCGCGGCATCTCTCGGAGCCATGCGGGTCACCGAGCAGATCGACGCGCTCTCCACCATGGCCATAGATCCCGTCCGCTACCTGGTGCTCCCGCGCATTGTCGCGACAGTGGTGATGATGCCGGTGCTGACCATCTACAGTTGTTTTTTCGGCATCGTGGGCGCCATGCTGGTGTCGATGCACTTTCTCGGTGTTTCCCAGGGCACGTTCATTTACGGGCTCAAGCACTATTTCTATATTTCGGATGTCGTGGTATGCCTCATCAAGGCGCTGGTGTTCGGCACAGGGCTGAGTCTCATGGGCTGTTACCACGGCTTCAACACAACCGGCGGCGCGGAAGGGGTCGGACAGGCGGCCATCAAGGCCTACGTGAGTTCGGCGGTGTTCATCCTTCTCAGCGACTTTGTCGTCGCCTCAATTGCTTTCTGAGCATATTATGAGACCCAAGATTGAACTGAGCGGCATCCGTAAAGCGTTTGGCGGGCAGCATGTCCTCCGTGGAGTGGACCTTTCTGTCCGTGAAGGCGAGACGCTGGTGGTTATCGGGCGCTCCGGATGCGGAAAGAGTGTCATGCTCAAGCACATGGTGGGGCTCATCAAGCCCGACAGCGGCAGCGTTGCGGTCGATGGTGAGGACATCACGCCCCTCGGCGAGCACGCCCTGTTCGGCATCCGCAAGAAGTTCGGTTTTCTTTTCCAGGGAGCCGCACTCCTTGATTCGCTGACAGTGGGTGAGAATGTCGGGCTCGGACTTACGGAGCGTTCAGGGCATGCGACGAGCACCATTCGGCGGATCGTGGCCGAAAAGCTGGCGCTGGTGGGCATGGAGGGTACCGAGCGCATCATGCCGTCCGATCTCTCAGGTGGTATGAAGAAGCGTGTGGGACTCGCCCGCGCAATCGCCATGGAGCCGGAGATCGTTCTGTACGACGAACCGACGACAGGGCTCGATCCCATCATGGCGGATGCCATCAACGAATTGATCGTCACCCTCAAACGGGAACTCAGAATCACATCCGTTGTGGTGACCCATGACATGACAAGCGCCCGCAAGGTGGGCGATCGGATCGCGATGTTGTACGATGGACAGGTCATGTTCGATGGTGACATGGAGGAACTCGACGCCACCGATGATCCGGTGGTGCGGCAGTTCGTCGAGGGTCGGGCCGAGGGTCCCATCACCGCCGCTCGCATGCCGAACACGACGGTATAAAACCGAATACGCATAATCGTCCCGGCACACGACAAACCGGGATCACATGAACCACCCACAGGTACGGCACCACAACAATGAAGTCATTTATCCGCATACTGCGCTACATCATACATTACCGCGCGCTCATGGTATTCTCGGTCCTGTGCTCACTGGGCTACGCCTCGATGAATTTCTTTAGCGCCTACCTCGTGGGCCCGTTCGTCAAGACGCTGATCAGCGGCGGGGATGCCGCAGGAGCCGTTCAGGCGTCGGACGGTAAGGGTATTGACGCGGCCAAGGTATGGCTCCAGAATCTGATGGACCGTCTCCTCGGCTCCGGCGATCCCCGCGAGACCCTGACCCGGCTGTGCGTCGTCATCGTAATGGTCATTCTCGCCAAGAACCTCTTCAGCTACTTCCAGGGCTACTTCATGGCCTTCGTGGAGCAGGGAGTGGTGCGGGATCTGCGGAACGATGTCTACACCGCCTATCACCGTCTCTCGATCCGCTACTTCCAGCGCCGGAAGACCGGTGATCTCATCAGCCGCGTGATCAACGACTGCAACACCATCAACACCAACCTCAACAGCGCGCTCATCAATCTCATCAAGGACCCCATCAATACCGTGGTCCTTCTCGCGGGCATGGTCATCATCAGTTGGCGGCTCACACTCCTGATGTTCGTGATTGCGCCGCCGTCGCTCTTCATCATCGACCGCATTTCGAGACGGCTCCGTAAGCGCACCACCAAGAACCAGGAGAAGATGTCCGATCTCACCTCGGTGCTCGAAGAGACCATCTCCAACATCCGTGTGGTCAAGGCCTTCGCAATGGAGCCCTTCGAGTTGCGGCGCTTCGGGGCGGCCAACCACGCCTTTTTCCGGTCCATGCTCCGGTTCTTCTGGCTCAGGCGGCTCGCCTCCCCGGTCACTGAATTTCTCGGCGTGACCATGGCGGTTGTGGTGCTGTGGTTCGGTGGATCGCTCGTTCTGGATCAGAAGGGACTCACGCCGGACGAGTTCATTACGTTCATCGTCATCATGTTCGTGCTGATGCAGAGCGTGAAGGCCTTGAGCGAGGTGAACGTCAAGCTCCAGGTGGGCATCGCCGCCACCAAGCGCGTGTTCGAGATCATCGATCAAGACCCCGAGGTCGCCGATCCGCCCTCGCCGCGCACCCTCACAGGCCTCACCGAGGGCATCAGGTTCCGGGATGTCAGTTTCTCATACGAGCCGGGAGAGCCGGTCCTCGAGGACATCTCTCTGGACATCTCGGTGGGTGAGAACATCGCGCTCGTCGGCCCCTCGGGAAGCGGGAAGTCAACGCTCGTGGACCTGCTGCCGCGGTTCTTCGATCCCGTGACCGGCACAGTGGAACTGGACGGCGTGGACATCCGTAACTACCGCATCGAGGACCTCAGGCGTCTCTTCGGCATCGTCACCCAGGAGACCATGCTCTTTCACGACACCATCCGGGCGAACATCGCCTACGGGCACCCTGAGATACCCATGGAGCAGATTCAGGATGCCGCCGAGACCGCCTTCGCGCACGAGTTCATCATGCAGTTCGAAGACGGGTATGACACGGTAATCGGCGAACGCGGCACGAAACTCTCCGGCGGCCAACGGCAGCGTATCGCCATCGCGCGGGCCATCCTCAAGAATCCGCCCGTACTCATCTTCGACGAGGCCACATCGGCTCTCGACTCCGAGTCGGAATCGGTGGTGCAGGCGGCCATCGACCGGCTGCTGGCGGGAAGGACATCCTTTGTCATCGCCCACCGTCTCTCGACAATCAAGAAGGCATCGCGGATACTCGTACTGGATGCGGGACGCATCGTTGAAACCGGGACGCATGACGCTCTGTATGAAAAAGGAGGCCTGTATCGACGACTGAATGATATCCAGTTTAAAGATACTCAGGGGTAACAGGAAGGCTCGCCCGCATCAACGGCGGAACATAGTTGAACAGAGGGGATGACATCCCGGCGCCCATGAGCACGATTGCAAGGAGATTGTTGCATGCCCACCGGAACGGTAAAATGGTTCAATGAGGTAAAAGGATTCGGTTTTCTGACCGCCGAGGACGGTACCGATATATTCATCCACTACTCCTCGATCAACTCCGACGGTTTCAGGACGCTTGCCGAGGGAGAAGCCGTGGAGTTCGAGATCGCCGACACGCCCAAAGGTCCCCAGGCCACAAACGTGTCGCGCAAGCAATAATCCGGAATCACCGTCGCACCGAAAAGCCCCCCGGCTGACCGGAGGGCTTTTTGTATGCGTATATGCTCTGGATATCTCTGCGGGGCACGACCCCCGGCATCATCAGATCCGATTTTACGGCGATGGCTCCCCGGATTGTTCATCGGATGAGTCGACCGGCTGCGTGCGTCCGGCGGATGCGGCGATCATGGCACGGTGCAGTTCCTCCGCTTTCTCACGGTCCGGTATGGTGATCCGGTAATACAACAGGAGAGCAATGCCAGCGGAACCAGCAAGGGCTCCGGCCATCAGAGCCTCCTTTCCTATGCCCAGCACCAGGACCGCACCGGAAAAAGCGACACCCACGAAGGTCAGCAACAGACCCCACAGCAGGGAACCCTTGCCCGGGACCACCGGCAGGGGATTCATACCGCGCTTGATGAGTTCCATCCGCTCACGGTTACGGTAGCGGGCGATAAACACCACGATGATAGTGACCATGGCAAAGAATGCCAAAGGAACCAGGATATCTCCTCCCATTGTACGTCTCCTTTCGAGTTGTTGGCCTGACGAACGGCCGGTCGGTTTGCAGACTGCGGTTCGTGTCCGCCGTTTCACTGCGTCTGATATGTATGACGGGAGATGCGGGAGATTTCTTTCACATATTCCTGTTCATGGATATATCTTCATAGTAATGAAATATTCTGCCGGATGTCACCGTCTAATGAGTAGATAGTATTTTGTCAGGGCATCCGCAGGCATTTCGGGCCTCGCCGGACTTTCACGCATCATTCGGAAGGGGAAGCACTTGCGGAGTGCTTGACGCCACTGCATGAAAACGGGATTCCCACATATTGTGACAGAGCATCGGGACCGGGTGTACAACCAGGCGTACCGGATGCTCGGTAACAGGGAGGATGCCGAGGAAGCGGCACAGGATGTCTTCCTCAAGGTCTACCGCGCGGGTGACACATTCAGGAGTGAGAGTACCACGGCGACCTGGATATACCGGATCACGGCCAATGTCTGCATCGACCGGTTGCGGCGGAAGCAGATTGCCACGACGAGCATGGAAGCTCCCGTGGGGGATGATGGCATCACGCTGGCGGATACAATTAAGGATCCCGCTCCCGGACCCGACGCGCTCTGTGTGGACAAGGAAACAGCGGAGACCGTGCGCCGAATGGTCCGTAACCTGCCTCCCGACTGGGCGATGGCACTCACCCTGTACCACTTCGACAGCCGTGGATACGAGGAGATAGCGGAGATCATGGAACTGCCGGTGTCCACAGTCGGCACGTACATTCGTCGCGGCAGACAGCGGCTTGCACGGGAACTGACGGCTTCACTCACGATTGATACACAGCCAGCATCTCGCGATACGGGCAGTTGAGGGAGGGACATATCATGGATTGCACGACATTTGAAACATCCCTGCCGCTTTTCATCGACGGTACGTTCGACGATGATTCCGCCGTACGCATGGAGGCCCACCTGCGGGACTGCACAGCGTGCGCCGCATTGTACACGTCCCACCGGGTTGTCGACGGCTGCCTGTCGGATGCTGATCCCGTTGCTGCACCTCCGGGCTTCGATGCACGGCTGTTCGAGGCCATTGCCCGCGAGGAGGCCCTTGAGCAGCTCGCACTCTCGTGGAAACGACAGATATTCGTGGCTGCCGCAGCGTTTGTGGGAGCGATTCCGGTGTATGGATGGATGATGTACTGGTGGCTCCGGAGTGATTCGCCCCGGTTGAGCGGCATGTTCGCGGGCATGTTTTCGGATGGACATCCCGTCGCCGATCTCCGTGGCCAGTGGAGCCGGATTCTCGATACCGAGACTGTTTCAGGGATCGGCGCGCTGCTCGCACAGTGGATGAAACCGATTCCCCTGCCATCGACCGACATCACCGTTTCGCCGATGTATCTCGCGGGAATGATCGTCGTGCTGGCAGCATTGATATGGTACGAATCTGCTCCCCTGACGATGCCGAGGTATCATGGAGCCGTCCCGACCGGGCGGCGATAACGGCGGTTATCACTTGAATCACCTCATTGACATCGCACCACATTATGCCTGATACACATGAAAAACCCCCGCGGTTATGACACCGTGGGGGTTCATTTTCATCAATAAGAAAGCAGGGCAATTTAGGAAAACACTCTCTGGCATAGCAGATTAAGGGAATTACAGTCACGTACCAGCTTATTGCATCGCTGCCCGCCCTTTCGGCCGGGGTCACGGCGGTAGCTCAACCGCACGGGGCAACCCTCATATAAAAGAGCATAAAAGGTTTTTCTAAATTAACCCCACTATCCGACCGTAATATGCATCCAATTCGAAATTTGCGCAAGGGGGAATGATGACTATATCGTCCCTGAACGTGGAAATATCACACTGCATATCATCTTGAATCAGCAAGACATAATCTCATCATCAATCAGTCATTTCCACAGCCGTTCCCCCTTGCGTATATCGCGGCGGTTTCGTATGTTGCGAACAGCATCGAACAATCACCATCACCGGCAACCGTGCCACGAGGATACGGGCATGACCAAACCCACCCGAATCATCAATTGTGTCGCTCCCATCCGTATCTGCGACAACGGAGGGTGGACCGACACCTGGTTCGCGGGTCACGGCACCATTTTCAACATCGGCGTCTATCCGTATGTCGAGGTCCAGATCGCGGTCTATCCCCGAAACGACCGTCCCGAGCGCATCGTAATCAATGCCGAGAACTATGGCGAACGGTACGCTCTCAGCCCCGAACCGCACCAACCGGACCGTCACCCCCTCCTCGAAGCCGCAATCCACCGCATGGGCGTGCCCGACGACAGTGCGTTCGAAGTCACCATCTTCTCCGAGGCTCCGGCGGGCGCATCGACCGGGACATCCGCCGCGGTCACCGTGGCACTCATCGGCGCGCTGGACCTGCTGACTCCGGGACGTTTCACTCCGCACAAGGTCGCGGTTCTGGCACATAAGGTCGAGGTGGAGGATCTCGGGCTTCAGTGCGGTATCCAGGACCAGCTCTGTTCAGCCCACGGTGGTATCAATTACATCGAGATGCACGCCTATCCCCACGCAGCCGTGTCGAGAATCGAGGTGCCCAATTCTGTCTGGTGGGAACTTGAGCGGCGACTTGTGCTGGTGTATCTCGGGCATACGCACGTATCGTCGGCGGTGCATGAGACGGTTATCCGGGGACTTGAGGAGAGCGGCCCGGACTGTCCCCCATTGAACGATCTCCGCACGACCGCCCGGCGTTCCCGCGATGCCCTGTACGCCGGAGATTTCACCGAACTCGGCAACGCCATGTCAGACAACACGGATGCCCAGGCGCGTCTGCACGAAGCCCTCGTGTCCGCGGATGCCCACCGGGTGATCGACATCGCCCGCGAGCACGGTGCCGTTGGCTGGAAGGTTAATGGCGCAGGCGGCAACGGCGGATCCTTGACACTCCTCGCCGGACCATCATCCAGCGAAAAACGCGCCATGATCCGCGCCATCGAGGACGAGGACGATCTCTTCAGGAACATCCCAGTATTCCTCAGCCGTCACGGCCTCAGGGTCTGGGGATAGCTACCCGCACACGTGTCGCTCCATGCATCGAAGCCCTCGTATCCGGCACAACTTCCATGTACAGTGTTTAAAAGGTTTCGCTTGCGGCGGGCAATTCATACCGGAGTTGCATCGTCTTTATGCGTTCGTCGGGTACGATTGAGATGCGGACGGTGTTGTTTGTGACGGTATAGACCTGAGACTGTGCATTGTTGACAAGTATGAGTTCTGTGATTTTAGCGAAGGTATTGAAAGAAATATCGAGCGTAATCGGCTGGTCGAACTTCTCATTGTCCATCCATCGGATATCAGCGAGGAAAAATAGAGCGCCTCGGCAGTCTGGGCGGATTTGACAAATGATGTTGTAACTGCATCCCGTTCATAGATATACTTGGTCACGGCATTGAGAGTGGCGCACCAAAAGTCGTGGGACGAAATGTAATCAAGATCGGCAAGGAACTCGTCACGCGGATAATACCCCCATCCTTCCGGCATACCGACGGAATGATATGTGATAATTGCCCATGCGGTATCATCCAGCACGGAACCGAGAATCGTCTCCACCTGCGCGTTGCTTTTCACGTACCCATCGACACCATAGGCAACAGACATTGTCGGCAGTAAGAACATGTTGTCGGGCGTCCATTCATCTCCGACACAACAATAGTCTTCATCTGTCATGTATCCTCTCCCGCTTACAAAACCGGCGTTCTTCAGCGCAAGCTGCGTGGTCTGCAAACGACCGGAACCGTGGGGATAGGCATATGCTACGGGCTCGAGCCCCCATGCATCCATAAGCTCATAACAGGTTCGGAACGATGTATACGCATCCTCAAAGCTGAGATCATCATGATGTACATGAGTATGACCGTGGCCGAAAACATCCATGCCGAGGGGGAGCAGCCGGGCTTTCAATTCCTCGATGACTGATGGATACGGCTCATAGGCCGAAGTAACCAACTCGAAATCCAGCACGAGGTTTCGTGCGGCGGCGTCGTCCACAATCCGGTCGGTGAATTGCTTTGTTGAGGCCTGACCCCAACCACCGTCGTGATCCACGGTAACTGCCGCGGCATGACCGTTGTACCATTTCACTGGTGTGGCCGTGATGGTGATATCAACCGGCACAATGTCGGTCTCGCCAACTACGTTGGGCGAGTAAACATACGTTTTTTCCACGTTGTCACCGCAGCCGGCGAACATCAGCAGCGACCACGCAAGAAGAATGTACGATACGTGTTTCATGTCTACGTCGCGTTTATGTGTGACTTTTTATTGGATGATAACCCATATTTCCACAACTTCTTGCCCACACTATCTATTACGATAGTATATAGATTGTGCTGACTAAACAAAAGCACTTTTTTCCTCGAATCGTGCGCACACACGAACGGGACGCCGTCGCCGACGCCCCGTTGAGCCATGAGGAATGTGCGGTCAGGCGAAGAGCCGTCGCGCCTTCCGCATGTTGCCCGCGATGTCAAGACCGTTGACGCATCGGACAACGCACTCATCACAATCACCACAAGCGTCCACGCGTGCAGACGCGGGCAGATTGCGGTAGTTTTCCCAGGCCAGCCGCTCATCGCCGTAGCCATACGCATACCCGAGGCAGCGGTTGATCTCGGCCACGTTCACACAGTTCGGGCACTGCCCGGCGCACCCTTCGCAACCCAGGACACCGCGGCAGTAAGTCTTGTCCAGCTTCCCGGCCGCCCGACGAAGCTCTTCTGCCTCGCGGAAGGAGTACTTCATCTTCATCACGCCGAGATCCTCTGCAAGGTGCTCGAACGCGGTCATACCGGGAATGGCAACGTCAACATACTTGTCCTCAAGCACCCACCGAAGCGCGGCCTGCTGTGATGTGACCGAGTCGGTGGCAGCGTCGGGATTACCATTTCCCTCCGCCAGGGTCTTCATGCCGATGATCGCAATTCCGGCCTCTCGGAGCTTTTGGATGTTCCGCTTCACCTCCGGCGGCGACATGAAATTGTACGACACCAGCACCGCTTCCCACACACCAACATCAAGCACGGCTTCGCGGTAATCGTCCGGCAGCTTGTGAGTCGAGAAGCCGATGAAGCGGGCCTGGCCCTTCTCCTTTGCGCGGACGAGAGGCGCGATCAGGTCCTCGTTGGAAAGCCACTGTGTCTCATGGAGCCCATGGGCAAGGAGCAGATCGACATGGTCGGTCTTGAGCCGTCGGAGCGACTCCTCGATGTTTCCCGGGATCTTGCTGAGATCCTCCTCGGTCACCTTGGTGGTGAGAAAGACCTTGTCGCGCTTGGTCTCCATCACGCTGCCGACGACACGCTCGTTGATACCGTTCATGTATTTCCAGGCGGTATCGATATAGTTGATGCCGGAGTCGATCGCGGCGTGGATAAGCTCGGCGTCGCGTGTATTCATGGCACCGAAGCCGACCTCGCTGACCCTGAATCCGGTGGACCCGAGGTCACGGTACCGGATGCCATCCACTTCATCGCCGTAGACGGTTCGTGGGACGATCCCGGTCGCGGTCATAACCGCACCTGCCGCCGCACCTGACGCCAGGAATGAACGTCGATTGATGCTCATGTCTTCCTCCTCGAATATTGACTGCATTGCCGCCCGCAAGCGCAAAACGGCATTGAATATCTCTGGTAGACCACGCCCATGCCGGAGCAATGGTGATGTTCCGGCTGTTCTTCATTCTATGATAGGGTTTTTCTGCGCCGGGTGCAACTCGAACGAGTTGCGGACTGTCCGAATTGCATTCCATCTATTAATATAATTGTGACCCGGTTTACGGGTGGTAGTTACTATAATGTTTGAGCTACTTACAATGAATTTCGGTTTCTTTCCATATTTCGTCTTTTGGTCCCGAGGACATGATTGTTGCGGTAAGAGAATTGATCTGCTTGGTTGCATAGTTTTCCCTACATCCCGGTAATCAGGTCACATTTACCAAAACAAAACGTCCCTTTACTTCGGGGGCTCAGTTGTCAAGATTGTTTTAACGGGTACAGTACAAGACCCAAAAATAATCTGAAACTAAATCAAATTATATAAGTAAATATTAATGATGGTTATTGAAAGAAGTCAGGAGGGTGGTGAAAAGTCTTTTCACATGCCCGTGAGTGCTATGTGTTGTATTATTTGCTGTGAATGGCAGGATAACTCGGTGCTTTGTACCAAACCTTGACAGCGTAAACACAACCGTTCAGGGTATTGAACCAGACTCTTAGATATATACCTGAAAGATATCTTCATTTAGATGGTGATACTTGTGAAATTATCCAACACATGGAGTAATTACAAAACTGTCCGAACAGCACTTCTCTTGTTTTTTCTTTTATTTCATGCTGATTTGATGCCATGCTGTCCCTGTGGTTCCGGAAACTCTCACGTTTCGAATGGTGCCAGTGACCATCATAGCTGCAATCGCAACACTGTCATGCAAGATTGTAGAATAAATTTCTCTGCGATTGAATCTACATCACCCTCAAATCATGGCCACAATTGTGGCTGTAATGAGATAATTGTTTCAAATTTTATTCTCGAAGATAACAATCGCTCTTCCCAAAACATGAAGCTTGACAGGTATCATTTTTCATCTGCGCTTTCCGCTGATACTATTACTTGCACCTCCGGATTATCGTTCCAAGTACTTCAGTTCTCCCCCTCCCTCGCGAGTGGCATTGCTTCTCAATCCATCCGCTCAGTCATTCTGCTGTCATGATCTGCCTTTCCATGCATTTCAATAACATATTCGTCTATTCTGCTCTATGACCGTACTCGTCAGCTTATTTATTTACGGGTCGTTCGTCATGTTACATGGAAAAGGAGTATCTCATGCGCACAGTATCTATAACAGTCCTATCTATAATAGTCCTTATGATGTTTGCCCTGGTAATATTTTTCAGTCTTTCCGGGTGCTCATCCACTTCTCACGATGCACATAAACATGGTGCCATGCACATGGATGTTCAAGATTCAGAACAAACCAACTGCCCGGTGATGGGTGGAGAGATTGCTAAGGAGTTCTACGCTGACCAATTGGGCAAAAGGATTTACTTTTGCTGCGAAATGTGTATTGATAAATTCAAGGAGAAACCTGAAAAATATATGGAAAAACTTTAAGACTAAGGTTTTGTGTGGGAAAAGATTCCAAATGCTTTAATGCAATCCGTTGGCTCTTGCGCAAAAAAAATGATCGTCCTGCCAACCAAACCCTGACATCTATTATAAATAAAGGGGGGTGACTCGTTGAGCGGTTTTTTCGGAACTCTTTGCGCAAGAGCCGACAGATATTCTGGCCCCGATTGTTGAACCGGCGACCTTTCCCGCACTGTTTTTACAACCTCAAGAGTAATTCTGCCCGAATCCGAGGTATATCATCGGGCAAGCGATCCTTCAAATTGCTACACTGGA
>FLOH01001380.1_pt1 | contig 38307 bp, 46 predicted proteins | sample 756751 | NCBI WGS metagenome assembly FLOH01 (sample SAMEA4026879, study PRJEB14308) | marine metagenome | biome: coastal water; material: water | depth 74 m
TACGCTTGCATACGCTTTCCACCCTTTTTTTGGATCTTCCGCGCACTTTTTACACGACGCCTTTTGGACGAAGACCTTCGAGCCGAAGACTTTCGAGCCGAAGACTTTCGAGCCGAAGACTTGGGCGACGAAGCCTTCATCTCATTTTTCCTTAACGCGGCATCCTTCATTGCCTGTCCAAATGTATACCCAGGCTTCTTTTTATTTTCTTCATAAACCTTTTTAACTAAATCATTCCAGGGAGACATATTGTTGTAGTAGTGTATATATAATAACAACATAATATTTGTTTAGCACGCATAAATAATTCCCTCAATAACATCATTTACTGTAGCCCATTTTATACCATAGTCTGAAAAGTTATGAATTACGGGAATACCCATCGCCTCACATTCCTGAACACTATTGGCATTTCCATCACGCGAGGTAAGCCTAAGCATGCATTTGCATAACATGTAAAACTCTGGCATATCTTTATACGCAAGATTAAGAGTGTTACTAAATACGTACGTATATTGAGGAAGTCTCCGCATTACTTCATCATAAACGCGCTTTCCATAAATGTGTTCTCGACCAACGGTTTGTCCATTAAATATGAATATGGTTGTTGATTCGCTGGATCGTTTATGTGTTCTGTCGCCGCGGAAAAAAAGGGTGGGGTCGACTAAATTAAACGATGATAAAATGGGCGAAGTCGTTGGAAACGCGCGCTTGACGCGGTTGTGTATACAACGGCTTATTGATAAATGTATGCAATTGGCTAACTTGCCAACTTCTATTAAAGTTTGTTTACTATGATTGAGAGAAATGTTGATATCCTCGCCACCCCATATAATGTACCGCACTCCCGCGCATCGTTTAAGGGCGCAAAGGTCGACATCCGTATACACCCCAAAAAATATAGTAGATCCCAAATCGATATCAATATCTGAAATATTTTTCAAATTCCATCCATATCGGGAGATCACTCGACTTGAAAACGAATAAAGTCCTGAAGAAATATGCACAGGCATGTTTGGCGGCAAAATCTTTTCAATTAATATAGGCGACGGTGTTTCGTCTGCAGTTGCGAGCTTAATGACGACACGAGTTCGTCTGTTTTCAACCACACCATATTGAACATAATGATTAAGTGCTTCAACTTCGTTGTGTATGAAATTCAAATCCGAATAAATATGAAGATAAAACCTCCAGTCAAATATAAATGGACAATTGTGTGTAACCATTTTCTGGACAGGGTTGGTTGGTACGTCCACTATATAAGCGCATTGTTTGGATGTATTTATTGTAGGCAGCTTGCCGCAATTTCCAATTTGGTTGGTCGAAATTGGTACGGTCAAAATTAAAGGAATTTTAAAGATTTTCGTTGCGGGGTTTAATGCGAATACCGCAGAGTAAAACGAGTGGTCGCCATATTGCTTGTTTCCCCAATACGGTCTAACAATTGATGCAGGAAAACATACCATTGACGTATCAATAGTCCCCCGTTGCACATTTGCTGGGTATGATGGGTGCGTTTTTATAATATTTGCGGTAATGCACTGGTCTGGGCGTCCAAACCTCCATACAATTATTTTTGAACAACACGATGATGTAATGTATAAATTAATAATTGAGAGAACAAATGGATGACTCAACACATTATCGTCGTCTAAAAACATCATATAATCTTCATTTCCACATCCAGCGTCCGTTACACGTTTCATAAGGTCGTTGCAATACAAATTAAATTTGTAAGGCTCGTTCATTGTTTTGTATTGGTCATCCACCATAAAAATATCTATATTTGGATAATGTGCGTACGGTAACAGGTAGTCCATACTATCTGGAGTGTCATAGCATACGGTAATATGGTATTGTATATATTTTTGTCCAAGTATACTTTGAATACATTGGTCGAATTCTTTCGGACGACTTGACGTGCGAATCATTATATGTATGACAGTTTCATTTAGAGGACTGAATGTTCCTCCAAAAAAATAAGTTTGTAGGTGAACACACTCTGATGCAATTTTTTCACGAGTTTCGGCAACACGATGATCGAGCACGTTTTTATTTCCGACACGGTTTTCTTTAAGCCCGTGAGTTAAATAATGTATTTTAGCGTTTGATGCGGAAAACGTCCTTACGTCGGGGTAAAAGGTTGTGTAAAACATTGGGTCAAAATTTGCGGATTGTTCTGTTGAATTCATTAATTTGTTATATGGTATTTGTTATATGGTATTTGTTATTTGTTATTTGTTATTTTTAACTAACAAACAGTTGTTTTCTCTCTTCACATATATTTATAACTTCGGATTGCAAATCGGGAAGAGGTATTAACTCGTATGTGTCGGCAAGTGGATGCAATCGAACTAAAACCAATTCTTTTATCTTTTTTCCATATTTTGATTCTAGTATCATTTTATATGTGTTTAGTTGAAGTGCGTAATGCCAATAATTTGTGTCTGGAATGTGGGAAATTAGATGGTTCGTTGAATATTTAGTCCAATGATTTGCCAATTTATTCGCGGAAATGTCTTTGGTGCGTTTCCAGTCGTAAATGGATAGAGTTCCGTCATCATTTTCAAAAACCATATCAATTGAGCCAGCAAGTTTATATTCCTCGTGAAATATTATCCACTCTGTTCTATAAGGAATTAAACATGGATGGTCTTTTATAAACTCCATAAAATATTGCCATTCTAAAGAATAGTAATCATTTGTTGTAAGTGCGATTGGCTGGTCATATGGATGCGGTGCAGTTTCGTGCGCGTTTAGGTTTATATACGATGCCTTTGCCGAGTCATTCATATAGCACTCAATTTGAAAATGCATCTGCGTCCCCAATTCGGCGGCGCTGGTTCCCAATTCGGACCAATGCGACTTAATTTGCGACGGAGTCATCCCCCAGTATTTATTTCGGGCATTCCAATTTTTCCCATTCATAATATTATGAATAACATCATCTGCGTTAAACTTTGAAAAATGCGTGTGGTTAAACGTTGTGACTGACATATACGGAACGTTCCCAGCGTTTGGGGTAATCATATAGCGATGTCCGTCTTCAAAAAACTGAATATGTTTGTCTCGGTCATGCGCGTTTTTAACAGTCAAAAATTCCACGTTGCAATTATCGATTTCCAATTCAGAGTTCATTTATTGTGTAATGACTAAAACATATTTAATTCATTTTTTTATATTTAATTGATGTTTATTTTTTTAGGCTTCCGTGGATAAAAATTCAAGCATATCATCTCCCGTGTATTTATTGCATTCTCTAACACCTAAATCGTAATGTGGTGCATATTTATAAAAATGAATTTCGTACTCATTTGGAAAAAATCGATGCACTAAATCGGCTTGTTTATTATAATCGTATGATAAGTTTCCCAATACGATCCCAGCTTCAGCGGTTACATTTATCATATAGTGCAACTTACACGAACGCTTTAAGTAGGGTAAATATAAGTAAGCTGCAGTACCGCACGATATTATGACTTCTTTTGCGTGCCTTAAATACCAAATAATATCTATTATATTATAATTATATGGATCGATATTAACAAATCCATTAGATTCAAAGCGAGATAGTAAAGATACTGGGATGCACCCAAGCAAAGACCTAGGTTTTACAATGGTTGCATTTTCACATGTACCCTGCCCCTGTCCCTCGAATTTCCCGACAAATATTTTATCAAATGGTTGTTTTGGGGGCAACGAATCAACATATTGATTTATTTGCGCGCGGAACCAGTACATTTCATTATTGGCAACAATAAGTGGAAGTTTGTTGTCCGGCTTTGTTATATTCGGGTCGCCCATTACATTAAAAAACGGACTCTCCATAAAGGAGCAACACGTGTATAATATGTTTGGTTCTAATATACGAATCCGATCGTTGAAAACTGGAGTGATTAACTTAAGAATGTTACCACTTATATAACTTGGTATACAAACATTGGACCTACGATTTCTTGCGAATTTTAAATATGTTGTTAGTTTTGACACCTCATGCGCTATCCCCGCATTAGGACGTGCATAAAAAGGGAGCGAGTGTCGACCATCCAACATTTTTTTATTGGGACACGCTTTGGCGTTCTTTATTAAAGTTTGTTCTTGTTTTTTCGAATACTTTGAGTGTTTTTCTAAAATTTTACCAGTGGGGTCAATATACACAAAATCCCAATTATCGTTCATAAAAAACGAAACGTCTTTTATAAATAAATCTGAAAACTCTGATGACATTGAAAAATTTTAATTAGTATATATAAGTATAATATTATTTATTATTAATGTCTTCCGCTCGAGACAGCATTCTTTTTACTTTAATATATGATGACAAGTACGGCATCGTTATCGTTTCGTCGTAGTATTCTGAATGTACGAACGCCTTTAAAAGTTGACACCGGGTTGGGGTGTAGTCTGGACCTCCAATTGTCATAGTGCTTATCATTTTTGGTAGGACGACGTCGATGTCTTCAATATTTGAAATATCGGACGGGTGTATGTCAGTTATATTCAACCGACATACTGGGCACCGCATATTCCCACGAAATGCATTATTTGGGGTTAATGAGGTACATGCATAAGCTATTAAACAAGACGAGTGAAATGCGTGATTGCATAAAGTTGATGTATAATTTGGTCCATACGGTATATGCTCTAAACAAATGGGGCAATCGCGTGCGTATTCTAATGTATTTAGTGATTTATAACGCGCAGCAGCGTTCAGTAGGGATTGATTAAAAATTGCAATCAAATAATTTACAATGTATATAAAACTATGCCAAACATTTGGGAGTCGAATTGAATATAATGTACTCATTTTTATTAAGCCACACCATTAATACTTATTGGGTTCATTTTTTTATTATATTATCGTTGTGGTAAACTGTATTAAATGTAAAATGGATGTGTTTATTAAAGTATAAATGTCGAAAGTTATATTAAACCGGGTAAAATGTATAATCGGGAAAAACAATTATATCGAACCGGGTGTTAAAATTTCAAAAAACGTACAAATTGGAAACAATAATAAAATATACGACGGAACAGTTATTTACCCAAATACTGTTATTGGAAATAACAACGTTATTTTAAACGACAATATATTGGGAGAACACCCAGTTCATGCAGACGAACCATTTTTCGAAAAAAAATTTGGAGGATTACTTATTGGAAATAACAATTTTATTCACGTTAAAAATATAATTTTTTCTGGACTTGGTGGAAAAACGACAATTAAAAATGATAATAAAATATTGGGTGAAACGCATATTGGTCACGATGCATGCATTCATAATAATGTCCACATTTATCCTCGAGCTGTATTGGGCGGATATTCCCAAATGCTTAGTAATTCTGGGATGGGGTTGTGCGCCATCATTCATCAGAATAAAGTTATAGGGGACTACTCATTTATTGGAATGAATAATACAATCTCCAAAAGTATTTTTCCGTTTTTTATCAATATTAATCACAAATACTCGCGAATTAATTCTCATAAAATAAAATTAAGCCCTGGCTTAATGGATAATATCAACGCGTGCGCGCCATTATTGGATGAAATCTGTGCAAAATATCAAAACAAAACATTAAACATTTCTGAGTATAAAAACGCGCTCCCCAAAAACGTTTATGCAATTATTGCCAATTATTTATCACACGAAGTGACATAGGATGACAAACGCAACCCAAAATTATTTTAATTTATTTCTTCCTGGAATTTCTATGGGAATAGTTCGAGCGGCAATTTCTCACCCATTTGAAATACTAAAATTGCGATCTCAAATTAATCAACCCACCAATTATAAAAACCTGTTCGGGGGAGTTCATTATTCCATTGGGGTCAACGCTTTAGAGCGTGGGGTTCAATTTGGACTTTATGAACAATTCAAATTGAATGATAATAATTTAGAATCGGCCGCAAAAGCGAGTGTTATATCAACGTGTATAGGATTTCCTTATAATATTGTAATGTTAAGAAACGTCGTTATGAAATCTACATTGTCAGTTAAAAAGGGCGTTTTCGCAAAAGCGGCCACTTTGGAATACGGCAGAAGTCTATGTGGGTCCATATTATTTTTGTCGTCCTACAATTTTCTTAGAGAAAAGGACGTTCCTATATTGTTTCGAGCGCCCTTGTCCAGTTGGGCGGTTTGGTTAATTACATATCCAATGGACAGTTATAAAAATATGGTCCTATCCCATACACAAAGTTCAGGTATGGGGGTGGTTCGGTATTATAAAGGAATTTCATATCCACTGATTAGGTCAGTACCGTCGTCAATTATTGGGTTTTATGTATATGAAAATGTACTTAAATTATGCAACCAACAATCGTAGATTGTGTTGTTATAATAAATTACAAACTGTACCAATGATTAAGTTGTTCGTTGATGTAGATTTGGGTCGGAACGGGTAAGTTTTCAAACTCCAATTTATATGGTTTCAATAGTTTGCATAATACGTTGTATGGTGTTATATCGGTCGACTGGGTTTGTGGCGAACTAGGCAATGATTTTGGATTAATAACAAAAATGCCCCTCCCAATAAACTGTTCCACGCCTGGACACATACGCATATTTGTTTCGCATGCACCCTCGTCAAAATTCCACATATTTATAGTGCTTGGACGTGCGGTGTAAAGCGCTGAATTCATCCCTAGGATTGCTCCGCAATAGTTGAATTTTTCTCTATTAAATGGCTGATGTCCATTCCAATACATTTTATCCCGCAACTCATTTTCGTTGTGGTAATTGTTTGCAAGTAAGATAACATTTCCACTCACGCCGTGTTTGGATATTCCATACATTTGTTTTACATTAGGTGAATATTCTGAAATCATCTGGTCGAAAAAATTTAAAGACACAAAATCGTTCGACCCCGCCCACAATACTATATCTGGTTTTTTTATAATTGCAAGTTTCATCCCGGAATTTATTTTTATTGAAAGCATGTGATTAAAATCATACCGACTGTTTTTATAATATTTAGGATGATTCTGTTCAAAAATATGATATGTATAATTTTCAAAGTTAATGTGGTTTAAAATGAACTGTTCGTCATAAGAACCTAAAATGACAAACGATATGTTTGCTCGTGAGTTAAGCGCTGATATAATATATTTATAATGCTCCAATATTTTTCGGGTTAGTTCAAATCGTGGATTGTCAACCACCCCGCTGCGGATAAAATAAAGCGCAATAAATATTTGAATTTCTAAAGCCATAAGTTTATATAATTATATTAACTTGAGATAATATATAAATGTTTAAACTTCTTGCATTAAACCCAATTAGTACAAAAAATAAGCCAGGCACATTGATTGATATTAATATTGAGACGATTTGCGCAAAGTATGATATTTCAAATTTTAGTATATCCAAATGTTTTTATATAACTGATTTAAACTCAACCGAGTCCAGAGGAAATCATTCAAATACCAATGCATCTGAAATTTTAATATGCCAAGAAGGGTCGTTCACGATAAAACTTCACGACGGTAATGGTGAAATTATAATGACATTGTCAAAACACGACGGAATTTTCATTGACCGAAATGTTTGGGTAGAATTTTACGATTTCACTAATTGCGTGATACTCGCCTTTGTGAGTATTGAGAAAGATGTCAAACGCAGTTGTTATGATTTCGGTGAATTTTTACAAAAACACAACACGTGCGTATAAAAGAGTATAAAATATTTATGGTATATTGTATAGGGTCGACACGAAATAGTAATTCCCTTGCGTGTTGTGTATTCCCACACGCATTTTAGCAATTACATTTGTTAAAATTATGGAATAGTTTATCTACCTTAATTTGTAGAATATGCCGGCGGCATTTTTAATCGACAATGTATTGATTAAATTATTATCCCATATTTTTATTAGGCGATTTCCCAAATGATTTAATTGTGTTAATTTTTATAATTTTAACTAACTATGGTATAAATTATATCTAAAAGGTGTATCACTATGTGGTATGCACACTTTCGCCACAAGTTTGCACCATTACACCGTTTTAGGTGTTTGCGTGTTCATATTATTCGTATATAAACTAAAATCAGACACCGTTTAGCACTTCATATAAAAATATTTGTTCTCGAATTATAATTTTGCAACTTTTTGCAACTTTTTGCAACTTTTTGCACCTTCCATATGTTAACCGAGATTTTACCATATTTCGTCCAATTTTTTACTCGTTAAAAATAATAGTGCCAAAAAAGTAAACCAAAATAAATAAATATTTACGAGTTCCCTAAGAAAATATATTAATAAACAAATGTGGTAATAAATTCGTTTTTCATTCGTTTTCCAAAAGATGCATGGGGAAAATAAAGTTGGACATGGGGTTATGTCCAAAAATTCCAAATTTCATTTAGACTTTTGAAAATCGTGAAAAACGCGCCATATCAATTAATTAAAAAAATGAAATAACTCGCTCGTTTATTCCATTTTAATAAAGTTTATTTTATGTTTAAGTGCCCACATTGTGCTAAACCATATTCAAAAAAAAGCGGACAAGATGCGCACGAACCCGTGTGTGGAATACTTCAACAATCTAAGACAGAGTTTATTGACATGTCTTCGGACGACGTTCCTAGCTCACTACAATTATATAAAATTATAGCCATAATGTCGAAGCGACTTAAACACCTTGAATATACGGTAGCACAACAACAACTGTTTATTAATAGACATACATCGACTAGTGTTGTTGTTAAGTGGTTGAACAGCGATCTGTCCCAAAAACCCACGATTATGTTTAAAACTATGCTTTCGCGCGTGTCCGTTTTACCACAAGATATTTTATATTTAAAGAACGAGTCGTGTATACAAACAATCTCGACAGTGATTTGTAGAGAATTTAAATGCGGCAATGGATTATCTCCAATTATATCATTTAAAAAACCTGGAAACATTTATATATACGATAATTCCCTTAACGAAAATGCTTTGTGGAGAGAAATAACTAAAGCGGAGTTTAAGACAATGATTGCTTGCAAAATAGAGATTCTACTGATTGCTGCACTAACTCAGTGGAATAATGAAAAGAACTGCGTTGAAGGGGAATATGATAGACTTTTATTAAAAATTACAAATAAAAAAATTAGCGAACGAAATATTACAACTTTGATGGGCAAAATGCATTCTGTAGTAAAGAGGGAGTCTATGATATAATGCTTGTGTAAATAAGTAATACGCGTGGGTGTGTGGGTGTGTGGGTGTGTTGTGTAAAAAAATGATTGTATGTTTATTTTTTGTGTATAATCCATATTATACCAAACAATAAAAAATGTTTAACCGTTTCAGAACTACAAATAATCGTGAGTCGTCTCAGAAATCGAACGTGTATGTACCGCATATATACAGACGGGCCATTAACATAAACTGTGAAAAATCGTTTCCAAAAATTAATACAACCATCGATGCTGTTGCCAGCGATGTTGAGACACGTTGCGTTAATCCAACATATTTGGATAAATATTCGGATATGTGTTCATCCAAAAATGGGTCGCCAACAATTTCACCAAAGGTTCAGGTCCAGCCTAATTTTGAGGTGCGCCGAGGATATCCAATAGAAATTGAACGCTCTACTGATGTAGAGGATGATGTGGAGGAGGATAATCGCGTGGCGTTTAAAACGCTTAACGCATTAAACGTGTTATATTTCGACCGTCTTTTTAACTATGTGGAAACCTACGGCCAAAATACCCACGGAGAATACACAAATTGTGAGACGGTTCATTTGAATTTCGACTCGAGGTTTGCAGAAAACGACGACGACCCATATTATGACAGCGAATATGAGGAATAATAAGTTTGTTCAAACTAATTTAAAATCTACTTTATGAATCTCTTTATAGGTGTCATTTGTCTTTGTCATTTCTAAATTTATTATACCATAACAACACTTATTTTTTATTTTTTATTTTTTTAAATTCAGCATATGACGGGTTGGGTTGTTTATTAATTACCGTTTTAAGAATAGAAAAATCTGAAAGTCTTCCGCAACGAACAAATTTGTTAATAGATGGTTTGATATATATGGGCGGGTTATGCTGCCCCACGGCAGACTTGCTCGATGCATGTGTTTGTTGAAGTTTTGCATTTGCATAATCTTCAAAAACATCCACATATAAGTGAGTGCAATTAAATATAATGACGTACTTTCTGCAAACCGTTTCTAAATAACGCTGTGGTATAGTTCCCGAATCTGTATAATATTCAAATGTATGTGTATCAGCATTATACTTCATAATAACGTGCCCCCTCGGGGTTTGTTCCATAACAATATTGGATGGGTTTGTTGGGTTACGCTGATTTAAAATATCGGCTTCGATGCGACGGCTTCGAACTTTTTGTATGTACTTATTTTCGAATGCGATTGTTTTGCGAGTCGGCGATTCATTCGTGGCGATCATCCTATGTAACATGGCATAAATGTTCTTTATAACCATTGTACCCGATGTAGCCCATGAAACTACTTTGGAATATATTAAATACAATGAAGTAAAGATTGGTTTTAGCATTTAATGGGTAATGTATGTATTTATAGTAAAATAAACAAGTTTGATGTAAGCCGTTTTTGGCTTAAATAATTATATTGGATAATTTATATATACAATGAGACGTGTTAAAACACAAAAGAGACCCATTCGATTAAATGTAAAGGGCAATGGACCGAAACGTAAACACGCAAGAATCAACAAAAAACTCGCAAATCGGACTCGCAAATCGCGTCTCATCGGTGGGTCGTCGCGCGAGTTATTTACGAAAGAATCCATTGCAGCAGAGCGTGCTAAAACTCTTTCCCTTAATAATGTAAACGTAAAACCATTAAAGGATGGGTTAGAATCGGTATACGAAACGGCAAGTCAAGTCGCATTAGATGTTCGAGACAAAGGAATTTCTGCAATTTCAAATTCCGTGACAAATGGAGTCTCTGCGGGACTAGCTTCCGCCGGGATTGATGTCAACAATACATCAAAAACTCAGGGACAATTTGACGGGATTTATAATTTAGTTACTTCGGATGACAATCAGAAAAAGTTTATTGAAATCGGCAAGGACATCGGAAAAATAGGCATTGCCGTCGGAACCGAGATTCTTCCATTAGCGACCCCGTTAATTGATGAGACTATTTCTGTTGCAGAGACCGGGGTGAACAAATTTATCGACTCGGCAATTAATGCGGGAAAATTCGGCGTAACATCCGCACTCGGTCCATTTGCAGGAGTCCCTCTCGCCGTTATGTCTGTTGTGGATGCAGGGGTTTCCGTAGCAGACACTGGAAGTAAACTCGCGACTACATTGTCCGACACAACTTCTGCTGCAATTAATGTGTCGAATCGCATACTGAACGAGCAAGAGAAAACGATTAATCGTATATCGAATACCGCCAACGCATTTTTTGAGCTACCCGGAAAGCAAATCCAAAGTCACTCGGGTGGGAAAACTCGTTCGTGCTTAAAACGCACCAACTCTGGGATTAAAAAAAATAAAACGCGCACGCGCGTGAAATTTAATCGTATTGTGGATTTTGATACATCGTTATAGTTTAGTTTAATGTGGTGTGTGGTGTTTTATATTTTTTATTCCAACGGTTTGGTGCATGTTTTTTTCCACTCTATAAAACCGTTACACTTTCGAACGTTAAACATTGGAAGACATTTGCGAGCAACTTCAAACACTTCTAACTCTTTAGACGACAATTGTGCAATAAAACGCATTACTTCTTCATCTGTTGTTTGGTATCCGGGTGGCGTCTGTGATGATGCAGTTGATGCAGTTGATGCAGTTGACATTATACGGATAAATTGGTGATTAACATATATACACATAGATTGCGTCATTTTTTTATTTATACGACGTTATCATTGTCGTCGATAACGTCGGTGGTACATTCGTTATATGTATTGACTGTTATTTCCGATAAGGAGTCTTCTCCGTTTGTGGTGTGATGGGGTGTATTACTTGGGGAATAATGGTTGTGCCTTCGTATAAACTGATTTTGGGAACACGTGCTTGGTGTATGTGGTTTGCTACATATTGTAGGTTCATTTATTTGATTATCGTATTCAAATTCGTGACATTGGTCGTGGTCGTGGTGTGTGTGGCCGAACGAGTCAAATGGGTGCATAATTTCAGTAATAAAATCATTCATTTTACTTGGGTCTATTAGTCGAACACCCCCGTGCATAAACCCATAGTAATACCGAAACCAATTGTTTTTGATTATTGTTGCGTTTTTTATTTCTTGCTGAAACATTTGGTCGACTACTGAAAATGCCGACTTTAATTTAAATATTTCGTTTATGTGTTCTGTCTTTAACGTAATAAGATAAATTAGACGATTACGATTTAATGTTTCGACTTGGGTTGATGTGTTGTAAATATGTTCTTCTTTAAACGTTATAAATCGTATTTCATTTTTAATATTTTTTAAATTGTTAATAACACGTTTTTGCTTATCTTCTATTTTTTTAATAATAGAAAAAATGTTAGTGTTACATATAATTGGATATTTGTTTTGAATTTCTGTTGGAACGAGAAACTGGGTTGTTTCTTTTATTTCGTCAATTTTCGCCGCAACATGTTTCATAACGTCGCATACCGTTTTTTCGAGTTCACTCTCAGACACAGACACAATTGGAAATAAAATATCACCCGACCTGCATTCGACCATTGACTGCAATTTATCGTAATGGTGTGCTGCGGTTTTATAGGATTCTGCGCGAGCATCTAATTTTAAATAACTTATTAGAGAGAGAAAAAATCCTACGACTGCGTTGGTGATTGCCAAAACAATCGCCCCCCAGGCGTACACGTTTACTGTGAGTGAAAGCACGGTTGCGGCAGACGAAAGCAATATAGAGGGCATCATTAGCCGGTTTAGTCGTCTCTCTGAGTAGGATTTTGCCTCCATATATATAAATTTCTGACCCTTAATATAGCTTGCCATAATGTCCAATGAATTTGAATATTTATGACGGACGTCAAAATAATTGGAATTTATTCGCGCCTCGACCTCTTTAAATTGAAGCTTTTTAAAATATTTTGTTTCGCGAGTTGGATTTTTTACATCGTCGCTGCTCGTGTCTTCTAAATCTTTATTATAATTAAACATAAATTCAGTTTACCGAATTATATGGTATTAGTTATTATAATAACCAAAAAAAATAATATTACGCAAACATTCTTCGTTTTCTAGTCGGTTTTTTTAAAAACGCGCGACGACTGCCTCTTGACCGTTTTGCGGTGGGTTTTCTCTTAGTTGATATGCTTCGTTTTTTTTTATTTTTAACAACACGTTTTTTTATCGTTTTCCGACCACCGGTTATTTTAGCACGCGATACGGCAATAACGTTTGTAATGTATTCAGACATTTGAGTTTGATTTAAATTGCTAAACTTATTTGATATTTGGGGCTGGGTCCACGCAGAATCCAGTACATTTCCGGACAATTTGTATACTTTATCGATGATTTGATCGTCCGGTTGAGTAAGTTTGAGCGATGTTTTCCAGGCTTTCTCCGCCATCATAATTCGCGTTGGTTCGTCCGCGCTAAGGTATGCCGCGGTTAAAATGATGGATACCTCAAAGCATCTGTGAATCACAGTTCCAGTGAGTCGAATCATTGTTAAAAAATGAGAAAGGTCGATAGATTTGGTGTTTTTTAACAATGATGCGCGAGTTGCTAATTGGTTTGGCGCTGGCGTGCCACCCCCACCAACTCCAAAATAACTCCCAATTGTAGAAATAACTGGGTTTCCAAAAATAGCCGAATTAATATCACCCATTGCCGAAGCAATTGCCGATTCCGTGGTGATTTCAATTGTATCGCGAAGATGTGTCGTAATTTCTGGTATTACTCTGTCAATTACGGCTTTCATTTTTTCAAATGGCGGTGATGTTATATTTTGAATATTTCCGTGTGTAATAAAAATGTCGTGAAAATCATTCATAATGATATCGCTGTTAGTCCACCCAATTTCAAAAAGACGCAACATAGACTTAGTAAACATAAACACGGCCTCCCCCGCAACATATTTTCCATCAATATACCCTCCACTTAAAATCGTAACGGATATTATATGAATCCACAAAAGAATTCCTGACATTATTGTTTGGTAAATTGGTTTCAAGATAAATCCGGCAAATGGGATAAACGACAGTCCGTCCCCCGGCAATGTGACGATCTGTTTTGTAATGGATCCATAAAATTTAACAAAAAACCAAAGCATTTTAATGAACAAAATAATTAGTTGCAACACACATCTTAAAAACGCACTTGCCGATTTTGGAGGGGCGCAAGAACTTGACGACCCGGTTCCAAACTCTTTGAGGTAGTTCAGCGAGCCCATAATATTAGCATAGTTATCTTTCGCATCATCTCCATTCGCTTGGGTTCGGTTGTCTATACTATCGACCGCGGCACTAACGGTTCCAACAACATCCCCCGTTTCGAGTACAGCAGAATTTGTGTTTTGTGATATAGCCAAAAGTTCGTGGACCAATCGCGTTAATTCATCAATACGTTCGCCCTGCGCATCCGATTGGTTTGTTTGTGTGCGTGAACCTTTTAATAGTTCGTTTTTCAATCCACTGGCATGCGGATTTTGTGACGATTGGGGTTGCTTTTGTTTTTGTTTAAGCATCTATAGTGGTGTTGGGTTTATATTTACGAAACAATAAAAAAATAAAAAAAATATGAATAAAGCGGTGAATAAAATTGAAGTATAATATGAATTAAAGTCAAGTCCAATTAAATTAAATACTATCGGTTATTACCATATAATGACGACGTTCGTAAATACAGATAATGCAGATTCTGTGTGGGGGTGGTTTGTTGACCCGGACGCTGACCTGGACGCCGAATGCGCACAACACCCCACATCATCTCAACATCCTCAACATCAACATCCTCAACATCAACCACATCGTATGGATACAATTGACGAGCATAACGAACTTTACGAATGCGCCAACAGTTCGTCGCCACAGCATACACAATCATTTCCGCTTAATATATTACAAAATATTTTGTACGGAATCGTGATGACTATTATATATACCAACGAAGCCTAACTAACTACTATGCGGGCGGCGACTAACTTATATATTGCTACTATTAATGATGCATATGTTTTCTTCAAACAACGTCTTAAACTGTTTGAATACATACATAACTGTCCGCGCGTTAACATTTTGAGCACTACTCAAAATGTCAATTGTAATCTCTGTATTGGTATTGGTATTGTTCGTAATTGTAATGTGTCTCATTTTGAATCGAACTGTGTATTGTGATAAACCCACACCATATTGCATTTCCCCCCAATAGATATTTTGTGCATGAATAAATCCAGAAACCGTGCAATCTTCCATCAAAAATTGTGCAACTTCTAATGAAAATGCATTAACATACAAACTAAAACTAAAACTAAACTCTTTGCATTTTTTGGTTGTTGAGCCCGAACCCGAACCTGAACCTAACCCGGAAGAAGGTCCTCTAATTAATTTTACAACAATTTTATTGGATCTGTTCTGTCGTTGAGGTGTGGGTTTTATAATATACCGCATAATGTTTAATGTTTAAAACGCGCAAACGGATTATTACTCCAGATTTAATATGATATAGAAACAGACCATTCAATCTTAATCATTTTTTTATTGAATGTATAATAAACTATAATACTAAAATGTTACCACAAAAATCGTTTTTAAGTAAAAATTCGGGTACAAGCAATACGGTCACTACACACAACGGAAAAACAACCACGAATGTATTAAACTGGAATGCAGAATCCGACGACAATATTACAAAAATTTTGTATGAATTGAATACGAACGGTAAGTCTAAGTATGCTGAAGTAGAGTTGCCTACAAATACTCTGAAATCAAATGGGTCGATACATAAACGATTAATAAACGACTACTCAAATTATTTAAGCGATTCTCCATCGACTATATTAATGAAATCTAGTGGGGGTAGTAGATCCACCAAACCGCCTGGTGCGCGGGTTGGGTTTATGTATGCTACGAACTCCTCGCACAGAAAACTGTATAGAAAAACTCCAAAATATAAAAACACAACTAAGCGTCGACAACAAAAAACCCGACGAAAGCAAACAATAATCCGGGGAAAAACGCGTAAAAATAATATTGGAACAAAATAACCCCAATCGATAATGACATTTAGACAATATGGAGGAACCACATACAATTCAAAACATAATTATATATCCGGTACAACTTTATCATTATCTTCATCAACTATTCGTGAAATCACATCAAACACAATAACGACGGATACGTTGGACGCGACATATATTACGACGGATACGTTGGTCACAGGCACATTCACGATGGATGCTTTAAACATTAATGAAATAAATGCAAATATAACAAATGTTGCTTCGGAGTCGCCTTTTTGGAAAATTACTTCGAGCGGCGAAATGCATTGTATTGCGACGTACACAATGTCAGACCATCGAATTAAATCAAACATTTCCCGAGAATTTGCATATTCCGTCGACGATATAAAACCAGTTAGTTATTACAACAAGCTAACGAAAAAAAACGAGTGTGGTGTGTTGGCGCACGAACTCCAGGATATATACCCTGATTTAGTTTCGGGAATTAAAGATGACGCAATTCAATATCAAACGGTCAACTATACTTCTCTCGTTGCTATTTTGATTAAAGAAGTTCAGGACCTAAAAAAGGCAAACCAACAGTTAAAAGGAAGTATAATCTAAAAAATCATCACCATAAACCATCATAAAAATAAAAATTACAATACCATATCCAATAACATATTTTATTAAAAATTCAGAATGCACATTTGTACAACTATATTTTAATCCACGGGCGGGGGTATATTAGTAAGTTCTTTTTATTTGTTATTTTAAAGTACGTGGGCGTCGTTTATTCGACTTTAACTTGCGTCGAGTTGTTCGACTGCGTCGTTTTGTGCCACTGCGTCGCTTTGCACCCCCGTGGAGATGTCGGGTTGATTGTTTTAGTGTGGGGTCCCTTTCACTGTCCAATTCAATAATTTCTCGTTTAATTTTATCATATCCATCGCTCCCCTTTTCGTTCATTATTATATTGTTCCACAGAGAACGGTAATGCATTGTTTTATGCGACGCAGGTGTTTGGGCGGGTAACTCGTCAATCACATAATCGGTTGATGATATGTCATTCATATTAGTAGGATGTTTTGAAAACAAACTATCACCAAAAACAACCGTGGCTATTTTTTTAGGATTTTTCAAAGTAATTTCGTACTCTCCGTGGTACAAGTCTTTTAAAGAATAATTGGCGTCGTATTGTTTGTAATCAGTGATAATTCCCTTTTTAGAGTTTTTAAGGTTGGTAACAGACAGTCCGATAAACGGGTTTCCAATAGTTATGTCGATTTCGGTCGACCGCGAATAAGGGCTATTGGCTCTCTTTTTGGCAGTGGTGGTTCGTTTGGCGGGAGAACTGGCTCTCTTTTTGGCAGTTGTGGTTCGTTTGGCGGGAGAACTGGCTCTTTTGGCGGACGTTCTACCAGGAGAAATTGCATTATTACTTGGGGTAATTATACTACCCGATCGCGAATGAATTAACGACGTTGCTCGTATAAAGCTTGAAGTGGGGGACAAAGCTTCGTAATGGTCTGCGCCGTTGAATAAAATATGTATCGGGGGGGCCCCGAATGTTTGGTCGTTCGAATATCCGTCTATTTTATATTCGTACACCTTTTTCCCTCGGGTTCTTCCGCTTGTATTACTGTCGTGTTTGTGGAATAAAACAATCGGTCGCCGTATCAGTATAACGCACGCGATTATATCCATAATGCTCGCATAAACGCCCGGTCTGCATATGTTTTCAATATGCGGTACATTAGTACGCTCGTCGTACGATTCGTCTGTTAGTGCATACATATACAATTTATACTCGAGTGAATCTTCGTGGTAGTTTGGGTTGGCAAAATCAAAGTGTGTGTAAAACTCGCACACCATCCTACGCAATTCTGCTGCCCCAAACTCCGTTAATTGCGAAATTGCGTGAAATAGGCAGTCCCCGCCCCCACGGTTTGTCATAATCGTAAAATTATCCATCAATATGGGTTGTGGGATACTGTTTTGGGCTGTTAGCAGATTATTAAAAAACAGTACACTTCTTAATTGGGGCATTTATGTAAACTGTTTATATTAATATCAATATATTTAATAATAATAATTGAGAGACAATGGGTCGTATAGCGTCGAACAAACGAAAACCTTGCTAAAAGGTCGCTCACCCCTTTATCAGTAGACGTGGATTTTATCCATGCGGTGATATACCACCGGACCATTTGTATCAAACTCAATAACTCAATCGAATCAATGCCTTTAATTTATAGAATTTATGATATCAACGAATCGTTATAAATTAGTTAGGTTTGTGTAAAAAATTGAATTGAATGTTTATGTTTTATTGTTTTTATATTTATAAAATGCACATGAAAATGCAAATGAAAATTCCAATGACACTAGTGGGGCAACCACCACAACTGGGGCAACAACCGCAACAACCAGTGAAAGTCATCCATGGTCTCTTAGATAAAAGCGCCAATGCTTCGGGCATAGCAAACAAAATGCGCATTGCAATCAAAATATTTCATGTGCTGACTTTGCATGAGGTAATGACGCATGTATTAAGCAATGACGGGTTTAAGGTTGTACTTCGCCGCAAAATCATTGAATTATTCGAGGATGCTCTGCACCACCATATTACGAGTGGACTAAAAATCAGTATAACTCTTATAAACGCCCTTGCAGAATTTATAGATCGTTGTCATACTAAGGGGATAGATTTGGATGTAAAGATTCCAGATAATGTGGCTGGACTTATTAGTCGACGGTCTACGCGACAGTATACACGATTAGTTAATCTCCGAGAAAAACAACTACGCGAAGAGTTTGGATGGTAAGTATAGTTCGTTTAGTTCGCTTGTTTGTAAAATATAAGGGTCTGGGTTCTACACTAGATAGTTAGTATATTGTTGTTGTGTATTGTATGGTTGTGTATTGTTTACGAATTGTATTACGAATTAAATTAATTAACAAAACTCCTCTCGGTAGAGTATTTTTTTCCTCGGCGATATACCACAGGACCATTTGTATCAAACTTAATATCAGTACCTTTAATTTATAGAATATACGAATCGTGTTAAATTAGTTAGGTTTGTGTAAAAAAACGAATCGAATGCGTTATTGTTTGTTATAGTCGACGGTCTACACGATTGGTTAATCTCCGAGAAAAAAACTACGCGAGGAGTTTGGATTGTAAGTAAAACCTAAGGGTCTATGTATTGTTTAGTATTTACCGAGCGGAGTTGGGTTTGTAATTTGTAATTTGTAATTTGTATTTTTTTAATTAAATCAATAAACATCAATAACTTAACTAACCACTTAACTTAACTAACCGAACCAAATCTACTTATTTTCCATCTACTAATATTCCAAAAAGCCGCACGCCTTAAATAGGGTCTCTCCAAGGGCCGAGGTTACAACATCAAGCTGACCCCCATCCGTTTTTGTGTATTGCATCTGGATAGTTGTAATATCTGCACGGCACAATGGACACGACACACAGTCTATCTTTTTTTTACTTGATATATATCGAGTTGTACATGGCACACAACATTCGTGCCCACAATTAAATGAAACGCGTGTCGGTTCAGTTTCTTGACAAATTGGGCAACAGTCATTTTGAGACGCGGTTTTAGCGATTGATATCTCTCGAGCAGTTCGACGGCACAGTTTTAAGACGGGTCGTCTATTAAGTTGTGGTGCATTGTACAGCTCTTCATTGGATTCTAATATAAGTTGGCTAACGAGCAATTGGGACGCAATTTCATTGAGAGCACTCTCCTTTTCAAGTAATTGCGCTTCCAGTTGATAAATCCTTTGCTCTCTATCTCTAACCCTAACCCTTGATGGGGGTAGTTGACTGACCGGGTTGTCTCGTTCATTGTGCGTTGTTTTTGGATCGAATGTTGGTTTAGGCTTAGGCTTGGTGGCTTTAGGCTTGGTGACTTTAGGCTTGGTGGCTTTAGGCTCGGTGGCTTTAGGCTTGGTGGGGTTGAGACCGGAAGCTTTCATATACGCATCAATCTCATCTTGCGACGTCAGAACACGAATCATATTATATAACCAAATTTGTCGAAGTCGATGTCGAAATCAAACTCAAAATAATTTGAAGCTAATATATTTTTTATAAAATGAATCATTTTTTTTCAATATTTTTTTTGGGTTTTTTCATATTTTTTTTGTGTAAAAAAATGATTGTAATAAAATAAAATTAACATACTTCAAATTTATAATAATGACCCGATACACAAACACATCGCTTAGGGATTCGGTTAAACTATGGGTCAAAGATGCAGACGAGTGTATTCGACAAAATGGACACATTAGTTTTTGGGATACTTCTGCAGTTACAGATATGAGTGGCTTGTTTTATAAAGCGTCCAATTTTAATCAGCCGCTAGAATGGGATACTTCCAACGTGACGAACATGAGTAAAATGTTTTACGAAGCTTCCGAATTCAATCAGCCGCTAGAATGGGATACTTCCAACGTGACGGACATGAGTGAAATGTTTTTCGGAGCATTTGAGTTCAAACAATCTTTAAATTGGAATACTTTTAACGTGATAAACAAGAGTAACATATTTTGTGGCGCACCGAATACGAACAATGGTGAGTGCCTGAACGAGATGGTTTCCGAATACGACTGCGACGACTGCGGCGACTGCGACGACTGCGACGATAGAAGTCTTTGCTATTGGTGCGGAATTGATATGGGTGGTCGTAATAGCCAATTTTGTTCGAACGGATGTTTACACCTGTACGAAACCAATGAGTTTGACATTCCAATATTTTATAAGTAGGTTACACGCAACAAGGCTAGGTTAGTAAAAGTGTCGTTTTATGTAGTTTTTATCCATCTGATTTTACATCTGCCATATTATTAGTTTGTTCAGAATCTTTTTTTTATTATTAATAAGCAACTACATTTCAATTTGATATGTCACTTAACCACCCAAATACGAACCGTAAAATTTCATCAATATATGATAAAGAAGAATTGATTAAGTTGCGTGCAAGAATTTACGTACTAGAAACACGAGACACTGAATCGACTCACATCATAGACAAACTCGATTTGGTAATACACTCTCTAAGAGAACAACTTGCAGAAAAAAACTATGAAATCCATAATCTTCAAACGAAAAAGAATACAAAAAGACAAGTAATGTAACTGAGAATATATTAGTAGCCAGTTTGTGGGGTTCCGGAGTGTCGTCTTCCCCACATCCACTTAATATCAATCTAATCATCTATTATGTTTCTTATTCACCCGTTGACCCAAACCCTCCAGTCCCTCTTGTAGTTTGCGCGCCAAGATCAGTTAACCGGTCAACTATATCAACATACACCGGAACCAATCCTGGAGCGCAAATTTGAACCAGTCGATTCACCGACCCCGACCCCAACCCTCTTGGGGTAATTTCATTGCCTCCGTCAAACTTTCCAATTAAATATCCTCGGTACCCAGCATCAATAATACCAACAGAGTTTGCCAAACGCAATGGAGTATTTGATAAAGATGACCTTGGAAACATAAAATACCCGGTATTGTACGCAATATTTCCGTTGGCGGACACCATTTCCGCTGAGCATTTGACGCGAAAATCAAACGTACATAACCCATCCTGTCTACACGAAATCGGAAGAGGCTCTGCAAACAAGTCAAATCCGGCGTCTGGATATGCATCGGATATTATCTTGGCGTTGTGCGCATTTGCAGCGTCCACATACATCTGTTTAGTTATTAAAGACGCGCTTGACTCGGATACAAATATTTTTAGATGCATGTACTTATCATATACCGCAAGTAGCGACGCGCGGTTACGGCAAATCATTGTTTATAAACAACTACAATTATTCTATTTATTACATATTTTTAAATAATTAACCAGTTCGATCGTTTATAGTTTACGTATTGTAAATAACTAATATTGAATAAAAATAACATTTTTATTTAATTGCATTATTCAATCATATTAATATAATTATATTGAATAATAACAAGCTTGTTAAATAAATGTTTGATAATATCAAAACCAATGTTTTAGATATAATAACTCAACCAAGCATCAAGACCGAACTACATCTTATATTAAATTATGTGTTAAATGTACTTTTCAGCGAAATATCCCCCATTATATACACAGTTTTTGCACTTATTTTTATGATTTTTATTATGAATGTTTTTCTATGCATTGGATGCGTCTATGTATTAACTAAAAAATATCCATCGAGTTGTACAATCTAAGTAAGTTGTTAAATATGCATACCTGTAAGGTTAAATCGTCGATGATTAATGGATACTCGAGTTAAACCATCAACTTCATTCAAATCTTCCCAAACCATAAATGTCTTGAAGTACTCATAGTTTCGAACACATACATACTCAGAAAACATATAAATTAACCACGGATGTATAAATTCAACGGTATTCCGAGAAATATCAAGCACGCAACCATTTAATTGCGCGTACATTCGTTTGCAATAAACCGCAAACTGAGAATAGTCCATGTAAAAATAAATAACGTTGTCTGGTAAATGACGCTCAAATTCAATTGGTAGTTTGTCGCCGATAATAAACACGTCAGCGTTTGCAAGACTTGCGACTTTACCGGACCACGCAATAAACCGAGTAAATGACTCGTCTTCATTTGTATCGATGATGTTCTCTACAAAATATAGAGTTGAGAGAAAAACAATCCGTTTTTTAAAATACATCGAAGACATCATCGAATTGGACTTTTGCTGAAGCGAAGTGTTGGTCCGAATGTCCGATTTTAAATGTGAGTGACTGCAACAAAGTGGGGGATACATTGTCGCGGTGCTTATATTTAAATAAATAAACCAGTCCGCCGGATAAACGTCGCATATGTCGCTACCATATATGATGTTCAGCATTTGATGACACCCCTTTCGAGATATAATATATGCACCTGTTGTCCAAAACGGATGTTGTCCATTTGTATTATTTAGTTGGTCAGACCAATCGAAAAATAATGCAGCGTTCTTTGTTGCTCGCTTAATTGTGTTTGGGTTTGGTAGTTTTGCAAAAACGCCCGATAATTGAATACACTCGTATCCACTGGACTGTGAATTTAAATATTTGCATACCTGAGGAAGCCGCCTAACGCTTTCCCACGAAATTAAGTTTACATCGTCCTCTAGAATAAATGCATAGGGTTCGTCGGGATACATCTGTAAAAAAGAGTGCATTGCAACCAAGTGTGACATTAAGCACCCTATTTCAGCGGTGCTCATTTTAGTACAACTAAATATACTTTTACGACTAGTATGGTTTAAGAAAAATTGACACAATTGAGTATAAAATGCATTTGTTTCTAAAAAAGTCTGTGAAGAAATGGGTACATCACCCCGCATTGCAGGTACTCTGGTTATTTTTTTAGCAGAATGCTGTGATTTAAAAATAGGTAACTGGGATGACATGCATTCGCGACGACCTATATTGGAATCCAAGTTAATCCATAGTATTGGACACCCATCGGGCCGCAGCGGGTACGGCAGGAAATTATCGCCCGATACATCAATTGCAGGGGGTCTACCCGCTTCGGCGTGTTTAAAAATAAACCGGTTAATCGTTCGATTTAAATATTCCAAGTGGTGTATGTGGGAACTGGTTGCGACTCGATTGATGCCGTTGGTGTGTGGTACAATCCGAATTTTTCCTCGGCGCTTTTGAATGATGTTAAACACGATTCTCTCAAATACGTGCTCTAATTGGCTATCTGCGTGGTCGGGTTTTCTGCGCATTTTTCTCCGCTCAATATTATTTCCAACCAATCGGTTAACTTTATAATAATTGTACACATTTTTTGAAGTTATCGAAAATCGGTTACAACGAGCACTTAATTTGTAATACACGTAAACCCAGTGCATATCAAATGAACAATCCGAATTTAGAAGAAAGTATGCGTGGGCCTGAAATAGTTCAGCAGCCACCGCGTGATGTAGTATATACATATTTCCTTCTGGAAAAATGGTAATATGCCGGTCAAGTTCCATAAAATCACACATTTCGCCCCATACAGAATTTATGTGAGCTGTGTGGGGTATATCATTTATAAACGATGGGTCAATCGCGTCTGCATCCACAGTATATATACCATTACCCCCATTAACAATTTTTGGGGGAAAATACCCAAGTATGTTATCGTCGTATCCCCGAACAACATCCTTAAGCGTGCATACGAGCGACCGAAAACACATTTGACGCATTTCTATATTTGACTTTGAATGCAAAAACAAAATGTATTTATATTGGACACACTTTCGCGCAAAATAATGCATTGCTAAGATTTTTGCACCAATGTCCATTCCACGATTTGGAATGCGTAATACGCGCACGCGGATTGGTGACAAAATGGTGTGTTTGGTAAACACTCCAAATTTATCAGGTGATGTATTGATTGTATATGTGACGACAACGAACGTGCAATCTTTTAAAATATGGTTAATGTATTCTCCATAAATTGTATTAAATACACCCATGTCGTAACAGTGTAAGTGTGCAACTATATTATGACAGTGTTCTTCGGAAGTATATCCCTGTATAAATTTATCAGTTTCATCTATATAACATACATTTAATGCATCATTGCAGTCTTTTTTAGATTTTGGTATCATATTTAAAGCCTGTTTGTGTAGAAAAAACGGATATTTATCACACAAAGCATTATCTACAGGTAGATTTATTTTCATTTGTATACTTTATAAATAAACTTACCCTAACTATATTTATACCACATTATAAATAGCTATATCATTCAGTTATTTTACACCACGCCCACATGACCCACAAGAACCTCCTGGATTTTTAAAAAATTCACTCAAGTTTCCAATATGCTTAGTACTACTGCGGATAGCTCGTGGGTGTTTTGGGGGATATAATGGAATTTGCACCAGGGTGTTATGCGCGACATGCTTTTTAAAACCGGGTAGTATCATCGGAATTGCAATTATTGGATAAGGCATGTTAATATTATATAGTTACATTAATAAATATAATAAAATAAAATATAATGCGGCATACCAAAAAAATATCGACAAACCCAAAAAACAAAAACAATTCAAAAAACGCAAAAACAAAATATATAAAAAAAAAATCGCAAAACGCAAGGTGCGTTAAACAAGAGAACGACCCGTATAAATCTTCCTCATTGTACCCACCGATTAAGTTTAATCAAAATATGATGCTTCGCGTTAGCAAAATACATACACTATACGTAGAAACGTATGGTAATCCAAACGGAAAACCGGTTTTATATGTACATGGTGGTCCAGGGGCAGGAATTAACCCAAACATGGCTCGATTTTTTAATCCCAAAAAATATTTTATCGTTCTTGTAGACCAAAGAGGTAGTGGAAATAGCGTTCCTCGTGGAGAACTTTCTAACAATACAACAACCCATTTAATCGCAGATTTTGAAAAGGTTCGCATACACCTTAACATTGATAAATGGATGGTATATGGGGGGTCGTGGGGGTCTACACTTTCTTTAGCGTACGCAATCAAACATCCAAACAGAACAACAGAACTGATTATTCGAGGAGTGTATTTATGCACAGACCAAGAGAACCACTGGGTGTCAGAGCCCGGTGGAGCGCAAAGGTTTAATCCCGAATCGTGGGAATACTATAAGAACGCTCTTCCCAAAAAATACAAGCCAGATAAATCGCTATTTATGAACGAATACGCTAAATGCTTTAAAACTGGTTCTAAATCCGATAAAACCAACTGTATGCTTGCGTGGAGTGTATGGGAAGAAAGTATATCAACATTAAACCCCATGCCACTTGACGAAGTAATTCGTCGGGTAAAAACCGACAAATACAAACAAACAAGTATTATTGAGAATGCGTATTTTACACACAACTGTTTTTTACCCAAAAATTTTTTTATGAACTCAAAAAACATATCTAGGCTAAAAAAAATACCAATAACAATCATTCAGGGAATGTATGATTTAGTTACTCCATACACCACAGCTTATTTGGTACACAAATTGTTACCACATTCTACGTTTTACCCAACCCTTGCTGGGCACAGTGCAATGGATCCAGAGAATATAAAGCATCTTGTTGCGGCAACAAATCTTGCGTGCAAACCTATAAAATGAATATAAAATAATACATTATATTAAATGAGTGAGAGTGGTTTGAAAATATATAGCAGTGTCGAAAATACCGAGACAATCTATAAAATAGAAGCACCGACTAAGTTGAAAATAATAAGCAATGAAACTTCTTTTAGTAATGCTATTTATATCGGTCAACATCTAAGAGTTGCACAAAATACAAGATTATACGGCACATTCGCTGCAGAAAAAGGGTTGACAATACACGGCACGCATGTTTCATTAAATACAAACGATCCCCGCAATTTATATGAAAACTCGTCGTTTATGCTGGACCCCAATTACGCATCCACCTACAATAATTACTTCAATGGATTATTATATAATGTCGACGCCGTCGATCCAAGTATAACATACACAAAATATGTCACCGGTATAAAAGTCCCAGGAGGTACCCGGACAATATTAACCGAATTGGATGAGACGGGTTTGTTAATAAATGGGAACATAAATATTGTTAATCCAACTACGACCGATACTAACCCAGTCGCATCATTAAACCTATACGGAGCCCATTTTTCATCTTCTGGTCGAGTGTATGTCGGACAATCTTTGGGGATTGGGGGGGGTATCCAATATAACGGGGGCAGCGATAGAATGCAAATTTACAGGAGAAACGCGGATTTAGACAGTGTAGTTATGTCGTACTCATACGAATCAGATGATATCAAATTCTCTGGAAATGCCGAATTCCCTGGAAATTTATATTTTCCTAATTCTGGAGGCACACCCAACAACAATGAATACCAGAATCGTGCATTTACAGAAGCAACATATAAACTAATAGAACGAAACCGAGAAGACATTGACCGTATACTAATCGCCTTGGGTATTTAAATAGCTGCATCATTTATCTCAACGTATGACGAGTCGAGTTGCGGTCACGAAGCAATGCGCCTCGAGCATTCGACTCTTTGCCAGAAGGCATGTCGCCGTATAAGTATTGTCCAAACGCACCCAGGTCGTTTGATACACGAGTATTTGCAACACTATAAAAGTGCCGGTTCGAAGCATCAAATGGATGAATGTCTGCGCGATTTGCAAAAAGACGTCTATCCACATTAAGTGTCGGGTTCATTTTCTGAATGGCCTTCTTAACATTTTTGTCGATTTTTTCTTTAACTGTTGGGTCAAACGCTGGTGGGGCAGATAACCGACGGGGGTTGTCGCATATATCAGTCAAAAGTACATTCGAAAAAGGGTTCGATGAAGTACCTTGCTGAAATATTGTTTCTAAAACAGAATCATAGTTAGATTTCGTTAAAGTAACCTGATGGGCTTGGTGTTTGGGTTCTATCGACTTCATAGTATTAACTTTTATTTGCGATTTTATTTTTTGACCCGCCGATAAAAACCCCTCGATCCGGTTAACACCGTCGTATTTTACAATCGCTGCACCGACAAACAATGCGATAATTACAGTTATAGCGGGGGCAACACTTAACGTCTTTGTTAATAAAATTATAATAACTCCCCAAAAAAGACCAGTTCTCAACGTAACAACACTCAATTTCATAGTGCGCAGTTGTTTGTTTATTATGTTAATAACAAACAAACAAATATTTAGAGCAACGGTTTGTTCTATTTTTGGGTTATTGGTTAATATATTATTTTTGTTATTAACATGCTTGTAATGGTGATATTATATAATATAAATGCATTTATTATATATAAATATAATACACCATTGAACCAAATGACAACCCCATTGGCAATAAAACCATCGCGCCCTCCGCTGGTATATAATTTTTATCATACTTGTGTATATTACAAATGTCATAAAACGTGTGAAGACGATGCGGACATCAAAAAACAAAAAGGTCTCCCAAACGATGAACTCGAAAGTAACCGACATTTTGTTACTACTGCATACCAACTTGACATGCTATCCGCATTTCGCGTACCCGAGACAAACGATTGTATAGCCGAGGCAGACGCAGTGTCTAAAAACATGGATGATTTATATGAACACCTAAAGACAAGCAAAATATGCAGGGAATTAATGGTTTTAGCAGCAGCCCATCTTAAGTCGGACGATATGCGTAAAGGACTTGCAGTGCTGTACTCGTTTCAATATATGCATTTTATGCATTTAGCGGTTGCGCTTTCGTTTGTATTTGCATTAGAAACGTACGTGAGTACTAATAATTTAACATCTTTAAATAAACCAATCGACCAAATTGATATTAATATTGGGGACGCGTTTGATGCGGCAGTAAATCATAAAGGGTTTGTAGAACAAATAGAAATTTTTAAAAAAATGCTTCAAGTGTAAAATACCAAAACAGTATTTATTATATGTAAATGCAGTATTTGTATTTAAACATTAAATAATACACATAGTAGTTATAACAACTAATTTGCAAAATGTCAACGTCGGCGTCTATTAAACAGTTTGTTACATCCCCAGCGTACGGGATTCAATGGATTTTAAACGGTGGTGCGAAAACAATATCGCCCGCGATAAACCATGTCAATGTAAAGATAGAAGGGTCTCTCACCGTAAAGGGTGAAATAATAAACGACGAACTTGAGCAACTTAAAAAAGATGTTGAAGATTTAAAATTGGTAATTCGCCAGTTGATATAGTATATTATTGTTTCATACAATACTATCGAGTCGACCAATGTTGTGCATAAAATAATATTACTATATATTAATAAAGATACGCTCAAACATGCCCATTATTATAACACTGGATTGTGCCGGCAATATTATTAATTGTGAAGGAGAAATAGAAGGCGGAAATGAGTGTAGTTGGGGGATAAGTAAACCGGTCGCGTGTCACGACGTTTATTTATGCAACGGAATTCCATTTGATGCAGACAACGAACCCATTCGGGCAACCGATATCATTATTCGAAATCCTGTTCCAAATTCTTGTGCATACAATTATCGATGCAATGCGTGCAACCATACAGGAAACGTATATAACCATAAAAAGCCACTTAAATTAAATCTAGGACAATCAGAATCCATGTATCACTCGAGATTGGCAACAAAAAATGCAATGTGTTCGTCGGGATGCCTAGCGTTTGTTTCAAACCAGAGCGATCGAGTGGTAGCCGGGCGCTCCGTCCCAGTAAAAATTCGGCGAAACTTATCCGGTCCAGGGCAAACTGGGGCGGGTGGGCACGGTGTGGATGTTAAGCATAATTCATACGCTCGATACATTAACAAACTAAAAAGAAACAACCGGTTGCTTTAACCTTTTTATTTCATATTAAAGAGAAAACTAGAGTGTATATAATATATATAACATATGGGAAATTTGACAAGCAGATCAAGAGCGGTTGAACCACATACTCAAACATTTGCAACATCAAATGCGAAAGAATCCTTTTTCAAAATATCTAAGTGTGAACTTGAAAAAATACACAATAAAAGTATTGAGGTAGAATATTTCGATAAAACAAAAATTTTATACCAAATGAAATTTGATGAACGATGATGTAAGCAAAGTTCTAGATTTTTATGATTCAAGTAAAAATAGTGATATTTTTAAAAAAACGCATTGTTTATGTAATTATGATTTGAATTTCTGTATTATTAATAAAAATTCTGATAAATTAGCACAGATTTATGACGGATGCAATTATAAAAAACAAGATTACTGTTCATTTATTTGGTATAAAAATACAATTAACAAAGGTTCGTTATGGCAATTATTTACTTGTAAATAAATAATTAAAAGTACACACGAGAGAAACCACGCCCATTAATTAACTATGATATCATTAAATAATAATTAATTATATTATAAATAAAATAAAAATGGCTACAATTACATTACAATGCGTTAAAGAGTATGGTAAATTACGAATTAAGTTCGTACACTTTACTGATTGTGAAGGTAAAATACATACAAACGTATATAATACAAAGTATAATTGTAGATTTCCAAAAAACATTAGAGAAGCTGGTGTATTTTATGAAATTCCAGATACTGATTTAAGTGTATCAAATGGATTTTATAGTGTAAAAACCGGTCATATAAAAATAATTCATTCAAATGAACATTTAGAAGATATTATTAAAAATACGACAATATTTGGAGTAGATGAATGTATAGTTTGTCTAAGTAATATTCCAAATATATTATTTACCCCGTGCGGACATCAATGTGTTTGTGAAGATTGTAATAAAAAATTAAATAAAATTTCTCACAATTGTCCATTGTGTAGACGATATATTACAAGGTCAATTACAATTAATTAATCAATTGGTGTGATAATACGCGAGAGAAAACGCAAACAATGCATTGCGGGCATTCAAAATAGTTTGCCAGATTGCACTGTGCACCCATTTTGGAATTCCGTAGAATTTTATTACACTGTATGCTTTTGGGAATTCCATCGAATTCCATAGAATTCCATAAATGAGTGTGTATTTGACAAATGGGTGGCGATTTGACAAATGAGGTGTGATTTGACAAATGAGTGCGACATTTGCGTGCTGTGTTTTCTACGAATGGCGTGCTGTGTTTTCTAAAATGGCGTGCTGTGTTTTCTACGAATGGCGTTTTCTACAAATGGCGTGCTGTGTTTTCGCGAAAATCATGGGATTATGTTTACCGTTCGTGTCAAAATTTACCGCCATTTCGGTTTCACTTTTGGACGGAATGTGTGTAACAAAAATAACAAAACAACCCATTTGTGAAATCGTGTTGGTTCTTGCGCAACAGTTTGTTTATCTACTATCAAATAATTGTTTTCCTTTCTCTTTTCTCACAATTAAATATTATTTGTGAGAAAAGTCATTTATTATCTAACACCGCAAAACCCATTATTCAAGTCTCTCACTTGATGTCACTTCTTGAACTTTAGTCATGACTAATAATGTCTGCGATTGAATTGTGTGTTACAAATGTGTTTTGTGTTTTTTCAGTCGTTGTTGATATTAGTATCAAGGTAATAAAAATGAAAGTGTTTTGTTGTTTGTTGCTTTGAAACAAATATTAAATACTAACCGATTAACATTAATAATGTCGTGTATTTTGCGTCAAACACATCTTGGCTACATGCAGGATGTCTTCAATTACGCAGCACCAGTACTGGTAGGAATGGAAAGTGTATGTGTTGAAATTGGAAACCCATCTGCGATTTGGCTGCAAACATTGGAAACGACTCGTATTTTGCTTGCTCATTGTTCTCAAAGTGATTGTGCTGATATCGAATTGAAATATGTAATGGCACTCAATATGCGAAATTTGTATCGTTTGTACGGAATGGACTTGTCCGAAAAAGAACACTGGGCAAATATTATTGGTGAATCAGCATGGTATATGCCACGCAAAAATAATAAACCTATTTGGGTTGATAAGAATCGTGTCATGGCACTGGAAAAATTAGAGGCTATATCATTTAATAATTTGAAGGAGAATTTTGACAATGATACAGAAAACGATGAAGCAAAACAAGCGTTTGGACGAGCTTTGTTTCTTCTGGTTGCTGCGTCAGATGGTAAATGGAAAGGCGAAGTTATGAAGTGGTCAACCTTAAAAATTAAGTTGCGATAAAAAATAAGAAAATGAATCGCATACCCTTTGGAAGAAAGAACTGCCTCTTTATAATATGGAGTCGCGGATATTGAATTGTTTAGTGTTCATTTTATATATTTCATCATCAATTTTATTTGAAGCTTCCCCAAAAATAAAAGCATACCGAAGTTTTTCCATAAAATCAAATGGATTGTATCCTTCTTGTATACCATAGACATTTTTCATAAATATTTTGTGCTCATCATCTAAAGTTGTATACTTTCCATTGCTATTCATACTTCGCATCAATTCAATAATTTTATGATACTGTTTTTCCGAAATACGATTACCTCTAAATGCAAAGACAAGAATACGTATCAATTTGGAAAACTCAACAGATATCATTGATTAATGAAGCTAATATTTTTTCCATCGCTTCAACGCGGTTGATATACAAATGGCGTGCTGTGTCGCGTTTTATTCGCGAGTGTGCTGGGTACCCCTCTTTTTTAATAAAAAATAAAATGCAAGTGGTTAATTATTCGGAATCACTGTTATATTTACTAATAACACTAATTTGATAAATCAAATCATTAACAAAGATGCACAAAACACAAAGACGATACGTAATAATAAACTAAATCCAATCCCCTTTTCTCTCTTGGTTGCACTTGAAAAAGTTCAAAGAGTGTTGTCGTATGGCTGCCCTGCTTACTTACTATGAACGCAAACGTTTAGTGGACAACACCCCGCGCCCGCTGGCGGGGAATTCCGTAGAATTTCAATTTCAATCTATGCAATGCTATGCAATGCTATGCAATGCTACTATTTGCCCGTTACTCGACCGCAACAGCGCTCGCTATGTACCGTACACGCCCGCACACCGCCCAATTGCACTCGCCGCTGCAGTGTATATGGTGGTCTGTCCTGTTTCGAGAAATGAGCGCGGAATCGAGAAATGAGCGCGGAATCGAGAAATGAGCGCGGAATCGAGAAATGAGCGCGAATATATGGTCCTGATGGGTTGATTGTATATTAAGAGGCCTACGAGCTCTAAGGCAACTTTCGAGGCGATTATAATGATGGATGTTATCTATGAGGCCTACCAACATAATAGATGATTCCATGGTGCAATAGTATGAGCAAAACTATTGTAGTTTATATACTTTAAAATAGCTGACGTTCCCAACAAAGCTCGTTTAGCTCAGTTGGTTAGAGCATTCGGCTGTTAACCGAAAGGTCGTAGGTTCGACCCCTACAATGAGCGTAATTTCTTTTTTCGCTTTTTATGTTGCTTTTTATATTTTTATGTGAGAACCCAACCTTTTGTCACCAACGGAATTCACAGTTTACATTTTGATGACATTGTTCCCACACTGCCATGGGTCCCATTGGAATGCGCATAAGCGCCGACATATACGATTTGCGGAATTCATATTGATTTGTCAAAATTCGACAAATATGATAAAAATTGATTACAAATTGTGAGATACTGTTTATCCACATACAAGCTCCATCGTTTATTACTTTCACAAAATATAAAGAATGTCAAACTCGTCCATGTGTTGCGGCGTTTGCTCAACTGTCGAACCAACTATCGCACCGGGAACAGTGGTCGCACTCGCGCCCGATTGCGGCCACGAATTTTGTACTACCCAATGCATGTCGGTACATGGATTTTGCCCGTATTCCCCTTTCCGCCGCAAACCGGTAATAAAACATGATGAAGATATGCAAGACTTGCACGAATTTAGCGTAGAGTTCGAGTTCGAGTACGATAACGACTTGGAAGCAGAAGCCGATTACAACGTTCATATAAAGTACGAGCGAGCCAAATGGATAAAAGCAATGCAACAACAAATGGACGAAACAATTGCGCGCGAAACTTTACGCGAATCACTTATGCGCACGGAATTGGCATATCTGAACAGGATGATGTGGACTGCATCTAAACAGATGTGGTCCACATCTAAGCTAAGCGGTCCAGGCCCACTGGACACTGGACCCAAAACTTGACTAAAACTTAAATGTAAATGTAAATGTATGCTGTTGTAAAATGTATGTATGTATGATGTAGTATTATGTGTATTGTAGTAGACTAACTAATTAATTATTGTATTGAATTGTATTTAATAAAATAAAAAAGGAAGTTTGTTGAGGTTAGGTTAATTACCCCCGACATTTTTTTTATTATTTTCCATATGAATACCATTTTAATCGATGTTAACTCTAAAGCTAGGTTTATTTTTTACCGCTTTATTAATGCTATCAAGTGTAACCCTTTTCGCGAGTTGGTCTCTCGCGCATGTCACATCGCCAAGATATATGCTCGGGCTCCGAAAACAATTTTAATACAGCGATCGCCGATTCAGCCGATATTTTCGAATGAGACGGGGTTGGGACAGTTTCTCTCTATCTATCGGTATCTAAATCAAAATCTGTGAGGGGGTTTGCGTTTTGCGGATTTATTCCAGTACTCATTGTTGCAATTGCAAAAGATTATCTGTAATAGTCATTCATATCCAGAATTCGATTTTAAGATTATACAAAGAGAAAGAGAGAAAATGAAATGTAGGTTTTAAAAAAGATTTGGATAAATAACATCAACCATGTATTTTTTAATGGTCAAATATAAAAACGTCGGCATCAACAATGTTTACAAACGACGCGTTCCGAAATGCAGTGCACGCGTGCGTGCAAAAACGCGGTCACAGCACGCACTGGGACACGAGCAGGGTCACCGATGCGAGGCGCAGACACTTGGGTTGGTGGGAGAAATTGGGCAGTTTGTGTAAGTTCATGCATTATGTTATGTTATGTATTTTTTTTAAAAAAATGAAACGACTGGTCAAATATAAAGACGTCAATGCATTATGTACGTAAAAATGTGTAAAAAAATGATTGGAATAAAACAACATATAAAGACGTCAATACAAAATGACATCAACCAAGTTTACCAACGAAACGCTCCAAGGTGCAGTCAAACTATGGTGCGCCGACGAACCTGCCTGCTTGCAAAAACATGGTCATATCACGCACTGGGACACGAGCCGGGTCACCGATATGCGCAGGATGTTTCATAACTCTGCATCATTCAATCAACCGCTAGAATGGGACACGAGTCAAGTCACCAATATGCACAGTATGTTTTGTGGCGCTACATCATTCAACCAACCGCTAAATTGGGACACGAGCCAGGTCACCGATATGCGCTGTATGTTTTTGAACGCTACATCATTCAACCAACCGCTAGAATGGGACACGAGCCAAGTCGCCGATATGGGCTATATGTTTTGTGAAGCTACATCATTCAACCAGCCGCTAAATTGGGACACGAGCCATGTCATCGATATGTGCGAGATGTTTTGGGGCGCTAAATCATTCAACCAGCCACTAGAATGGGACACGAGCCGGGTCACCGATATGCGCGGGATGTTTTGTGGCGCTAAATCATTCAACCAGCCGCTAGAATGGGACACGAGCCACGTCACCCATATGAACGGGATGTTTAGGGGCGCTAAATCATTCAACCAGCCGCTAAATTGGGACACTAGTCGGGTCATCCATATGCGCTGTATGTTTTGGGGCGCTACATCATTCAACCAGCCGCTAGAATGGGACACGAGCCAGGTCACCGATATGCACGGGATGTTTTGTTGCGCTACATCATTCAACCAACCGCTTGAATGGGACACGAGCCAAGTCACCGATATGAGATTAATGTTTTATAACGCAAAATCATTCAACCAGTCGCTAGAATGGGACACGAGCCAGGTCACCGATATGGACGGGATGTTTTATGGTTCAGCGATTGCTGAAATATACAAAATTGTCTCGCTACACAATCTGGATGCAACCCATCCATACTTTAACCGGGTGAGACGACACAGTCTTGCGCTCGCAGATGGCGTGGCGAACCACAGTCGCACTAGTTGTCAATGGTCTAACGAGGTGGTGCATACACTTGGGTTGGTGGGAGAAATCGGGCAGTTTGTGTAAGTTCCGGTAGTATGTTATGTTATGTAATGTTATGTATTTTTTTAAAAAAATGAAATGAATGGAACAAAATATAAAGACGCCAATATAAAATGACATCGACAACGTTTACAAACGAAACGCTCAAACATGCAGTCAAACTATGGTGCGACGACGAACCCACCTGCTTGCAAAAACACGGTCACATCACGCACTGGGACACTAGCCAGGTCACCGATATGCACGAGATGTTTAGCAACGCTACATCAATCAACCAGCCACTGAACTGGGACACGAGCCAGGTCACCAATATGCACGGGATGTTTTGTGGCGCTACATCGTTCAACCAGCCGCTAGAATGGGACACAGGCCGGGTCACTAATATGTACGGGATGTTTTTTAACGCTGCATCATTTAACCAGCCACTGAACTGGGACACGAGCCAGGTCACCACTATGCGCGGGATGTTTTGTGAAAATAGTTCATTCAACCAGCCGCTAGTTTGGGTCACGAGCCGCGTCACCGATATGAGCGAAATGTTTTGCGGCGCTTCATCATTCAACCAGCCGCTAGAATGGGACATTAGTCGGGTCACCCATATGTACGAAATGTTTCGGAACGCTACCTCATTTAATCAGCCGCTAGAATGGGACACGAGCAAGGTCACCAATATGAACCATATGTTTAATAACGCTAAATCATTCAACCAGCCGCTAGAATGGAATACGAGCCGGGTCACCGATATGCGTTTTATGTTTGATTGCGCCGAATTATTCAATCAGCCGCTAGAATGGGACACGAGCCATGTCATCGATATGGACTGGATGTTTCGGGGCGCTAAATCATTCAACCAGCCGCTAAATTGGGACACTAGTCGGGTCATCCATATGCGCAATATGTTTCGGGGCGCTACATCATTCAACCAGCCGCTAGAATGGGACACGAGCCAGGTCATCAATATGCGCGATATGTTTTATGGTTCGGCGATTGCTGAAATATACAAAATTGTCTCGCTACACAATCTGGATGCAACCCATCCATACTTTAACCGGGTGAGGCGACGCAGTCTTGCGCTCGCAGATGGCGTGGCGAACCACAGTCGCACTAGTTGCCAATGGTCCAATGATGTGGTGCAGACACTTGGGTTGGTGGGGGAAATTGGGCAGTTTGTGTAAGTTCTGGCAGTATGTTATGTTATGTGTAAAAAAATGATTGGAATAAATGATTGGAATAAAACAAAATATAAAGACGTCAATACAAAATGACATCAACAAAGTTTACCAACGAAACGCTCCAAGGTGCAGTCAAACTATGGTGCGACGACGAACCTGCCTGCTTGCAAAAACATGGTCATATCACGCACTGGGACACGAGCCGGGTCACCGATATGCGCGATATGTTTTGTGAAGCCAGGTCATTCAACCAGCCGCTAGAATGGGACACCAGCCGGGTCACCAATATGAGTTATATGTTTTATTGCGCTACATCATTCAACCAGCCACTAGTTTGGGACACAAGCCAGGTCACCGATATGTGCGGGATGTTTTGGGGCGCTACATCATTCAACCAGCCGCCAACTTGGGACACGAGCCGCGTCACCGATATGCGCGAGATGTTTAACTGCGCTACATCATTCAACCAGCCGCTAGAATGGAACACGAGTCATGTCACCGATATGAGCGATATGTTTTGTGATGCTACATCATTCAACCGGCCGCTAAATTGGGACACGAGTCGGGTCACCGATATGAGCGATATGTTTTGTGAAGCTACATCATTCAACCAGCCGCTAGAATGGGACACTAGCCAGGTCACCGATATGCACGAGATGTTTAGCAACGCTACATCAATCAACCAGCCGCTAAATTGGGACACGAGCCGGGTCACCGATATGCACCGTATGTTTTATGACGCTGAATCATTCAACCAGCCGCTAAATTGGGACACGAGTCGGGTCACCGATATGCGCTGGATGTTTTGTGAAGCTGCATCATTTAACCAGCCGCTAAATTTTGACACGAGCCAAGTCACCGATATGAACTGTATGTTTCGTAACGCCACGTTATTCAACCAGCCGCTAAAATGGGACACGAGCCAGGTAACCAATATGCGCGGTGTGTTTTCTTACGCTAAATCATTCAACCAGCCGCTAAATTGGGACACGAGCCAGGTCACCGATATGAGCTATATGTTTTCTTACGCTAGTTCATTCAACCAGCCGCTAAAATGGGACACGATTCGGGTCACCAATATGGGCTGGATGTTTTATGACGCTGAATCATTCAACCATCCGCTAAATTGGGATACGAGCCAAGTCACCGATATGAGTTATATGTTTGGTTACGCTACATCATTCAACCAGCCGCTAGAATGGAATACGAGCCAGGTCACCAATATGCGCGAGATGTTTCATCATGCTACATCATTCAATCAGCCACTAGAATGGGACACGAGCCAGGTCACCAATATGCGCGATATGTTTTATGGTTCGGCGATTGCTGAAATATACAAAATTGTCTCGCTACACAATCTGGATGCAACCCATCCATACTTTAACCGGGTGAGGCGACGCAGTCTTGCGCTCGCAG
>FLOH01001381.1_pt1 | contig 38275 bp, 29 predicted proteins | sample 756751 | NCBI WGS metagenome assembly FLOH01 (sample SAMEA4026879, study PRJEB14308) | marine metagenome | biome: coastal water; material: water | depth 74 m
AAGGCTGTATTCAATTCTAAAACAAGATTTTGATTTAAAGATTCATGTTTGTCCTTTATATGGAAATTTGTCCACAAAAGACCAGGCCCTGGCTTTTCGTCCATCAAATCCTGGTGAGCGAAAAATTGTGCTTGCCACATCCATTGCTGAGACCTCCATCACAATAGAAGGTATCGGTATCGTAATTGATGCAGGTCTCATGCGTATTCCAAAGTTTTCCACACAGACAGGAATGAGTCTTTTGTCAACACTACCTGTTTCAAAAGCCTCTGCAGATCAAAGAAGGGGGCGGGCAGGAAGGACAGCACAGGGTAGTTGTTACAGGTTATGGTCTCAATATGATCATAAAATGCTCAAGCTATTCACAAGACCTGAGATCTTAAGTGCTGATCTTGCACCGGTTGTTTTGGAACTTGCTGCCTGGGGAGTTTCAGATCCCGGACAATTAAAATGGATTGATCTGCCCGATGAAAACTCCTTTGAACAGGCAAAAAATTTGCTTAAAACCCTGGGAGCCCTTGATGAAAATGGACAGATAACATTTCATGGTAAAAAAATGGTATCTGTCGGCCTGCATCCCAGGCTTGCCCATATGGTTATCAAGGCAGAAAAAAAAGGCCAGGGCCTTTTGGCCTGCAGGATTGCAACTCTCCTCAATGAGCGTGATATCATTGAGCCCGGTCATACCAAAATCGATCCTGACATCCGGCTTCGCCTTGAGATCATTGAAGACATGATCAATAAAAAAATGACATGGCAAAAAGATTTTAAGGTCAACAATTTTAAGATCGATAATTTTAAGATCAATAAGGGTACGATTCACAGGATCATTGCATCAGAGAAAAAGATGGTAAGAGATTTTAACATAAAATCAACAAAGATAGATATTGAAAAAGCAGGTGCACTGATTGCCCATGCATATCCTGATAGGATTGCCAAAAAAAGAAACAACCAGGACAACACTTTTTTAATGTCATCCGGGAAAGGGGCGTTTTTTACAGAAACAAACAGCGTTTCCATAAACGAATATATTGTTGCGATTCAACTTGATGGCAATCCTAAAAATGCAAAAATCTTTCTTGCAGTTCCTTACTCAAAACAGGATCTTGAACTTGATTTTTTTGACTCTTTTAAAAATATTCAAACGCTTACATGGGATAATAAAACCCATAGTATAAAGGCAAAAGAAAAAACCATTCTGGGTGCATTAGTGCTTAAACAGAATATCACATCAGATATTGACCCGGACATGGCATGTGATATCCTGATCACACACATTCAAAAGGCAGGGCTAAAGCTATTGCCCTGGACTAAAAAATTGATGAGCCTCAAAGAACGCGCTATATTTCTAAAGAGCACAGGACGCTTTCCAGATTTGCCGGATGTTTCAGATAAGACTCTTGAAGAGCAAATGAATATTTGGTTAAAACCTTTTATATCAAGTGTTTTTTCCTTAAAACAACTTGGGAAAATCGATCTTGATGCAGCCTTTTTATCCATGATGACCTGGGATCAGAAACAGACCATAGAGAAAATGGCCCCAACCCATGTCATCATTCCAAGTGGATCTAAAAAACCACTCAAGTACTGCAGCAAAAATGGTCTTCTTGATTCTCCCGTCCTTGAAGTTAGACTACAGGAAATGTTTGGCCTTTGTTCAACCCCGAAAATTGCCGGGCAAACCATTCCTATTACACTCCATCTTCTGTCGCCGGCCGGCCGACCTGTGCAGGTAACAAAGGATCTTGAAAGCTTTTGGAAGAACACCTATAAAGATGTGAAAAAATATTTGATGGGAAGATACCCAAAACATTTTTGGCCTGATGATCCCATAAATGCCAAACCAACAAATCGTGTGAAACCAAAAAAAAGGAAATAATGCTCCATGGATATTAAATTTTGTACTGCCTGCGGGTCTCCAACTGAACAAAAAATTCCTTTTGATGATGACCATGTACGGTCTGTATGTAAAAGCTGTGCCCAGATTCATTATAATAATCCCAAGGTGGTGGTGGGATGTATCCCAGAATTAAACGGACAGATTTTGTTGTGCAAAAGGAATATTGAACCTAAAAAAGGTAAATGGACCCTTCCGGCCGGATATCTTGAAAATCATGAATCTGTTCAGGATGGTGCCCTTCGGGAAACCTACGAGGAAACAATGGCCCAGGTTCAAATCGTTGAACCCTATCGCCTCTTTAATATCGTTTTCGTTGATCAGATTTATTTTATGTTCAGGGCAAATATTTTGTCTGACAAATATGGTCCTACAAATGAAAGCACAGAGGTTCGCCTGTTTGATGAAAAAGATATTCCCTGGGAGGATATTGCCTTTGAGGTGATCAAACAAACACTTGAGCATTATTTTAAGGACAGGAAAAAAGGAATGTTTCCATTTAAAATTTTTGACCTTTGTTGATTTATTTTTTTAAATTTCTGGCCAGGCTGTACAGATATGTTATATAATATTAATTAAATTATAATATAATTTGCTTTTCGGGCTGGTCAAAAATGGAAAACACCTTAGTATTGTAAATAGGTCCAAAGGTTAATTTTTTGTTAAAGGAATGGTGTTATGAAAATGTTAAAATCAAAAGCAGCTATAATTTTTCTTGTGGCAATAACTATAGTATATGTTACAGGGTGTGCATCAAGCAGATCCGGCCAGGTGTATTCAAGGGATCATGCAAGACAGGTTCAGACCGTTGAAAACGGTACTATTGAATCTGTAAAAGAAGTGCAGATTGAAGGAACCAAGACTCCCATTGGAACTGCAGCAGGTGGTGTGGCAGGTGGAGTCCTGGGCAGTACTGTGGGAGGTGGGTCCGGCAAAACGGTAGCCATTGTGATAGGAGCCCTTGCCGGTGCTGCAGCAGGTACAATGGCTGAAGAAGGGATAACAAGGAAACCGGGTCTTGAGATTATTGTAAATAAAGACAGCGGTCAAACCATTGTTGTTGTGCAGGAAGCAGATGTCATATTCGCTGCAGGAGACAGGGTGAGGATAATTACTGCGTCGGACGGTACCACACGGGTGTCAAAGTAAAATTTGCCTTTTAAGTTTTCATGGTTATATTCCCGGCCTGTGAATAATTGTCGATCATAACAGGAGAATCATGAAAAAAAATATAGAATATAATAACAAATTAAGAAACGTTGCCATTATTGCCCATGTTGATCATGGCAAAACCACCCTTGTTGATGCAATGTTTCAGCAGAGCGGGCTTTTCAGGGAAGGCCAGGAGGTTGATGAGCGCCTCATGGACAGCATGGACCTTGAAAAAGAACGCGGTATCACCATAGCAGCTAAAAACTGTTCTGTAGCCTGGAAAGGGGTTAAAATAAATATTATTGATACCCCTGGCCATGCGGATTTTGGAGGTGAAGTGGAAAGAGCGCTTTCCATGGCAGACAGTGCTATTCTCCTTGTAGATGCATCAGAAGGCCCCTTGCCCCAGACTCGGTTTGTCCTTAAAAAAACCTTTGAAGCCAATCTTCCCGTTATGGTCATTATCAATAAAATTGACCGTAAGGATGCCAGACCAGACGAGGTTCTGGATATGGTGTATGACCTTTTTATTGATCTTGAAGCTACTGAAAAACAGCTTGATTTTACCTATATGTATGCCATTGGACGTGATGGTATAGTTAAAAAAGAACTGGAAGAGAACGTTGACAATCTAACTGCTTTATTTGATTTCATTGTAGAAGAAATGCCTGCCCCGACCTATGACCCTGAAGCTCCATTTCAGATGCTGGTTTCAGATCTCGGATATTCCGATTATCTTGGACGGCTTGCCATTGGCAAAATTTTTAACGGCAGTGCAAAGTTCAATGAAAATCTTGTGTGCATAAACGAAGACAATAAACTTTTACCATTAAAGGTCTCAAAACTACAGACCTATGACGGAACCACACTTTTACCTGTAGAGCAGGCACAGGTGGGTGATATTATTGTATTGTCCGGAATCGAAGACGTCAAAATCGGAGATACTATCTGCACAAAACGCGAACCCGTTCCTCTTAAAAGAATCACAGTGGACGAACCCACAGTGTCCATGCGGTTCTCCATTTCAACATCTCCTTTTGCCGGCCGTGAAGGAAAATATGTTCAGTCCAGGAAAATCAGGGAGCGTCTTCTTAAAGAGACCTTAATGAATGTTGCCATTGAAATTGAAGAAAGCACCACAGATGAAAGTTTTATTGTCAAGGGAAGGGGTGAACTCCAGCTTGCCATCCTGATCGAAACCATGCGCAGGGAAGGATTTGAACTCTGTGTCGGTCGACCCAAGGTTATTTATAAATATCAGGACGGAAAAAGGCTTGAACCAATTGAACACCTGTTTGTGGATTGTGAAGATGCTTTTTTAGGTGTGGTAACTGAAAAACTTTCCATTAGAAAAGGCAAGATGACCAATCTTGTGAATAATGGCAAAGGCAGGGTTAGAATTGAATTTTCAATCCCTGCAAGATCTTTGATCGGTTACAGGGATGAGTTTATGACAGATACCCGGGGAACGGGAATCATGAATTCTTACCTTTCCGGATACGAAGAGCACAGAGGGGAGTTCCCGGTTCGATATAACGGCTCAATTGTTTCAGACAGGCAGGGCAAAGCCGTACCCTATGCATTGTTTAATCTTGAACCAAGGGGACAATTGCTTATATTGCCCGGCACACCCGTATATGAGGGCATGATCGTTGGAGAACATAACCGGCATCAAGATATTGACGTGAATGCCTGCAAGGAGAAAAAACTCACCAATATGCGGGCATCTGGAAAAGATGAAAGCGTTATATGTTCACCGATAAAGCTTATGACTCTTGAAAAGGCCATTCAATTTATCGGGGATGATGAAATGGTGGAAATCACACCTCTTTCCATACGTCTAAGAAAAACCGTGTTGAATGCTTCACAGCGGCAGGTTTTAAAAGCTAAACAAAAAAAGAAGGACAAAAAATAAAGTCAACCTGTTTTGTCCCGATCACTGAGCATGTAATCGTGAAAGGATTCACCTTTAAAAATACCGACCTTGCCTCTGATGTCAATGAATTGATCGAAATTTGAGATAAAAATATCCAGAATATCCGGATCAAAATGCTCACCTCTTTCTTTTTTCATGAGTTCAAAGGTGACCTCGGGTGGATAAGGGGTCTTATAAGGACGTTTTGAGGTGAGTGCGTCAAAGGTATCTGCCAGAGCGACAATGCGACCGGCCATGGGAATATCGGTCTGGCTTAATTGGTCTGGATATCCGTTTCCATTGAATTTTTCATGATGGGTTGCGGCAATTTCCCGGGCCACCTGCAGGATCTTTGAGCTGGAATTAGATAAAAGTCTTGCCCCGATCTGAGTGTGGGTTTTTATGATTTCAAACTCGATATCGGTTAGCTTGCCGGGTTTTGAAAGAATATTATCCGGGATGCCGATTTTTCCAATATCATGCATGGGTGAGGCATAATAGATTGTTTCTTTATATTCCTTGGAAAGATTTAGTTTTTCAGCCATGAGCGAGCCATATTGCCCTATTCTGACAATATGATCTCCAGTGTCTTCGTCTTTATACTCTGCTGCCATGACTAGACGATGTATGGAGTCGATATGGGATTCTTTGAGTGCATCGCGGACTTTTTCTGCTTCTTGTTTATGCGTTCTTTCTTTTACCACACGATTTATTTTGTGAACTATTTCTCCGGGCGAAAAAGGTTTTTCAACAAAATCACTGGCACCTATATTGATGATTTCATCGTATTGGTAGCTTTGGATTTGGCCGGTCATTACAATAATATCGGAAGTATATTTTGATTTAATAATTTTGGCAAGTTCAATACCATCCATTACAGGCATTTCAACGTCAGTAACCACAACATCAAACATCTGCCTGGAAAACATTTCCAATGCCTTTTCACCATTCTCAGCAAAACTATAGGAATAGTTCGTTCTTTTCATGGTGTTTTCAAGCAATTCTATTATCAAGGGTTCATCATCGACAATTAAAATATTGGCTTTTTTGGAATCTGAAAAAACAAAACTATTATTCATGCAAGTGCTACCTTGATTATAATTTTAACTTAAATTTTAACTTAAATTTTAAAAGATTATCGGTAAGTTTGCAGGAAAACTTTAGCAATTTTTAGGTCTAATTTATGATTCGCCAAGTCCCATATTAGAACATTTTCTGAAGACCTTTGTCTCACCTTCTTCTTGCAAAGTTTTGTGTTATCTTCTGGTGAAATAAGGATAAAAAATTAAGTCAGCTTGTTTTGTCCCGTTCGCTGAGCATATAGTCTTGAAAGGCTTCACCTTCAAACGTACCGATCTTACCCCGGATCGCAATGAATTCATCGAAATTAGAGATAAAAATATCCAGAATATCCGGATCAAAATGCTTACCTCTTTCTTTTTTAATGATATCAAAGGTGACCTCGGGTGGATAAGGGTTCTTATACGGTCGTTTTGAGGTGAGTGCGTCAAAGGTGTCAGCCAGCGCAGTAATCCGGCCGGAAATAGGGATATCTATACCTTTTAATTGTTTGGGATATCCAAGTCCATTGAATTTTTCATGATGGGTGGCGGCAATTTCCTGGGCCATTTGCAGAATTTTTGACTTGGAATTGGATAAAAGCCTTTCCCCTATCCGTGTATGGGTTTTTATGATTTCAAACTCATCAGAGGTGAGCTTGCCGGGCTTTAAAAGAATTTTGTCAGGGATGCCGATTTTACCGATATCATGCATGGGTGCTGAATAATTAATGGTTTCTTTAAATTCCGCGGAAAGATTTAATTTTTCAGCCATGAGGAAACAATATTCTCCAATTCTGACAATATGATCACCTGTGTCCTCATCTTTATATTCTGATGCCATGACCAGACGATGTATGGAATCGATATAGGATTCCTTGAGTGCTTCATGGGCCTTTGTTGCGTCCTGCTTTAGATTTCTTTCCCTCGCAACACGATTGATCCTGAGAACCATTTCTCTGGGCGAAAAAGGTTTTTCAACAAAATCACTGGCACCAAGATTGATAATTTCATCATATTGGTAGCTGTGGATTTGACCGGTCATGACAATAACATCAGCAGTAAATTTGGATTTGATAATTTTGGCGAGCTCTATGCCATTCATTATTGGCATATCAATATCAGTTACCACTATATCAAAGTGCTGATTGGAAATCATTTCTAACGCTTTTTCACCATTTTCAGCAAAGCTGCAGGAATAGTTTGTTCTTTCCATTGTATTTTCAAGCAGGTCTCTTATCATGGGTTCATCATCAACAATTAAGATCTTGGCATTTTGGGAATTTGTGGAAACAATATTATTCATCATGATCTGCCTTAATTATTATTTTGAAATTTATGTAACAAAATGATTTTTTTGTCAGTTCCATATTTTGTGTATGTTGATTATCATGGACTCACTTTATAAAGATGAAAACAAAAGTTTAAAAAAGTATAAAGTTAAACAATCATGAACAGTTATAAGATGAGTCTGTGCATGATGGAATCTTTTCACATGGATAAAGGAATACCAGTTTAAAGACGAAATTGTCAAGCAGACATTTTCTTATAATATAGAAAACAAATTTTCAGGTTTAATACGGGGAGATGGGTTTAATATCCTAAGTTTGCCCGTGATAATTTTTAGCCTTGTAAAATAGAAAAAACAACCTATAAATAGATCTAATATTATGCGAGTTTATAAATCATATAATTTTAAAGGGATTAAAGGATTTAAACTGGGCTGGTCCATGTTTGGCCCACCTATGATGATAGTTTATTGCTATGCCTTTGACGATTTAATGGTGGATACGGGACAATCCCATATGCAAAAACAAGTTATAGAAATTGCAGAGAACAACAATATAAAAAGAATTTTTTTAACCCACCACCATGAAGACCACAGCGGTAATGCCGCTGCCATAAAAAAACTATTGGGTGTGCAGGTATTTGGCCATCCATTGACAAAAGAAAAGATGAAAACAAAGTTTTCTATTTTGCCCTATCAAAAATATGTCTGGGGGAATACGACTCCTTTAAAATTGAAAATATTGCCTGAAAAAATAGAGACAGGTTTTGGTGATATGACATCTGTCCACACACCCGGGCATTCAAAGGATCATACGGTATATCTGCTTAAAGAATCAGGTGTGTTATTTTCAGGGGATCTTTATCTTGCCGATAAAATCAAGTTTTTCCGTTCAGATGAAAATATGGGAATCCAGATTGAATCATTGAAAAAAGTTTTGAAACTTCCCTTTGATACCCTTTTGTGCAACCATTATCCAAAGCTTAAACACGGTAAAAAAAGGATAAAAATGAAACTTGGATTTCTAGAAGATTTGTATGGCAACATCGTTATACTGTGGGAAAAGGGATATTCTGAAAAACAGATATTTAAAGAATTAAAATTAAATGAAGATTATTTTACAAAATATTTTTGTTTTGGAAATGTCAGCATGATCAACGGGGTTCGATCTGCTGTCCGACATCATAAAACGAGCAAAGGATAAGGTTTATTTGGATTTATCCTTTGTTTTTTCCTGCATTTTGTCGCTAAACCGCTTGACGTGATCCATGATAATAGCGGAAGCTGTCTTTGCATCATTGATTTTCATGGCATTAATGATCTTTTCAAAGTCTGTGAGATTTTCAAGGGTTCTTTTTTTATTCATGGGAAGGTATTCAGCATAATACTGATGAATATTGTCATGGATGGTTTTCTGCACAAACTGGAACACAGGGTTCCTTGTCATGGTGCCGATATAGGTGTGCATTTTTTCATCCGTCTTTAGAAAATTTTCCCAGTCATTTTTTTCATAATAGACTTTTGCGCGATTAAACAGCGTTTCCAGTTTTGTGATATCTTTTTTTGTGGCTCGCAGGGCAGCCAGTTCTACCAGACTACCCTCGGTTTTGATTCGAAATTCTGCAAGATGTTCAAGCGAAACACCTCCTGAACGGATTAAAAGGGCCAGGGATTCAACAATGGGTTCGGCATCAATACGTTTGACTATGGCCCCGCCTGAAACACCCAGCTTGATTTCAATGAGCCCTTTTTGTTCAAGCACTCTTAAAGCTTCCCTTAAGGTCCCGCGACTGGTGTTGAACATGTCTTTTAATTCCCGTTCCGGCGGAAGTTTGGAACCGGGAGCCAACTTACCATCAATTATGGCACCCTGTATCTGTTCAACCACATCTTGAAATACTCGGGTTTGCTTGGCTTTTTTAAACATTAGCAGGTCCTTATTGGATGATGCCTATTTAAATTGTTCTATTCCTGAAAAATCTCTATATAAATTAAAATGTTTTAAAACATCTATATCATCTTGTGTCAATTGGCAAGTAACTATCCTTGTCAACAATTCTCCAAGCCCCGGGCCTAACATATAGCCCTGGCCACACATGCCGATTGCATTAATAAAATTAGGAAATTCTTTTGTCTCTCCTACAATGGGGAAGCCGTCAGGTGTCATGGGGTATTGTCCCCTCCAGGTTCTTCTGACCTTAAGATTGGCCAGTTTTGGAAAGAGAGCCACCATTCGTTTTGCCACCTGGGGGAGAAATACAGATGTGGCTTCACTGGCTGTCCCTTTCATCAGATGCTTGGGAGTCAAGCAGAAAATTACCTGACCTTCATTATTCTGGTAAAAATAAAAATTGGCTGAATCCTGGGTCGCAGGATCCTGGGAAGGTCTTAAATCAACGATCATTGGACCGAAAAATCTTTGAACAGGTTCTGTTATTGCACCTTCATGGCTGTCGGGCTCCACTGGAAAATCAAGGCCGATCAATTGACCAATCTGCCGGGCATAATTACCAGCGGCATTGATTACCTTTGCGGCTTTGTATTCTCCTTTGTCGGTTTTTATTTGTATTTCTTTATCATTTAAAATTGAGATGGCCAAAACTCTTTCCTTGAATTTATATTGGGCACCATATTCAAGGCTTTTAAAATAAAAGGCATTAATGGCTAAAAGAGGTGAGGCACTGCCATCTTTGGGCGAATAGGTGGCTCCTTGCAGGTTTTTTTTGTTAATTCCGGGAACTATTTTAAGATATTCTTCCGAAGTGAGCCAGTCGATATCCAGGTTAAAGGATTTTTGAATTTTCATTAAATTTTTTAATTTTTTGGCATCTTCATTCGTATATGCAGGAAAACTGTATCCATTCTGAATCCAGCCGATATCATCACCATGGGTTTCTTTCCAGGTTGAAAAGATATCAATACTTCTCTGACAGGTTAAGATTTTGCCTTTATCAGAATGGGTAGCCCTGATTCCACCGATGGCTTTTTTGTTCTGGCCCTGACCAGGTGATGCAAGTGCATCAATGACAAGAACCTTAACCTTATCTTGGGCCAGAGACAAGGCAGCAGGAACCCCAACAGACCCTGCACCAATAATGATGACATCATAATTTTCCATTATTGACCTCCATTGGCAAATTTGCCCAGGGGAACTTCAACATAAAGGGGACGTCGAACATTGCTAACAATATCTTCCTGGGCAGTCTTTTCAGCCCAGAAAATCTGCTTCATAAGATTTTCACAAGTCTTGTACCCGCAAGGTCCCATGCCGGCCCTTGAAAGGGCTTTTATCTGGTTCATATCTGTAATACCTTTATTAACAAGTTCCCTGATCTGACCTGCAGTTACCCTTTCACATAGACAGACGACCTCATCATCCTGGATATGGTCATGGGGGATTTTTTTAGTCAGTTTTTGGGTAACTTCTTTTTTTTGAATGGTAAAGGCCACAACTTTTTTAGCAATCTTTTTTGGCACCCTTACTCTTACAATCTGGGTGCGGTCGCTGTCTTTTGTCGCTTTTATCCCAAGTACCTTATAGGTTCCCAATGATTTGCCGTCCACATCCACCAGGGCGATTTCATCATTTTTTTTAACTTCAACGGTTGAAATTTCATAGGGAAGAAAAACCACAGGGTTTTCATGGTCTTTCCTGTAATCCACAAGAGTTATGGCAAGACCCGGGCAGATGGCAAGGCATTTCATACATCCTTTGCACTTGCCGTCAAATTCGGGCAGCCCTTTAATGGGATCTCCCTGCATCTGGATCGAGTCTTCCGGACACACAGTGCTGCATGGGTTACAAGGTATTTCCTGTTTGCAGTGAATCACAGGGAAGATTCCGTCTTCATCCATCAAGGCTTTAATTTCCTGAACAGGTCCTGGATGTGATTTTAAAATATCTGCTTTTTCATACCAGGATTCAGGGATTTCTTTTGCGTCAGGTTTGAAATATTGAACAACTTTTACGCCTGCAATTTTACCATTGAACATGGCTGAAGATGCTTCGGCAATCTGGGATGCATCACCTGCGGCAAATACCTTGATGCCTGCAGATTCAGCTTCCTTGGTAAATTCTGAAACCGATTCAAGGCCAACTGCGATCAAGATAGTGTCACACTCAAAGGTTTTATTGGTGCCCTCAATGACATTAAAGTTCTTGTCGACCCCTGCTATGGTAACAGAAGAAACAGATTCTTTCCCGTTGGCCGATACAATTGAATGGGAAGTGTATATGGGAACGCCAAGCCGTTTGAGCTTGTCTTCATGAACTTTGTATCCCCCGCATTGGGGAAGAGCTTCTGCAAGCCCCACAACATTTATGCTGGCCTGCAAAGCATGGTACCCGGCAATAATACCCACGTTACCGCCGCCAATGATAAAGAGTTTTTCTGTGGGTTTGACAAGATCCCGGTTCACAAGGGTCTGAAAGGCCCCGGCACCATATACTCCTGACAATGAATTGCCTTTGAACCTTAAAAATTTTTCCCTGGCCCCGGCAGCATTTAAAATGACTTTCGGGGTGACAATTTTATAGACCCCGTCTTTTAATATCCCCACTTTTTTGTCATTAAATACATAAAGCGCAGTGCTGTTTTTCCATACATTAATATAAGTATAGTCTTCTACTTTTTGTGCCAGCATACGACCGATGTCCATGCCACGCATGCCAGCATAGGAGTCTTTTTGGGAACCGAAAAATTTATGGGTCTGCAAAACAAGCTTGCCGCCAAGCACATCTTTATCGTCCACAAGAATGGTGTTTATCTTATGTTCTTCCAATTGAATGGACGCGGACAATCCTGCAGGCCCGCCGCCAATGATGAGTACATCCGTTGTTATGTGTTCAATATTGCTGATTTCAGGGTTTTGTTCCACGTCAGGCAATATGGGCAGTCCTTTAACACTTTCAATAATCATATTTTCTTTGACAGGGGTCATACAGGCTTTAACAGGGATGCTATTGGCAATGACCGTGCATTTTGCACATTGCCCATTGGCGCAAAAAATTCCCTGGGCAGAACCGTCTTTGTGGTGATGACCGAATATTTTGATGTTGTTTGCAAAAAGCGCAGATGAGATCATCTCATTCTTTTTGCCCACAAGTTTTGATTTGTTCCAGTAAAAAGAGACAACATCTTTTTTTGGAACCTCTAAAATCGGGTGGGTGTTGATTCTATTTTTCGTCATTTTCTCTCCTGCTATTTAAAAAGAATAGTTATGCTATTCTTATAGTACCCTATAGTGTTAATGGTTAGACCATTCTAATTTATTTGTCAATATATTTTTAAATCTCATTAAATTATCTGGATATTTGTCATAAGAAATTTTGCATAACCCGTTCCAGGGTGATTGTCTTACATCCGCTGGAATTACATAACCTGTACCCGTTGCAGGGTGATTGCCTTACGTCCGCTAAATGGACATGGTTACAAGCTCTACGATTACCTCCACTGACCGCTATGAACTCGCTCATTCTTCGCTCAAACACCATGGCGGTTTAACCGCTACAGCAATCAAGAGCTTGTAAGCCATGATCCATAATGCTCCCGTAAGGCAATCACCCTTTCACTGGAAAGTATAGCAAGTTCGTAAATGCTTTTTGCAAAATGAATCTCCCCTTCACAATCGGCGGGGTATTAGACCCAACGCTCTGCAATAAGCATTGCTCTTATCCTCTTCAAAGATTGTAATTGTTGGCACAGCAATTATTTCAGGTCAATTTGCCTTGAATGAGCATTTTGGGACGTGGTGTTACAGGCTCTGGAGGGCGGACAAGATAACCTGGATCGGAACGGGTTGGTGTAAATTGTTTAGAAAAGATGATTCTTATGGCAAATATCCAGTTAAATTATTTTGAATATTGACTATGATAAAATAATATTTTATGTTTTGTTTATGAAAAAAATAATAAAGATAATTTTCGGGTTCATTTGTATTTTAGTATTGGCTTTTGTGGGCCTGATAGGCTATGCAACCCTTTCCGACTATCGACCTGATCCAACGGCTGTGGTGTTTGAAAAACAAGATGCCACGGCAATTTCAATACAAAAAAATTACAAACTTTTGATCTGGAACATTGGATATGGAGGTTTGGGCCGGGACATGGATTTTTTCTATGATGGCGGGAAACAGGTGAGACCGAAAAGGCAAATCGTTGAAAAAAACATATCAGCGATTGAGACATTTCTTGCACAGCAAAATGATATTGATTTCTTTTTATTGCAGGAGGTGGATAAAAAATCAAAGCGAAGTTATTCCATTGACGAGTATTTAAAAACAGCAAATATTTTCCCCCAATTCCATTCAAGTTTTGGTAAAAATTACGATGTTTTTTTTGTGCCTGTTCCGCCTTCTGATCCTCTTGGACATGTTTTATCAGGTTTGCAGACACTTGCCCGGTTTGAACCCTTGGGGGTTACAAGGCATTCTTTCCCTGGAAACTATGCATGGCCCCAGGGATTGTTTATGCTGGACAGATGTTTTCTTGTATCAAGATACAGGCTTGATCAAGGTAAACAATTGCTGGTGATTAACACCCATAACTCTGCCTATGATGATGGAACACTAAGAATAAACCAGATGGCATATCTTAAAAATTTTTTAATCCAGGAATATGGAAAGGGCAATTATGTGATCGTTGGTGGAGACTGGAACCAATGCCCGCCGGATTTTAATCCTGAGTTTAAACTCAACCCCATGGATAATGAAAATCGTATGGATATTGAAACAGACTATCTTCCAGAATGGAAATGGGCCTATGATAGTAAGATTCCAACCAATAGACGTCTGATTGCTCCATATAATCAAAAAACAACCCTTACAACGGTGATCGATTTTTTCCTTGTGTCACCGAATATTGAAGTCAAACAGGTCCAGGGCATTTATCTTAATTTTGAACATTCAGATCACAATCCTGTAAAAATGGAAGTCAGCCTAAAATAAATTTTAATAATATTATCGTTTATAAGGTTTCTTTATATAAGTTTTTTTAGTCTTATAGTCTTGCTTTGCCCGTTTTTTCGTGACAATTTGTTTTTGTTTTTCCTTATTAACAGGATTTTTCTCAACAAATATTGGGGTCATGGAAAAAGGGTCTAAACCCGTATAATACATAAGAGTTGAATAAGTTGAAGGGGATGGGGTAAAAATCTGAACCTGTTCAGGCGTCATCTTAAGCTTTTGAGTGGTAAATTCTTTTAATGCATCCATGTCTTTTATATTGCACCCTGGGTGGGCAGCGATTAAATAGTAGGTTAGAAATTGTTTTTTCCCGGCTTTTTTAGATATTTCATCAAATTTATTTTTAAATTGTAAGAGCAGGTCAATATTCTGTTTGCCCATTAAATTTAGAACATGGGGCATCGTATGTTCCGGAGCTATTTTCATTTGACCTGACACATTGTCTTTCACAATTTTTTCAAGGTATGTACCACCAAATTTTTTGTCATTTAATATTAGATCATAACGGATACCCGAACTGATAAAGACCTTTTTAATGCCCGGCAGTTTTTCAATTTTTTGAATAAGCATCATCTGTTTTGAATGATCAGGGGCCAGGCTTTTGCAGGGTTCAGGAAAAAGACAGCGCTTATCTTTACATACCCCTTTTTTTAATTTTTTTTTGCATTCATACCCGTACATATTTGCAGTGGGTCCTCCAAGATCAGTGATATATCCTTTAAAATCTTCAAGTTGTGAAATGGCTTTTGCTTCATTTATAATGGAATCTTCACTTCGAAACCTTACCGTCTGGCCCTGGTGAATAGAAATAGCGCAAAAATTACATTCACCATAACATCCATAATGGGTGGGAATTGAAAATCGGATGGTTTCAACTGCTTTGACCGTTCCAAATTTTTTATAAAAAGGGTGTAGATCTCTTTCAAAGTCAAGAGAATGGATATGATCAAGTTCTTTTGTGGAACTATAGGGTTCTGGTGGGTTTAACACCAGGTAGCGGTCATTGTGTTGTTGGCAAAGCCTTTGGGCGGTTATGGGATCATTATTTTCATAAAATGTGTGAAAACTTTGAATATAGTCTTCCCTGCTTTTTTGAACTATTTCAAAGGAGGGCAGTTCTTTCCCTTTTTTTTCCTTTGAAATAAATGCAATGCCCTTCAATTCCTCAGGGTCTTTATTGTCTTTTAATGCAGTTGCGAATTTGACAATGGAGTTGTGGGCCATGCCAAACAAGAGAAAATCTGCCTTTGCATCAAAAAGGATGGACCTTCGAATTTTGTTTGACCAGAAATCATAATGGGCTATTCGTCGAAGACTTGCTTCAATTCCACCCAGGACGATGGGGCAGGTATTTTTAAAGTATTTTCTGACAAGATTAGAATAGGCAATCACGGCCCTGTCAGGACGACGGTTATTTATACCTCCTGGAGTATAGTCATCTTTTTTTCTTCTTTTTTTCAAGGCAGTGTAATTTGACACCATGGAGTCTACACAGCCCCCGGAAATTCCCCAGAAAAGAGTTGGCTCCCCCAGTCTTGCAATATCTGCTTTGCTTTCCATGTCAGGCTGAGCAATGATTCCCACACGAAATCCTTGATCTACTAGAACTTTTCCTATGATGGCTATGCCCATAAAAGGAGAGTCAATATAGGCATCCCCCGTCACAAGAATGATATCAAGCCGGCTCCAGTTGAGCTTTTTTACCTCTTCTTTTGTTGTGGGAAGAAACATGGTTGACTATTATAGTATCTTTAAAATGTGTACCCTAATGTTGCATAAAAATTTTACCCTTCATGGCTTTTGCAACATTAGGGTGTATTCTGTGTTCATTGACGCATATTATACAAGATAAGTCTTTGGATTACAATCCTGGCAATGATTTCCAATATGCTTTTGTGTAATTATGCGGCCTTTGGTGCAATCAGGAAAACGAGTTAAAAGGAAAGTCAGATGGGGAAATTGTTTTTTGTTCTGGTCCTCACACCATAAGAAGATAAATGCCGAATACTGCAATCACGGCTCCAGCAAAGGCTCTTATGGAGACATGTTCTTTGTGAAGGAAAATTGAAAAAGGGATGATGAAAACCGGAACAAGAGAGAGAAATGTGGAGGCCACACCCAATGTAAGATAATGAAGGACCATAAGGGAGAGAGAAACCCCTAAAAAAGGGCCGATGGCTGAACCAATGGTTGTAAAGACGACAGCCTTTTTGTCTTTTACTGCTGTTTTAACACTTCCCCATTTTCCAGTGACAGTAAAGAAAATAAGAAAACACATAAAGGCTGCAAGCGCCCTGATCTGGGTTGCAGAAAATGGATCCAGATATCCTGATTCCGTCTGCATGCCGGTTTTGCTTAAGATATATCCGCAGGCCTGTCCAAACATGGCACCAAATCCAAACAGAACTCCCTTTAATGTGATTCCTCTGATTTTTAGTTTTGAAGCTTTTTGATTTCTTTCAAGGATGACAATCCCCACTCCAAAAAGGGTGACAAACATGCCCGCCCATTGGTGAAGGACATACACTTCGTCTAACAATGACCAGCCGATTAAAGCTGCTGTTGGTGCAGACAGACTAAAGATCAGCATGGTAACCCTTGGTCCATTTTCAACAAGGGCTTTGAAAAGGAAAATATCTCCTATGAAAAAACCGATAATCCCGGAAAGAGAAAGATAAAACCAGGCATGGGCTGGAAATTGAACAGGCAGGATATGGCCGTGCCTGAAAAATAAAAAAAGGCTGAAAAGGATGAGAGCTGAAGTGAGCCTTATAATATTAACGGCAATTGCCCCTATTCTTTTGGATGCCGCTTCGAAAAACTGAATACTGATTGTCCAGCAAAATACAGTGCCAATGGCGATTAGTTCACCTGTCCCGGGCATGGAGGTCCTTTTTGAATAAAGGTAAAAAAGCACTAATTAGACGATTCAGGATAAAATGACAAGGCAAATTTAATAAACCAGAAAATATATAAAATTAGATCTTTTCTTTAAGGGCCAAGGCTATTTTATTTTCAGGATCTATCCTTAGGATTTGATCCAGATAGTCCTCTGCTTTAATGGTATTTCGATTTTTGTAATATATTGCTGAAATTTGAAATTTTGTCTTAACATGGCTTTTTATTTGACTGTCAACTTTCTTAAAACTTTCCAACGCTTTTTCCCAGTGGCCCAATTTCTTTTGTATCAGTCCTATCCTGTAAAGTATATCATAATTTGAAGGATCGGCTTTGAAGCTCCACTCAAGAAACGTTTGGGCAAATTCAAATTCATTGTGGCTAAGACAAAAATCAATAATTGTCTCCCTTGCATCATCCTGCTTTATTGAGCCAGTGATTATTTTTGAAAAAATATCCAGGGACATACTTCTGGATCCTTTGATCAGCAGGCTTTTCGCCAGATCAAGTGCCTTGTCATGATATTGTGTGCTCGATGACAAGATTTCAAGATAATATTTACCTGCCTTTTCTATTTCATTTTTATTGATATAATAATCTGCAAGATGAGCTCTTGTAATGTTGTCAAATTCATTTATGGATACCGCCTTTAGCAGACACTTCTCAGCGATGTCATCTTTTTTGATCTTAAAATATAAAAATCCTAACCGGCGCATAAGTCGTGAGGAAGAAGGGTTAAGGCTAAGCGCCTTTTTAATGTGTTCAATGGCAGATTTATACTCTCCTTTATCCTCCAATTTTCTTGCTTTTAAGCGGTGTAAGGTTTCCTGATTCGGCGGAAGGTTGGCTTTTTGAATAACTGCCTTTATTTTTTCATCAAGAGATAAAAGCGTTAAGGGTTTCACAAGATAACCATCTATTTCCATTTTCGCAGCCCGAATGATACTATCCTGACTTGCTTCAGCCGTCACCATAATAACGGGCAAATCGCTTAGAAGCTGATTATTCCGAATGGCCTCCAGCATTTCAAATCCATTCATAACCGGCATGTTCCAGTCAACAAGCGCCAGATCACATTTTACTGTATTCAGTATTTCCAGGCCCTCTTCCCCATTTTCTGCAAACCATAAATTTTTTCCAATGAATAAATTTTTAAGCATTTCCCGGAGGGTTAACCTCATGCTTTTCGTATCGTCCACAACAAGGATGGATATATTTCCAATATCGATCATAATTTGGCTTCCCTGATAAAGTTTTTATACTCAGTTCGAATCAATTCCAAGGTTGAAATAAAAGAATTTGAATTTTGCGCCTTTGCATGGATTTCCATTCCCAAAGCCGCATTTCTCAATAAATCTGCGTTGACATTTGCCGCTGATCCTTTCAGGGCATGCGAACTTAATTGTACGCCTTTAATATCATTTTCATTAACTGCCTGTTCTATCTTTTCAATTAACTCAGGAGCCTCTTCTATAAAAGAATTTAATATAAGTTCAATAAGCTTTTTATCTTCTCCAAATCTTTTAAACAATTTTTTCTTATTATAACATTGGTCTGTTTCAATATCCACACTGGATAATTTCTCAGGTGGTGACTCAACTGTTATATCTACTGATTTTTTTCCTTCTTTTGATCTCTCAATATAATTTTTTTTTGTAGGGGTGACAGCAGCCTTTAAACAAGAACGGATTTTTTGTGCCAGTATATCAGGATCAACGGGCTTAGAAATAAAATCATCCATTCCGGCTTCAAAACATTTTTCTTTATCACTTTCAAATGCATTCCCGGTCATTGCAATAATCGGGACAGGGTCCATTCCCAATAGTTTTTCATTCTCCCGGATTTGGCGGGTAGCCTCAAACCCATCCATCACCGGCATCTGGCAATCCATCAAAATCAGACCATATTGATAATCCTTATGTTTCTGGACGGCTTTAAGCCCGTTTTTTGCAGTATCTGTTTGATATCCCTGTTTATCAAGCAATGCTTTTGCCACTATAAGGTTAGTTTCTATATCTTCAACGATAAGGATCCGTCTGAAACGTTTTTTATTTTCAAGAATACTGTATCGGGTAATAATTGGGGATTTTTTGTTGTCATGATTGGCCTGAGTTGATAATACGGCTTTAATGCAATCCAATAAAAGTGATTTTTTAACCGGATTACTCAAAAAGGCTGAAAAACCGGCCTGCTCAAATCGTTTGGCATCCCCTTTTTTTCCAATGGATGTCATCAGTACTAGTTTTAAGTGTTTAAATTGTTCTTGCTGTTTGATTTTTCTGCCCAGAGTTTCCATACTTTTATCGTATTCCTGGGCTTCCATTATCACCACGTGAAAGGGGGCCTTTTTGTCCATTGACTTTCGCAGTTTTTTCAAAGCGTCCATGCTGCCATAGGCCTGAAAATAGTCTAATCCCAGTTCGTCCAGATTATTTTCAAAATTTTTTCCAATCTTTGAACTGTCACTTAAAACAAGAACCTTGCAATCATCAATATTCCGGGTGAAGAGATTAAATGTTTCTTCTTTTTCAAGTTGTTTTTTTAATATCAGGGTGAACCAAAATGTAGACCCAATCATTTCAACACTTTCTGCGCCGATTTCTCCCTGCATTTTTTCGACCAGCAATTTTGATATGGCAAGTCCCAGACCCGTGCCACCATATTTTTTGGTGATGGACTGGTCTGCCTGTACAAAGGATTCAAAAAGGTTTTTTAACTGATCCGGCTTGATTCCAATACCGGTATCTTCCACACAAAAATGAAGTTTTGCTGAGGTTTCATCCTGGGACTTTAAAGAAATACTTAATGTAACTTTTCCTGAATCTGTAAATTTGATGGCATTCCCGGTGAGATTATTAATGACCTGTCGAATCCGACCGATATCCCCTTGTAAAAGACAGGGAACATTTGGATCAATTGAATATGAAAAATCAACTCCCTTTCGTCTGGCTAAAAGTTCAGGCAGGGATACAATATCTTTTATGGCAATATCCAGATCAAAATCCATGATATCCAGATCAAGCTTGCCTGCATTTATTTTTGATAAATCAAGTATGTCATTAACAATTGTTAACAAGGCTTTGGCACTGCTATAAACAATTTTTGACTGGGTTCTCTGTTCTTTATCCAGATCAGAATCAAGTAAGACATGCATCATGCCGATGATGCCGTTCATTGGATTTCTGATTTCATGACTCATATTGGCCAGAAATTCGTTTTTAATTTTCATTGCCTTTTTGGCATTTTTTGAAATCCGCCGGCACTCCTGACGGGATTGAGTAAGTTGAATAAAGAGCGTTTCACTATTTTTTGCAAAGACGATTATCATGGCAAAAAAACAGCTGAAAATGACTGCAAAGTTATAAGCACGGTAAAGACTGATATTTATTAAGTGTTTACTAACAAAAAATCCTAAATTCAGCCGTTGCTCAAAATAAAAACAAAAGAACAAAAAGACAGCTTCTATAATATAAAGTGCTCTTACTTTTTTATCCGGCAAGACTATAGTAAATAAAGGTACCAAAAACACCAAGAGCATTGAAATACTGTAAAAACCCCCTGTTTTATAACAAAGATATCCAAAATAAAATATAAAGGAAGTATTGAGAACATGGTGGGTAAGGCTGGGACTGATTTTTTTTAGGGCATACACATTTACAAGAGTTATAAAAAAGACAAGGCAATTGACAACAAAAGGGGACATCGCTCCTATTTTTAAGAATAAAATGGCCTGGGCGATAATTAATCCGGAAAAAAATAAAGAAAAAGCTTTTAGATTGTTGGTATCATGAGTTGGCATATCAAAATTATATAGAAATCTCCTCTAAGTTTTCAAATTTATTTTAAATATTAAATTTTTTCTTTTCATGGTTTGATCTTGGTTTAACAATTTTTTTATAAATAATTAATATAAACTTTCATGTTTAAGGCCAATTAAAAGCATAAGCAAATCTCCTTAAACTTAACTATCGGAAAGAGAAGGTTTTTTCTTAAACCAAAAATATTTTTAATAAAATACTTATGCATAAAAGCCTCATAATTTTTGTGACTAAAATGAATGCAGGTTCCATTTTGGAAATAAGAGTACATTTTAAGAAAATTATTATTGGCCAGGGAAAATAAAGTGTAAAAGTATGGGACTTTTACCGAATTGATTCATCCGATTTAGGAGGGATTATAACTGGAAAGGATGGATTTTTATAGAAAAGTTACACCCTTAACATAAGGCCCGCAAAGCTTATAACTTGAACGAAATTGCTTGTCTTTTGGCCCATCCACTTTGTTGCATCAAAGGCCGAATACCTATAGTATGCAACCTTTAATGCGCCTTGTATATGGGCCACCAGATTTTAAAGATTGGCCTGCGTTATTTCTGCACAATTTATTTCATTTGCGGTCCTAAGTTATTTTGTGTCTTTAAAACAGGAAAAAATTTAATCAAAAAACAAGTCTTAAAAGCGAATAAATGATTGCTCCCAAACAAATGACTCCAATGGATAAAAAGAACCATCCCATGATTAGAACAAAAACAGAATACCATTTGCTTGGCGGATCAACTAAGTATTTATCCAGGTCTCCTTTTTTGATCATTTCCTGATATTCTTTTGGTCTTTCTTCCTTGAATCTTGAAAGAGGAAGTTTTTGTGTAAAAACAACCGTATCCATGGGAAAATTATCAGGTCTCATATGGGAATGGAAAAAATGCATGGAAAAAATAAAGCCGGTTGCCAGAAGTGCTTCGTCACTGTGAATTATGGTGGCGATATTTAGTGCCCATCCCGGGATAAACCGTGTTGCAATTTCCGGAAAAGCCAGGGTTAATCCTGTGCTTCCAATGATGGTGATACCCCAAAAAACAGCCATGTAATCAAATTTTTCCCAATAGGTCCATCGTCCAAATTCCGGTTTTGGTCCTTTTCCTATAAAATAGAGCAGGTTGTCTTTCACATCTATGAGATCTCGTGGCAAAGGTATTAATGAGTATTGCTCTTTTAGTAATCCCAGGATGGTTATTTTACGTCTGACAAAAAGAACAAATAATTGGAAAAAATGAGTAGCAAAATACAGAAAGGTAACAATGGCACCTATTCTATGTATTTTTCCCATCACGTGCGGACCACCAACTAAATGAGCTATACCTGCAAACAATGGATTGTCAGGAAACTTTAATGACATGCCCGTAATTGCCAGAGTCAGAAAACTGATAATGATCATTATATGCAAGATCGTGTGGGACACATTAAATCGTTTGATATGCTTTTCATCTTTTTTGTCAAATACAATTGATTGTTCCTGATTTTTCCGTATTGAGAATCTTTCAATCAAAGATCGGTTCAACCACAGCAAGGCATGAATTCCAAAAGCAGCAAATGTAAATACAATAAGCAAAGTCATGGCCCAGAACGGATAAAACAATTGTGGGTATTTTTTGCTGTCATGGTGATCTGCATGGGGCAGATACTCGGTGAAATTCTTATTGGCTTTTTTGTGGCATTCCTGACAAGTTTTCTGGATATTAATCTCAGACAGCATTGATGCAGGATTTGTGGGTGCTAAAAGATCATGGGATCCATGACAATTGACACACTTGGCAACCTTGTCACTGCCTAATTTTGCCGCTTTTCCATGATAGGTACCAAAATAGGTTTTGATCAATTTCTCATGGCAGGTCCCACACCGATTAACAACATCGAATTTTGTCTGGTTCAGTTTTGTATCGGTTATATAGTGCTGGACGCCATGACAATCGTTACATTTGGGAGCCTTAAGTTCAGTCTGATTTTTTAAAACAACCGGGGTGGTTTGTCCGGTGCGAGCTAATTTTATTTTTAACTGCTCAGCTGAATGGGCACTTTTTTCAAGTTTTCGGCCTACTTTGGGATGGCAATTTGCGCAATCGGGTTTAAAGATTTCGGTAAGACCTAACTCAACTGCTGTTTCTCCCCTTAAAACATGGGCTTTAAAAGCATCTGTATCCTGGTAAATTTTATCTTTTTCCGGGTGTAGAAAAACATGGCATCTGATGCAGCTCAATTTTTTATGAACGGTTATTTCCAATTTAGTCTGATCAACAAATTTTGATTTAAATTTTTCATCATGCTGATCATTTAGTATTGGATCACCGTGGCACTCCAGGCATTTGGCGTCAGTGGGGCCCACAGTGGTAAATTTTTTAATATCATCGTAGGAGGCAAAAGGTATATAAGGTACCTTTTTTGTCATGGTTGAAGTTGGACTATGACAATTTTTACAATCGTTCTTTATGATGGAAAAGATTTCTTTTTTAAACGTATCGTCGTTTTTAGCGCCTTTCTCAATCCATTCCGCCATGACGTCAATATCTTCATCATCTGCCACCTGCTCATACATAGAGGTTTTCATGGCAGCAACAATTCGGGGCTCGGTACTTACAGGTTTGTCTTTTGGGGCAGCTATACTCTCTGGATCGGGGGCTGCTTTGGCAAGAGGTTGATAAAAAAAGATGCCAAAAGTCAAAAGAACACCGATTAAAATAGTAGTTATAGTGACTATCCGCGGCCAGACAACTCTTTTTTTAATGTTGAATGTAATCATTTTAAAAACCTGTGCCCCGTATTTAAAGGTGGGTAATGCATGAAATCTGTCTGCCCCGGATCAGAGCAAACAGATTTCATGCATTTTTTTAAGATTTATTTTAATCTATTCAGTGCCTGACCGAAAACCCGTATTTGAATGAAAAATTGCTCATATACAAGGCGCAAGAAATTTTGAAACCGGAGTGTACTCCTGTACATGAGGCCCGATTTGTAATTTGGCAACATTTTGCAGCAACGCAGTAGATGAGTGGGTTTTCGTTCAAATACTATTCAAATGACATCCCGATTGAACCCTCATGATAAACATGATTGATCTGAGAATTGTCAAAAACAGATACTCCAAAGTAATAGGTCTTGCTCATGTCTTTGAATTGCACATCCTGAATTTCAACTTTATCACCGGTGGTGATAAGCGCACGTTTGAATTCCAGTGTCCATTGTCCGTCTTTCCAAGCGCTCTGTACTTTAATATCGGCTCTGTGACCGGTAAAGGGCGAGATCACGATTCCGGGAACGATATCGCCTGCTTTAAACGTGTCGACAAATTTTGCTTTTGATTCAGGCAACACCCAGTATTTATCTTTTTCGCTATAGGGAGAGTTCATAAAAGCAGGACCGGTCTTTGCTTCATTCATGTTGTCTTTATAACCACCACCAGTTTTTACATCACCATGTCGACCCCAGTTTTTATTTGCCTTTGGATCTGTATTGTCATCCACATACTGATCGTCAAACATTCCCAAAGGACCGGTTCTAACACTTTTCCAATGCCACATGTCAATGGTTTCGCCTGGTTTATTGGTGTATTTTCGTCCTGCAGAGGTATCAGCAATGCCGTTATTCAAACCCTCTTCAGTCAAATGACAGGAGGTGGCACATCCTTTCTTTTTAAACCCTTTGACTTTGTTGATTTCCCAATACATCCCCAATTTGTCTTCATAAAAGGTGTTATCATGTCCTGTACTGTCTTTTTTCTTAGATTGCTTCCAGCTGCCATCGGCCTGTTTTACCCAGGGAAATCTTGCAAGACTTTGTGTTGGGTCTGCATATTGAAGATAAAAATATACATATTTATCATCATACAGGGATTTTATTTTGACAGTGGTTTCCCGAATGCCATCGTACCCATTGCTCGGCTCATAGGGCATTTGATCCAATTTCACTTCCAAGGCTGTTGCTTTGTCCCAGGCTTTTTCTGCCATGGCATCAAGCGTGATAGCAGTATCGGCTTTTACGCTGACAAGTTTCATCGGCGCGTTTTCAGCCAGTACTGGATTCGCAATCATGAGCATTCCTGTTATGGCTGCAGACATTACCCAAAATAGTTTCACTACTGTTTTCATATGTTCCCTCCTATTAAAATTAATAAATAAACATCAGCGTATAGTTCCTGATATCTCCATTTTATGGTGTTCCTTGTATATCAACGTTCATCTAATAACAAAAAAGGTAGATTCGTCTATTTCATACGGGCCACATGAGGATGGCCCTCTCGATTCAAGGCGTGAAAATTCTTGAATATCTATAATAGGATATTCCATAGTTGTAACCTATGGAGCAATTTAACTTTATGATTTTAGAGTTTTATCCAAATATCAACTTTTAACCTATCTAAACTAAATATACATTGCAGAATTGTTTAAATATCAAATTTAACGCCGGCTTATATTATTTATGGTCTATGAATAATTCAATTCATCAAGGCTTCCTGCCCGGGCATGGGTGGATTTGAAATATTTTGGGTTCGCCTCTATCCAGAATTGATAAGATTGTCTTAAATCTACTTGGGATTAAAGCGCGACACTCAAGGATTTCAGAAAAAATATTTTTATTTTTTCTGAACAACAAAACTCTCAGAAACAACCAAGGCAATAACCTTAACCATACAGACAATTATAAGAATAGCAGGTATAAATTGAGCACTTACAAGAAGAGCACAATACCCTAAGAACATAAACACACATGTACCGCTGTTATTCTCCATTAAACCAGTAGCGGCGAAAACCGATACCAGCACTAATACACCGGCTAAAGTAGCTATTATTTTCATAACACCCTCCTTACGGGAAAATGTAAATCAAATAAATTAATCTCCCGTTGAACTGTTTACATCAAACAAATGGCAGCACAATTAAAAGTGCAAAATAAATTAGTATACAGGAGAAATTCAAAAATAGAGGAGAGTACATTATCGGATCAAGATTCCTGACAGTTTATTTTTAAAATGCTACAGGAAACTTAACTCTAATAATAGTGAACATTTTTCAGAACCAAAGTCAAGTGATTTTAATAAAATCAATAGAATCTCCTATTGACCTATTTTTTTCGTTAACATGAAATAATAGTTTCCGAAACTCAGAGTGGAGAGGATACTAACTTTCAGATCCATTGTAAAAAAAATAGCAGCAATGGAATCTGAATAAGTAATCCGGCATTAGTGATCAGCCAGCAGGCATTGGCAATGTCAATATCGAGTTTGTATATGGTGGGTGGAACCATGGCAATGAATCCCACTGGCATGGATGATAGAATTAATACCACTTTTAATGGTAATCCATTATCAATTTGATCCAAGCCTAGAGTAACCCCCAGGCCGAAAATCAGGGTAGGAATCACAGCAAATTTTATTGAGGCGATAATAAGCCCTGGTTTAAAATATTTTGTCACACTTGAAAACTGCATGGCCATACCAATGGAAATGAGCAGCAATAATGCTGCAAGGGGTATAAATATTGAATTGATTGTGGCATATCCTTGGGGGCGAGTAATTCCTGAAAAATTTAAAAACAATCCAATCCCTATGCTGGATACAGCGACAAGAACAAATTTATCGGTCACAGCATTTTTCAAACGATGGAGAAAAGATTGGGTTTGCGATATGTCCTCACTATAGGATTTTGCAATGGGAAATCCAATGGCGTAGTAGATGGCCTCTTCAAATAATTTATAAAATGGGACCAGGGCAAATCCTTTTTCACCCAGGAAAAGAAAACAAAATAGTGCCCCAAGAGACCCTATATTTGTAAAACCGCCAGAGACGATATAGCTTCCGGTTTGTTTTGAGGTTAATTTTAGCATCTTTGCGATGAAAAATGCAAGAATCCCACCGGAAAAAATTGCTGTCATGCCCATGAAAGGCAGGACAGCAATTTTAATATTCCTAATGTCTGCCACCCAGGTGGCACCAAGAATGGCAACCGGGTTAAAGACTAACAATGCTAATTTTTGAAGGATCTGACGGATGTCATTCATGGGCAGGCTTAAATTTTTTCTTTTTACAAATAATTGGATGGAATATCCAATACCAATCCCAAATACAACCAGACCGATAGAAAAAATAAGCTTGCCCATATTCATCCTTTATTTATGGTTATGCATCACCAAATTCTTTGATGATTGATTCAAGGACGTCATCAGACATACCATAGGAATGATCATCATCAGGGAATATACCGTTTTTTACTTCCTTTGCATATTGTTTAAAAGTATCGGTCATGATTTGCCCCACATTCACATATTGTTTTGCAAAGGATGGGGTGAAATTGTCATAAAGCCCCAAAACATCAGGTGTAACCAATAGCTGACCAGAACATTTCGGACCGCCACCAATACTGATGGTGGGGATATCGATTTTTCTGGTGACATAGTCGGAGAGTTTTGTGGGGACAGCTTCAACGATAATTGCAAAACAACCTGCGTCTTGAAGTGCAAGGGCTTCTGACACTACTTTTCTGGCTGAGTCAATGTCTCTGCCCTGTGCTTTCAATCCACCCAATGCACCAACAGCCTGGGGATGAAGACCCACATGGCCCACACATGCAATACCCATTTCTACAACAGCTTTTGTTTTGGCGATATGGTTATGTGTGGCCTCAAATTTAACCCCATCTACCTTTGCTTCTGTTACAAATCTGGCTGCATTTTTCATGGTATCTTCAATACTGTATTGAAAAGATCCAAAAGGCATATCAGCAATGACCATGGTCCTGTCACAGGCTCTTGCAACAGATCCACAATGCAATACCATCATATCCATGGTGGCAGTCAGTGTGTTGGGATGACCATGGACAACCATGGCACAGGAATCTCCGACAAGAATCATATCAATTCCGGCATCATTCACTTTTTTAGCTGTGGGAAAGTCATATGCGGTAAGCATGGTTATGATTTCATTGTTGTCTCTCATTGCCTGAATTGTTTTAACTGTGAGTTTTGACATGTTGTTCTCCTAAATAATTAAAATTGTTTTAATTGCTATTTATATGAACCCGCTTTGTTGGCTGAGCCAAAAAGTCGGATTTTTTCTTTAATCGGTTGTTTCATGGAGCCAATGCTTTCTTTCATCACTTCAACAAGTTCCGGGGTGGTTGGCCCCTTAAACAAATGGGTTAAGGTATTTAAATAGGTGGTACGGATTTCGGTAATGGGAACATTTGACTCTCTTCCAGCCTGGCCTTTAACAGCATATCAAAAGTTGCAACCAACATGGGCTCTTCTTTCCCTTTTTATTCAAGCTTTTGCTTGATGTGTACAAGTGCATTATCATTACCCACATTTCCAGGGAAAATAATATAGGACATCCCTGGATACTTAGATTCTTTTCCCAATTGCCAAACAGGAACGCCGGCAAGTGCCTGACCCAAAACCATGGCTCGCTTTACATTTAATCCTTTAGTTGCCACATCACTGGAAGTAATTCCTCCTTTTGCAACCAGGTACCTGGGTTGATGGTCAAGACCATTTACGATTTCAATAAGGCTGTGGGAAACGATCTGACCAATTTTAAGGCTGGCATCTGGATCATTCCCTGCAACAAGCTTGCGGCTGGTATATACCAGGGTGTCTTTACCTTGCTTTAGGGCGGTGTTCATTTGTGCAATTGCGTTTATAATCTCTTTTTCTTTTGAGAAAGGGTCTAAGAGATGATCAACATTTATTTTTATGGGGAAAATATCAGTTTGAGCAAGCAATGCATTTACCTGGGCTGTTGTTTTTGGGACATAGGACCCGACAATAAATAGACCACCGAATAAACCATTTACTGCCTTATCAGACACCAATTCTTTTTTTACTAAAAGATCCTTTTGGGGAACAATCCCTGTTTTGACCCTTACAAAGGATGCAGCGGTTCGATAAAGAAATCGTTTCCCTTTTGATCGGGCCTGTTGAATCCCGGATATAATAACTTCTATATCTTTATAGGAAACTGCATTAACGATACATGCACCCCGAAAGGGAACCGTCAAAAGAATTTTTGCAACCCGTTCCGGTCCACCAATTCTGATGTCATCAAGAGAAATCGATACAACCTGGTTTGATATGATTCTTCCTTCAGTCTTTTCTTCAACCCATTTGCAAAGATTGGAATTATGAAATCCAAAGGTTTTATCCAAGGCAAAGGGTGTCTGAGCTGCGGGTATCAGTGTATCATTCTCAGCCACATAATGAATATCATTCAAGGTGAATCTACCACCTTCCAGAAAAAACGGGCAGATAAGGTAGGGTAGGTTGTCATCACCCATTGCCCTGGCCACTGCATCCACTTCATGGGGGAAATGCCCCCTGAGTGTGGAATCACTCCTGCTGATAATACTTAAAGGAATCCGGGTGGAGTTACTTGCAAGTTTCAAACTTAAACCAATGGTTTTAGCAAGTTTGATTGCTTCAGGTTTTGTCAATCCCCTTGAGTTTGTCAGTATAAAAAAGGCCTTTTCTTCTTTCTTTATTTCATTGACAAGGCTTTCAACATTCCATGTCGTTATAACAGGCAATCCATGGATAGTCTGAGTGCCTGTGGGATCATCATCTAAAATCACCAGTTTTGTTCTACCGGCATTTACCCGCTCACGAATGGCGGGCAAAAGATCTTCGCTCCATTCAGTAGGCAGTTTTGCAAACGCTTCTTGTTTTTTTATGCTGGTTTCAGACATGGGGTTCCTATTTGAGGGAAAAAATATTGGTTTCAATAAATTTCCAGGTCTCCAGGTAATCGCCTTTTCCCATCAAGGATTCCATGTGATTGAGATCAATGGTATCCAGAAGACGCCATATCTTATTGGTTAAGCGGCTATTGGCTTCAAAGGTTCCACGGATATCCCAGCGAGTTGGCGATGTGTCTGAAGTGAAATAGTCATTGTATTGATATTTTTTAAGGTAATAAAGGAATTCAATGTATTCGAGATAATGTTTTGTTCCGCAAAAATAATCCCAATCCCATTTTCCGTCATTGTCATTAATATGGACATAATACTTGTATTCACTTTGCGACAACATGGCGACAGCCTCTGCCGGGTTTTCATTCCCATATATGGAATGTCCGAAATCCAGGGTGACACCCATATTTTTAATTTTAATATCGTTTAAAAGGCAAAGTGCTTTGGCAGCTGTATCCACAAAACATTTTCCTCTTGTTTCACTGGGCTTATATTCAATGAACAGGGGAAGTTCATTGTTGTAATCTGCCGCCTCAGATATAGTATGAATAAGGTTTTTCCAGGCTTGTGCATAATCATATTGGAAACAAAACTCATATCCGTCACCTAGAGGGCAGCAAGTCACTTTGTCTGCACCGATTTTGGATGCAAAATCCTTTGCATCTTTTATAAATTGAACCGCTTTGCTGCGAACCCTTTCGTTTGGTGATGTCAACCCGCCATTGCGAAATTCTGGTTCTGCTTTCACGTTTACATTTACAGCGGCGACTTTTAATTTGTATCTATTTAAGGCGGCTATGGTTTCATCCACATCAGCGACTTCATAGGGGAAAACAATTTCGACGCCGTTATACCCTTCAATCTCACTCATGAGCTTAAATTTTTCATCAATGGTTAAAGGGGTGTTGTATTCATGAAAGCGATCTTTGGTTAAAGACAGGAATCCTGTAATTATCGCCATTTTGAGCATAATTTATCTCCAAATAATCTGGGTTAGAAGTTTTTTATTTTTTTAATAGTGCCATTTTAAGTTTTGCCATGTTTCGTTTATACCAGGGCAACTGACTTGCAACTGTCCAGACAATGATAATAAACAATATCAATGAAACCGGTCGTTGAAAAACGGGCATAAAGCTGCCTTGGGAAACCATCAGGGCTCTTCTGATATTTTCATCTGCCATGGGTCCTAGAATCACTCCAATAACAAGAGGGGCAATGGGGTATCCCATCTCTGTTAGAAAATAACAGATAATCCCAACAGGCAGCATCAAATACAGATTAAAAATATTGAGCCCAAGCGAATATGATCCAATCACGCAGAGCATTCCAATCACCGGCATAAAAATTTGAGTAGGAATTTTAAGTACCTTGACAACCTGTTTTGCTAAAACCATCCCGGCAACCCACATGGCGATGGACGCAAGAAGTAAAATGGCTGCCACCTCCATAATAAACGTAGGATGTTCAAAGGTAATCATGGGTCCTGGAGTTACACCATGAAGCATGAGCGCCCCCAACAACATCGCAGCAGGAGGGCTTCCGGGGATACCTAAGGTTAGCAAGGGAATCATGGCACCACCTACACAGGCATTGTTTGCCGTTTCACTGGCAATAACCCCTTGGAGTTCGCCTTTTCCAAACGTTTCCGGGTGTTTGGATGTGTTTTTAGCCGTTCCATAGGAAACCCACCCGGCGATATCTTCACCAATACCCGGAACCGCACCAATACCCACTCCAATGAGAGCTGATCTGAATATTGCGGGTATATTTTTTAAGACCGTACCAAATTCAGGCAGAATTTTTTGAAGTTTCTGTGTTTTTCCGATTTGAAATTTATCTTTGAGAACACCAATAATCTGTGGAATACCAAAGGCACCAATCAGAACAGGAACCACTTCAATACCAGACTCAAGTTCTGGGAATCCATAGGTGAATCTAGGGTAAAATTGAAGTTGATCACGACCGATACAGGCAAGAAATAATCCTAAAAAGCCTGCAATCCAGCCCTTAATAACAAGATCGGGACTGGTGAGTGTCCCACTGATCAATATCCCAAAGAATGCCAGTAAAAAGAATTCAAACGAGGTAAACTGCAATGCAAAATTTGAGATAATCGGTGAGATACTGACCACAAACAACATACTGACCGCAGTACCGATGGCAGAGGAAGTAGTGGTAAGGCCGATGGCCCGTCCACCTTCTCCTTTACAGGCTAAAGGGTATCCGTCCAGGGCAGTTGCAGCAGCAGCAGCAGTTCCAGGGATGTTAATTAAAATAGAGGCATAGGACCCCCCATAGGTTCCTCCGACATATATCGCCAAAAGGCAGACCATAGCCAGGTTTGTGTCCATGCTGTAAGTCAGTGCAGTCAGCAGGGCGACACCTAAGGTAGATGTTAGTCCCGGCATGGCACCAAAAATAATCCCAAGGACTACAGAACCAAACAATATAGCTAAGGTGACAGGATCGGATGCTAATCCAAAAACAATGTCAAAAAAAGATCCGATTCGTTCAAATAAGGGTATCAAAGCAAGTAACTCCTCTTAAGCTGGAAGATTATAAATACCAGAGATAATCCATGAGTTCGACAACCATCCCTTCAAAAGGCATGGGAACGAGCAATAGATATTTAAAAATCATTCCAATGATAATCGGGGCAGTAAAAGCAACAATATAGCTGGTTCTCAATTTTTTCATTAATGCGGGATTACTTTTACACAATAAATATGCATAACCCGCATAGGTTAAAATAAAAACACCGACCAGAATATCCCCTGGATATGTAGTATAAGAAGAAAGAAAAGAATCAAAACCTGTAAGTAAAAAGATCAGAAATATAGTGATTTGTACCAGATAAAACCCAATCAATTTAAGTAAAAGATTTATATCGTCCAAATAAAAGATGGTAATAAATACCAATAAAAACTCAATGGCCACCAAGAAAAAATCAACCCTGGGGATGAACAAAAAGATAAAACTTAATAAAATAGTGATGATGACATAAAATCTTATATTTTTTTCCAGCTTTAAAAACTGAATAAAATCACTGGTAAAAAGATAGGAACCAAAAGATTTGATTGCTTTAAGACCCACCTCTTTCACAGCAGTTCGAATCAAAAGTCCGCCCAATAACATAATTATGGCACCAATAAACAAAGGGAAGATGGCTGGTGAAACATACCAGACATTCTGTACACCACCCCAGGAATCTTTCATGGGCATCTTTAAGGCCTGGCTCACGATAAAGGTGCCCGCCAAAAAGATGGTTCCTCCTGAAAAAATGTCTGCCTTCCTTAATTTATCCTTGTCCATCATGGTTGAATAATCCTTACTTTTTGTTTATAACCCTATATTAAGAACCGGACTTAACGTTCATTGGCGTGGATTTGAAAGTCCGGTCCCCGGCTGGTGTCATTTGACACCAGCCCCTCTTCTAACTTTTATTCTCATTATGGTTTTGGAATACCAAGGTTCGCAGGATTAATTTTTGCAGCCCCTAATTCCCAAAGTGTCCAGGCAAAATTTGATTCAAGCGCATCAAAAACCGCTTTGGATTCTGCACCGGTTTTCCCAGAGAGAAGATAGTAATTATCTTTTGCCCATGTTTTAACTTTGTCAGTTGCCATGGCTTTTTTGAAAACATCTGTCAAATAGGCTTTTGCATCAGCAGGAACATCAGAAGGTACGGCAAATCCAATGGCTTGAGAAATCGGCAAATATTTTGATAATCCAGGATAGGTATCAAATGCAGAAGGAATGGTTCCAAGGTCAGCAACATCAAAACTATTTGGAATTAACATACCAAGGGCACGAAGTTTCCCCCCACGAAGCAATTGCTGTTGTTCAGCAAGAGAAGTTACAACAACATTAACCTCACCGGTCATTGCTGCATTCTGAGCTGGGGCAGATCCTTTATATGGGATAAAATTAAATTTTGCCCCTGATCCGTTTTCAACAGCCAAAAGGTTTAAGTGATGAATAGAACCTGCACCACTTGCTGCCGCTTTAATTGATTTCGGACTTTTTTTGGCAGCTTCAATGAGGTCTTTCATGGTTTTGTAAGGAGAACTTGCTGTAACGGAGATTACATCGGGAGATCCACCCACAATAAAGGTATCCCATACATCAAATTTTTTGTCCCAACCACCTTGAACACCGGCTGTCACGTTGGATTCCGAAAGGCCGCAAAGGGTATATCCATCATGCTTTTGACTATATGCATAGCTCATTCCAACAGATCCTGCCACACCACCGGTTTTGTTAATAACATTAATGTTTACATCCATGAAGTTCCGCATCTCAGCAGTGATAATTCTTACGCAGGTATCTGTTCCACCACCCGCACCCCAAACAACTGCTGCAGTAATGTTTCTTTTGGGATATTCTTTTCCTGCCCATGCCATTGATGTAAAGGCAAATGCAATGGCTAAACTAATAATTAATATTTTTTTCATGTGTTTAAAATCTCCAAAAAGCTGATTAAAGTTAATCCCCAAATCTATTTTGGGAAATACAGGATTTTCCTGCGCTGTTTTTACCAAAGAATTGTTGAATGTCACCTCCTTTTATATGGTTTTATTAGCTAAGCATCGATTTGTTCGATTAAAATATCGATGGCTTTTTTAAAATGATCTCTCATTAAATTTTCAGCTGTTTCAGGATCCCTGCTGCAAATGGCTTCAATCATGGCAACATGATCCTTGATGGTATCGTCGGGATGTCTGATTAACCCTTCTCTTGTCACATTCTGATATGCCAGACTGATAATGTTAAAGGTTTGCAGCATGGTGGTTAAAAATTCTCTTGAAGCAATTTTCGTGATCTGAGTATGAAATTTTCTATCTGCCTTTGAATAGGCAGACATATTTTTAATGGTGCTTTGATCCTCAAAGGGTTTAAATATTTGTTTTAATGAATCACACTCTTTATCTGTGATACACAAAGCAGCTCTTCTTGCCGCAAGTCCTTCAAGAACTTCGCGGATCTCAAAAATGCCGATCATCTCTTTAATGGAAAATAACCTTACAAAAAATCCGCGTCTAGGTCTTACTTCCACAAGCTTTTCGTGTTCCAGAAATTTTAGGGCACTAATTAAAGGAGTTCGGCTGACACCCAGTTCCTGGGCCAATTTTTCCTGGGGTATTTTTTTTCCAGGCAAAAGGGATCGGTCTTCAATCATCTGTTTGATGACCTGGTATATTTTTTGATCCAGATTTTCGTATTCAGCACCTATGTTTTTCATACCATGGTTTCCTTTTTATTTCTGCCATTAAATTCAAATAAATTGAATATTGTATTTTGTATACAAAATTCAATATTCAATTTTTAAAGGAAAGTCAACATAATTTTTTTGTTTTAAAAAAAATTTTTAGATTAATTGTTTGACATTTAGATATGGGCATGAGACTGTATTGTTACATTGTAACAATACAGTTAAGCCCTAACAAAGAGGTGCCCATGGTCGATAATTTGCCCCTGCCGGATCTAACAAAAGCGGAATTCGATATCCTGCGAATCATATGGAAAAGCGGAAAATTGAGTGTTCGAGAAGTCCACGACCAGATAATCGCCACCCATAACTGGGCCTATTCCACTACCAAGACCATGATGGACAGGATGACCAGCAAGCAATTGCTGACAAGGGGAAAATACCATGGCGTCTTTCTATACCGCCCCCTTATATCCCGTCCCAAGGGATTTGCTCGGTTTATCCAGTTTTTTGCAGATCGGGTCCTGGAACTGGACTTCGGAGAAGTGGTGGCGCTTTTTTCCAGGAGCAAGGCTTTGGATCCTGAAGAAATAAAGGAACTTGAAAGACTACTGACAGATGAAAAGGAGGATCGCCATGATACGTCCTGATGAGATTGCACAGACTATTATTGGTATTTTATCGGTACAGTCAGTTTATGCCCTGGTGTTGTTTCCCCTGGTCTGGGGACTGGTCAAATGCTGCTGGAGAAAATATCCCCTCTGGCAGCACTGTTTATGGTTTCTGATTCTTTTACGTCTGGTACTGCCACCGGATATGGCCAGTCCCTTGAGCGCCGGTCATCTAATCCGGTCGATAACGCCAAACTTTATTTCCCAGCAGTTCTTTGCTTCTCCGAATGCACATCCTATTCTTTCAGCCAACCAAAATCAGTATGCTGCCACTCTTTCCAATGCAGTCATACTCCGCGTTCAGAGATCATCTATGCTGGTCCCACAAATCGATAGCAGACCCATAACGTTATCGCACTCGACTTCACAGGAGTGGTTTTCCTTAATTGTCTTCGGCATCTGGCTGCTGGTTGCAGGCTTTCTCTTGGTGCAGTTCATCAGGAAACGTCGACGGTTTTGGAAGATTGCAGAAAAGGGAAGGACGATTAAGGACCCTGTCGTGCTGGATATCGTCCAAACCTGGCAAAGGCAGCTACATATTCGAAGAAGAATAAAGGTAAAGGCGGTTGCCAAAGGTCTTCCAAGCTTCACCATGGGGATTTTTCGTCCTGTGGTGGTCCTGCCGGAACATCTGATATCCAAGGTAGGGAGTGCTGCATTAGAACCGGTACTGGCCCATGAACTGGTGCATGTAAAACGCTGGGATGATCTTGCAATCTGTCTCCAGGAATTGGTGAGAATCATCTATTTTTTTCATCCACTTGTCTGGTTTATCATGCCTCGTCTCAGCTGGACCCGGGAGGCTGCGTGCGATGTAACCGTTCTATCCCAGGGAACCCTTTCGCCCGGGACTTATGGAAAACAGATGCTTGCATTTCTTCAAAGCCAGGCCCTTCCGGAAAAACCTCTCCGGTGTTTGGCGGAATTTACCGCTGCTGCCAGAGAGATTGCTTTTCGACTAAAACAAATTCAAGAAAAGGAGGACAACATGAAAACTCACACCTTAAAAATCTATCTTGCTATTCTGTTTTTAGGAATATTTCTTCTGCCAATGGCCCCGGTAGTTTCATCGAATCAGGTTAACACAGCAAAAACCCAATCAAAGCCTGCATCACAGATCCAGGATCAAGACAGCAGTCAGATGGCGGGCAATGCCTTCACTCAGTATGTATTACGCTGTGTTCAATGTCAAAATCCTAAAGAAGTTACAAATATTATTTGGGGAGACCTTATTACTAAAGACTTCCAGGAAAAAGATTTTTCCCACCTTGTTTCACTAACAGACTGCGACATTGTAGAAGATATCGGTAATGGCCGGAAAGCTTATGTTTTTTATCTGCTTGCCGGTTCAAGACAAGGACTATACCGCCCCAACTACCATTTTGTAAAAGAACAAGGAAAATTGATACTTATTTATAAGAGTCGTAACACATCAATCTATGCCATGGATCGTCCAAAAGCAAATGGACGTTATGAGATTGAGGAAGGTTGGAGAGCGGATCTTTTTGATGATCGTGTCAACCTGTCATGGGTATCCAGGATTTGGTTTTGGACTGGAACTCAATATTTTCCGGCCTATACAGACTATATTATTAAAGATACAAACGATCCGTCATTATCGGGAACCAGAAGAGTGTGGGAAAAGGATACTCAATCCTTGTATGAAGCAGCTTCCCGGATGTGAATACACACCAATTAGCAGGGCAAAGATCGCAGATGTAGACGATCTTCAGGCAAGAAGGATAAGCTTTACTGAAAACCGTTTAAGACAGGATTTATCTGCCATAGAATCCATTGAAGCGACCATTGAAATCATTGATGAGGAGATGGGCAAAGATCCCTGGTACTTGACGGGTGGTAAAACATCCCTTGAAAGGGTCCACAAATTGCTGTCAAAGTTAGATTTCATAAGGCGGAGCAAGGAACGGGGGTCTGTTGTTTTAGAGACTGACAAGGGCCTGTCCCACAAATATGTAGGACAGGTTGAATTAATTTTCAAAAATCTACCAAAACCCTTGGAATGGCGATCTTTTCTGAATAATGATCTAATTTTATTAACCGACATTCCCTAAAAAGTTCAAAAAGCATCGATCCCTTGCCCGGAAGAATCCCGGCACAATTAGTTGCCCATACTCTGTTTTACTTTACAAAAAAAATGATCTTGTACTGGACCCTATGGCCGGAGGCGGTGTGGTTGCGGACACCTGTCTTGCCTTTAACAGACAATGCTGGTCTTTTGATCTTTTAGACCGGGTTAAAACAAGATCTGAAATAGAACCTTTTTTATGGGACCCTGAAAACCTGGCCTGGCCGCTTCCTTCAGGTAAAAAACCAGACCTGATCTTTTTTGATCCCCCCTATTTAAAAAAGATGGCAGCCCATTACATGAAAGGCAGTATTTCAGATTTTTCCAAGCCCCAATATTTAAGCTTTTTTAAACATATTTTCAGTCTCATGCGAGAACAGTCAAAACCCTCCACCCGTATGGCCTTTCTCAATGCAGACTTCAGGGATTTCCAGGGGATTCCGGCCGTAGATGAAAACCCGGATAACGCCATCTTGATGTTTACCTATGCGAAATTGCTTGAAACTGATGTGGTAAAGGTATAGCGGACACCTCGAAAAGCGTGTATAAGAAACCACTTTTGGAGGAAAAAAAATGAGTAAGAGAAAACAATATTCAAAACAGTTTAAGAAAGATGCTATTAATTTAATA
>FLOH01001382.1_pt1 | contig 38228 bp, 29 predicted proteins | sample 756751 | NCBI WGS metagenome assembly FLOH01 (sample SAMEA4026879, study PRJEB14308) | marine metagenome | biome: coastal water; material: water | depth 74 m
TCATCATGGCCCCACCGGCCTTGATGCGTTCCCTGCTCTCAGTAATAGAGCAGCTCGATATCCGGCGGCGGCAGGTCCTGATCGAGGCAGTGGTGGTCGAGGTCTCTGAGGGCAGGTCTGAGGACTTTGGGGTCCAGTTGCAGACCGTGGCCTCGGACAGTGGAGTGATCGGGGGGACCAATTTCTCCAGCAGTCAGCGACCCGGTAGTATTGTCAATGCGGCCACGGACCCGCTCTCGGCTCTGCTGCCCGGGCTGAACCTGGGCTTTTTTGACGGCACTACCACCATTCTCGGCACAGAGATATTGAACATTGGCGCCCTGGTTTCGGCGCTGAGTTCCAATGCCAACGCCAATATCATCTCCACCCCGACCCTGATGACCCTCGACAACGAGGAGGCCGAGATCATCGTCGGCGAAAATGTCCCCTTTGCCACCGGCAGTTACACCTCGACCGGCAGCACCAATCCGGAAAATCCCTTTACCACCTATGAGCGCAAGGACGTGGGTGTCAAACTGAAAATCCGGCCTCAGATCAACGAGGGCGGTGTCATTCGCCTGGAGATCGCCCAGGAGGTCTCCAAGATTATCAACAACACCGGCGCCGCGGGGCTTCAGAGCACCGATTCACGCTCCATCAGTACCGTGATCAATGTCGATGACGGTGAAATTGTGGTGATGGGCGGTCTGATCAGTGACGATGTCCAGGAAAGCGTACTCAAGATTCCGCTCCTGGGCGATCTGCCGCTGTTTGGCCAGATGTTCCGCTATACCTATTCCAAGCATGAAAAAAAGAACCTGATGGTCTTTATCCATCCGGTGATAGTCAGTGAGTCGGCCACCAGCCAGCGGGTGACCGGCGAGAAGTATCGGATGATGCAGGAGACCCAGCGTCAGTTCAATGAGCGTGGAATCCCGCTGATGCCTGGAGAGCAGGCCCCGGAACTCCCAGATCTTGAGAAGGTGGGCAATGACGGTTGAGCAGCTGCCCTTTTCCTTTGCCCGCCGTTTCGGGGTGTTGCTGGCAGGCGAACGGGACGGACGGGCCGTGCTCACCTGTCGGCCCGGGGTTCAGCGTCAGGTCCTGACCGAGGTCCGCCGGGTCCTGGAGCGGCCCCTGGTTCTGGAAGAGATTGCAGCTGCAGACTTTGAGGCCCGGCTCCAGCAGACCTATGAGGGCGGAACCAGCGAGGCCATGCAGGTGGCTGAAGACCTGGGTGATGATATTGATCTCCAATCCATTGCCCAGCATCTGCCCGAGCCCGAGGACCTGCTCGAGAGCCGCGATGATGCCCCGATCATCCGTCTGATCAATGGGCTGCTCACCGAGGCGGTCAAGAAACAGGCCTCGGATATCCATATTGAACCCTTTGAGAATCGACTGCGGGTCCGCTTCCGGATTGATGGCATCCTCCGTGAGATCATCCAGCCCCCCAAGGTCCTGGCCCCTTTTCTGGCCTCGCGGATCAAGGTCATGGCCAGGCTGGATATTGCCGAGAAGCGGCTGCCTCAGGATGGTCGGATCTCTCTGCGTATTGCTGGCCGTCCCGTGGATGTCCGGGTCTCGACCATTCCATCGGGCCATGGCGAGCGGGTCGTGCTGCGCCTGCTCGACAAGCAGGCCGGTCGTCTTGATCTTGAGCATCTGGGGATGGTTGAGTCACTCAGAGGGCGGTTTGACCGGATCATTCAACGGCCACATGGCATTGTTCTGGTCACCGGACCCACCGGCTCGGGCAAGACCACTTCCCTCTATGCCGCCCTCAGCCGTCTGAATGACAAGACCCGCAATATTATGACTGTTGAAGATCCCATCGAGTATTATCTGGATGGGATCGGTCAGACTCAGGTCAGCAGCAAGGTAAACATGACCTTTGCCCGTGGCTTGCGTGCCATCCTGCGCCAGGACCCGGATATCGTCATGATCGGTGAGATCCGGGATCTGGAGACCGCCGAGATTGCGGTCCAGGCCAGTCTCACTGGCCATCTGGTCTTTTCCACCCTGCATACCAATACGGCTGTGGGGTCGGTGACCCGTTTGCGTGATATGGGAGTTGAGCCTTTTTTGCTTTCCTCTTCGCTGATTGGGGTCCTGGCCCAGCGTCTGGTCCGCCTCCTCTGTCCGGACTGCAAAAGAGAGGCCGTGGTCAGTACGGTTCATCAGGCGGAAATTCCGGCCGGGGCTGTCTGTTACGAGGCCGTGGGTTGTGAGGCTTGCAATTTTCTCGGGTATCGGGGACGGACCGGAATCTATGAATTTGTCGAGGTGGATGAGGGGATGCGGACCCTGATCAATGATGGTCGGGGCGAGCACGAACTGGAGCGGGCAGCCCGGCTTCAGGGTCCGGATATCCGCCAGGATGGCCTGGTTCTGGTCGCAGAGGGCAAGACCAGCCGCGAGGAGATCGTCCGGGTGACCCGGGAAGATGCTTGAGATGACTCCAGGCGAATCCATGCAGGAGGTCGGCCATGGGCGCCTATGAATATTCGGCCTTAAACAGTGCGGGCCGGTTGCAGAGAGGTGTGCTTCAGGGCGATACTGCCCGTCAGGTTCGTCAGCACCTGCGTGAACAGGGCCTGAGCCCGGTGAGCGTGGATGAGATCAGTGAGCAGAAGAGCCGCAAGACCCGGGTCTGGGGCCGAAAAAAAATCAGCGGTCCTGATCTGGCCCTGATCACCCGGCAGCTGGCCACCCTGGTCCGGTCCGGAACCGTGCTGGAAGAGGCGCTCAAGGCCGTGGCTGAGCAGTCTGAAAAGGGTGGCAGCAAGAGTGTGCTGGCCGCGGTGCGGGCCAAGGTCCTGGAGGGGCATACCCTGGCCTCGGCCCTGGCCGATTTCCCCGGGATCTTTTCTCCGCTTTACCTGGCCACGGTCGAGGCTGGGGAGCAGGCCGGGCAGCTCGATCTGGTCTTTGAACGGCTGGCCGATTACACCGGATTTCGCCATCACCTGCAGCAGAAGATCATGCTGACCCTGCTCTATCCCCTGCTTCTGAGCGTGGTGGCAACCCTGATCGTGATAGGGCTTTTGACCTATGTGGTGCCGCAGGTGGTGACAGTCTTTGATCAGGTGGGACAACAGTTGCCCCTGCTGACCCGTTCGTTGATTGCGGTCAGTGAGTTTCTTCAGTCCTGGGGCCTGCTCCTGCTGGTGCTGGTGGTGATCCTGACCATTGGCGGCCGCTGGCTGTTTCGCTATGAGTCAGTAAAGATAAAGGTTCACGGCTGGCTCCTGCACCTGCCGGTCCTGGGCCGGGTGCTGCGGGTGGTGAATGCGGCCCGATTTTCCCGTTCCTTGAGTATTCTGGCGGCCAGCGGTGTCTCAGTGGTTGATGGTCTGGTTCTCTCTGCTCGGGTCCTCAATAATCTGGTGTTGCGGCAGGCGGTAGAGCAGGCGGCCGGTCGGGTTCGTGAGGGCGAAAGTCTCCATCGGGCCCTGGCCGTGAGTGGCTATTTCCCACCCATCACCCTCCATCTCATTGCCAGCGGTGAGGCCTCGGCCTGTCTTGATGAGATGCTGGAGAAGGGTGCCGTGGCCCAGGAAAAAGAGGTGGAGACCTTGCTGGCCGCAGCCATGGGGATCTTTGAGCCGGTTCTGATTCTGGTCATGGGTGGTGTGGTCCTGGCCATTGTTCTGGCTATCCTCTTGCCGATTATGGACCTCAATCAATTGGTTCGCTGAGATGCAGACCGTTTCTGGTTCATTGGTCAAGGCCGTGCAGACTTCTTTCTCTCCGGGCAGAGTTTGATGCGAGGTCACAGAAAAAACGCGCGGGCAGGTTTTACCCTGATGGAGATTCTGGTGGCCCTGGCGATTCTGACCATTGCGATTTTGGCGGCGCTCAGAAACAGCGGGGGGCTGATCGACAACAGCGCCTATCTGTGGGACAAGAGTATGGCCCATTGGGCGGCCATGAACAAGGCGGCCGAGATTCGTCTGGCTGGACGTTGGGGGACCTGGAGTGATACGGGCAAGGTTGTTCAGGGTGGCCGTGATTTCTTTTACCAGCTGACGGTGACCAAGACCGAGGACGGTGAGATCAATCGGGGGACCGTCGAAGTGGCGGCAACTGCCGAGGCAGCGCCTTTGGCCCATTTGGTCTTCTTTCTGCCCCGGCCGCAGAAGTTATGAGTGTTGGCCAGAATCAAAACAGACGGCCGGAACGTCATCGACCAAGGCCTTCTGCCCGGGCTGGTTTTACGCTGGTCGAGATTATGGTTGCCATGGCCGTGTTTGCGGTCCTGGCCCTGGCTGCTTATGGGGCGCTCAGTTCGTTGCTCAGGACCCGGGTCGCGGTGGTTGAAGACTCACAGCGTCTGGCTCGGGTGCAGAAGACCCTGCTGGGGATGGGGCGGGATCTGCTCCAGGTGACGCCTCGGCCGATCCGGGATGGGTATGGTGAACTGCTTTCAGCCATCAGCCATGATCCGGGCCAGCCACTGGTGCTGACTCGTGGCGGTCGCACGAATCCCACGGGTCTTGCCCGCAGCAGTCTGCAGCGGGTGGGGTATCAGCTGGAGGACGGCATTCTTTATCGTCTCCGCTGGTCGGTGCTGGATTCGCCTATCGGCAGTGAGCCAGCCAGACAGGAACTTCTGGACCGGGTCCAGGAGTTGACCTTCAGGTTTCGGGACAGCAGTAGCTGGCTTGAGTATTGGCCATCGGCCGACCTGATCAATCAGCCGGGCTGGGAGACTCTGATGCCGCGGGCCGTGGAGGTCGTCCTTGAACTGGAGGGCCTGGGGCGGATCACTCGGATCTTTCTGGTCCGGGAGGATTGAACATGGGCCGCTGGAATGGGTTGAATAATCACGGGGTGGCCCTGGTGACCGTGCTCCTGATCACGGTGTTGATCACCACCATTCTCGCCTTTCTCATGCAGCGGCAGCAGGTGGATATCCGGCGTACCGGCCATCTGCTGGATGCGGAGCAGGAGGAAATGTTGAGCCTGGGTATGACTGACTGGGCCTCTCGAATCCTGCGTCAGGATCTGAAAAAGGGCGAGGTGGATCATCTGGGTGAGGATTGGGCCCTGCGTCTGCCCGGGGTGCCCGTGGAAGGTGGAATGTTGAACGGCTACATGGACGACATGCAGGGCCGTTTCAATCTCAATAATGTCATGGCCGCAGATCCGAATCTGCGAGCCTTCAGTCGTCTGCAGTTCGAGCGGCTGCTCGAGGGCTGCGGCCAGAGTCGGGATCTGGTCAATGGTCTGATTGACTGGTTGGATGAAAACAGTGAGATCAGTGGCGCCGGTGGAGCCGAGGATGAGACCTATCTCTATCTTCAGCCAGGCTATCAGACCGCCAACCAGAAGATGGTCAGTATCACTGAATTGCGGCTGATCACGGGGATGGACGTGGCCTGGTCCTGCCTCGAACCGCTGGTGACGGCCCTGCCCGAGGACAGCATGGTCAATGTCAATACTGCAGGGCCAGAGGTCCTGGCCTCGCTGTCTGATAACTGGTCGCTGACGGACGCGAAAAAATTTGTTGAGGAACGCCCGGCCTCTGGTTTTGAATCGGTGGCCAAGTTTCTGGAGTCTGAGAGTCTGGCCGGCAGCGGACTGACTCCTGATTATCTGTCTGTGGCCAGCTCATATTTTCTGGCCTATACCGATGCCAGGATTGGTGTCGGGCGGATGGAAATGTATACTCTGCTTCATCGTCAGCCAAATGGTGTGCATGTGGTCTGGCGGGCAATCGGCAGTTATTGAGTCTGAGGGATATGGGATTGGAACAACTGATCATTCGCATGGGAAACAGGGCCCCTTCGGAAGTGGAGTGGGCGATCCTCACTGAAAAAGGTGAGGCAGAGATCCATCACGGGCCGTTGAACGAGATCGTGGCCGTCCGTGGCCAGCAACGGCTGACGGTTCTGGTCCCGGGGCAGGATGTTCTTTTGACCTGTCCTGATCTTCCTGCCCGTTCCAAGCTGGCCTTGCAGGCCATTCCCTTTGCCCTGGAAGAACAACTGGCCGGTGAGCTTGATGAGTCGCACTTTGCCCATTGCAGGCACCCGGACGGACCGGGCCTGGATGTGGCCGTGGTCGCCCGGGCCAGGATGGATCATTGGCAGGCCCTGCTGGCAGAGGCCGGTCTCGAAGCCGATATCATGATTCCGGAGCAGCTGGCCCTGCCCTTGACTGAAGAGGGACTGTCCGTACTGGCCGATGATGGTCTGGTTCTGGTCCGTTCCGGTTTGGCCCAGGGTTTTGCCGTGGATGAGGAAAATCTTGAATCCCTGCTCCTGTCCGATGATGAGTTGAGTGAGTTGCCCCTGCGTCTCTATATGTGTGCGCCCGAGGGCCTGGACCATGAGTCACTGCGCAGTCGGGCTTTATGCGATGAAAGCGGTCTGGATTCGGTCATGGCAGTCTTTGCGAAAGGTCTGGCCACGAACAGTCGGACGGGCCTGAATCTTTTACAGGGGCCTTACGGACGGTTGGCCCAGTGGGGGAAGGTGTGGCAGAACTGGCGACTGCCGCTGGCCTTTTTTCTGCTGGCTGTGACCCTGTACGGAGTGCTTACGGCCCAGGAGTTCTGGCAGCTGCAGGCACAATCACGGGAGATTGGGCAACGGATTGAAAAGGTCCTGCTGACCACCTTTCCCGAGACCCGGCGCATCGTCAATCCACGTTCGCAGATGGAACAGAAGCTCAAAGAACTGCGCGGGGTCGGAGGGGGAGATGAGTTCCTGCGCCTGCTGGAACGTTCCGGCCCGGCCCTGGTCCAGATTCCTGAATTCAAACTCAAGTCCCTGCGCTATGAACAGGGGCAGCTGGAACTTGACCTGCAGGTCAAGGATCTCCAGTCGTTGGACCAGCTCAAAGGCTTGCTGCTCAAACAACCTGGTCTGCGCATGGAGATCAAGGCGGCCTCAAGTAAGGGCGACCGGGTGACGGCTCGGATGAAGATCTGGGAGGAGCAGCAATGAGAAACTACTGGCAGACCCTACGGACCCGCGAGCGGTATCTTTTGATCAGCGCGGCCCTGCTCCTGGTGGTGGCGGCCCTGGTCACAGCCCTGTTTCCGGTCTATGATACCCTGCAGCGGTTGCGGAGCGAAGTGCCGCAACAGCGTCGCGAGTTGACCTGGATGGTTGAGTCCTCGGGCGAGGCCGCGCGTCTTCGTGCTGCCGGGGCGGGTCGTCAGCAGGAGAATCCTTCGGCCAGCCGCCTGACCCTGATCGAGGAGACGGCAGGTCGTCTGCAACTGGCCAAGGCCATGAAACGGGTCGAGCCCGATGACCAGGAACGGCTCAAGGTCTGGCTTGAAGATGCCTCGTATGCCCGATTGATCGACTGGCTTTCTCTCCTGGCCGACCAAGGGTTACGGGTGGTCAGCCTCAGTATGGATAATCTCGAGACATCGGGCCAGGTCAATGCTCGGGTGACTTTTTCGGGGGTCCAATGAAAAGCAGGATAGCCCTTTTCCTGGGTCTTTTTCTGGTGGCCTATCTCTTCTTTCTGGTCTGGTATATGCCGGCGCCCTATGTCCTTCAGCGGGCCCAGGCCCTGGTTCCGGCCGGGACCCCTGTTGAGATCGTCGATGTCCAGGGTTTCTGGCATCGAGGGCAGGCGACTGCGCTGACCATTGAAGGCAGACGTCTGACGGATCTTTCCTGGCGCTTCCGGCCACTGGCCCTGTTCACCGGTCGTCTGGCCGTTGATTGTAATTTCCTGGCCCAGGGTGAACGGTTCAAGGTGCGTCTGGGTCGGAGTCTGACCGGCTATTTTATCAGCAATGTGACGGGCCGTTATCCCGTGGCCGCGATCAATGCCTTATTGGTGCCGGGTGAGGTGCTGCCGGTGACGGGCGAGATTGAACTGGCCGTTGAGGCGATTCGGGTTCGTGAGAATCAGTTGGCCGGGGGAACAGGCGAGATAGTCTGGCACCAGGCCCAGACCACGCTCATGCCGGAGATCAAACTCGATGGTCTGCGTCTGACGTTCGAAGACGCGGGTGGGGCCTTGGGGCTCAAAGGGAATGTGGTTGATCTTGGTGGGCCGGTACTGGTTGACCTGCAACTGACCCTCTCACCTGTCGGTCGTTATCAGTGTACGGGCAAGATCGGGACTCGGGGTCAGGCGAATCGTCAGGTCCTTGAGGGGCTCAAACTCCTGGGTCGTCTGGATCGGAACGGCACCATCAAGGTCAACCAATCCGGGACGCTCTGAAGCGGTTTCGGGGGCGATCATTGAGCTGGTCGTCCGCGCGCTGATGGACGGGTTGTAAAGCCGGGATGGCTCAATAACAAACAAAGAACGTAACTATTCACCGTAATGCCCAGGAATAGCCATAAACCGGGAACTGTAACTGGTCATCGGTGCGCCAGGTTCGTTCATTCCGGACTTTGAAGCATACTTGTGTATGTGAGAAGGTCAGAATGGGCGAAGATGGGGTGCCGCTGAACAGTTACCAGAGAATACAGAACAAATCTTGCTGGAGAGAAAACAGATGCGGAGATTGAAACAACAGTCCGGTTTTACCCTGATTGAGATCATGGTGGTGATCGTGATCCTCAGTATCCTGGCGGCGATGATCGTCCCCCGGATCATGGATCGGCCTGAACAGGCCCGTTATGTCCGGGCGGCCCAGGATATCCGGGCCATTGAGAACGCGCTCAAGCTCTACAAGCTGGACAATTATACCTATCCCACCACTGACCAGGGGCTTGAAGCCCTGGTGGAAAAACCCAAAGAAGGTCAGACTCAGTCCCGCTGGAAGGAAGGCGGTTATCTTGATCGTCTGCCCATAGACCCCTGGGGTGGTCCCTATCAGTATCTGAGTCCCGGGGAGCAGAAGGAGGTCGATATCTTCTCGCTGGGAGCGGATCAGCGCCTGGGTGGTGAAGGGCGAGATGCAGATATCGGCAACTGGAATATTGACTGATTACGGCTGGTTCAGGGGGGATCACTCGCACAGGCCTTTTTTGTTTGGGCCGATGATTAGGCGATCTGACCGGCGGGGCTTTACCCTGCTTGAGATCATGGTGGTCCTGGTGATTATCGGGATCATGGTTGGCATGGTCGGCCTCAAAATCCAGACCGGACCTGATTATGGCCGTGAGGCCGAGCGTTTTGCCCTGCTGGCCGATCAACTGCGGGAGGAATCAGTGCTCACCGGCCGGGAGCAGGGGGTCTTGTTCTGGCGCCAGGGCTATTGTTTCGTCACCCTGGAGGAGGGGAGCTGGCAGCTGTTTGCAGGTGATGAGCTGTTTCGGACTCGACAACTCCAGCAGGGGACGCTCAGCCTCCTGGTTGAGGAGGAGACGGTCGCCCTGACCGACGAACCGGATATCTGTCTTTCCCTGAGTGAGGAGGCCCGTCCTGTACTCCTGTTTTTGAGCAGTGACGAGATGACTTCGTTTGAACTGGCCTTTCTCGATGCCAGAGAGCAGACCGTGGCCCGGGTGGTTGGTGATTCCTTTCAGGGGATCAAGTTGGCCACCGACCAATCCAGCTCCGAGAGACGCTGATTGCTGGTCAGTGCTTCTCTGGACATTGAAATCTACAGGGGGGGCCAATCCTTGATTGGCCAGATTGGCACGGTCGTGTTGCATGACAGGAACCGGGGTGGCCCTGGCCAGCGGTTGCCCTGAGTGAAAAGGGATAAGCAGATGCAGACATTGCCTGAACAGTTTACTGAGGTCGAGACTGAGGCCAGCACACGACAGATCATGTATCGTCTGGTGTTGATCGGTGCTGACCTGTCTGCCTGTGAGGCCATTCACCAGATTCTTGACGATGAATATTGCCTCTCTTTTTGTCCGGATCTTGCCGCATGGCCCAAGTTCTGTTCTGAACAGCCCCATCCAGATCTCCTGCTCTTTTGCGGCGTCTGTGATGAGGCGATCATTGCCAACCTTCGTTTGCCTTTTGCCGATCTGCCTGTTGAGCAGGTCCCATCTGTTATTACCCTGACCGATAATGAAGAAGCCGGAGCCCGCTGTCTGAGAGCTGGAGCGGTGGATTGTTTCTGTCGCATGCCGCCACAGCCGGAAATTTTCAAGGTTCGGTTGAACAATCAGCTGCAGCTCAAGCGCCAGAAGGCGCTGAAAGAGAATATCGTCAAGAGCGTCAACGCCATCATTGTTGGTCTGGATCAATCCGGTCAGATTGTCCAGTTTAATGATTATGCCGAAAAATTGACCGGTTACAGAAGGGAAGAGGTGCTGGGACGAGACTGGTTTGCTCTGACCATCGAACCCGGTCAGCGATTGCATTGCGAGATGATGTTTCGTCAACTCCTGGGCGAACAGGAGTTCTGTCTTGGCCGTGAAAATCCCATGTGCTGCAAGGATGGCTCCAAGAAAATGATCTCCTGGCACAGTTCTCTGGTGCGGGATGAACGGGGGCTGGTTGATGGTGTCATCTTTTTTGGCCAGGATATCACCTATGCCAAGATCCTTGAGAAACGACTGGTTCAACATAAAAAGATGGCTGATCTGGGACTTCTGGTTTCTGGAATTGCCCATGAAATCAATAATCCGAATAATTTTATTCTCTTTAATATCCCTATCTTACAAGATTATCTGGAGTCGATTCTGGCCATTGTTGATGACTGTGCCGCCGACAAGCCCACCCTTGAACTCTTTGGGATGCCCTACAAGGAATTCCGCGATGATCTCTTTAAGTTGATGGATAACATGGATTACGGAACCCGTCGGATTCAGTCGACGGTGGCCTGTCTGCGTAATTTTATCAGTCCGGGTGCTGCACAGGAACTGGGACTGACAGATGTAGATGCCCTGGTGAAGATGGCCGTTGCCCTCTGTCGTTCAGAATTGAATAAAAAGGTCAAGACTGTTTCTGTGGACATCCAGGATGGTCTGCCCCTGATCTGTACAAGTTCGTCTGCTCTGGAGCAGATTCTGGTGAATCTGCTGATCAATGCCGCCTATGCAGCCGACAAGAAAGATTCATGGGTCACGGTGCGGGTGCGGTATGGAGAGCATTGGCAGGATAAACTGATCCTTGAGGTGCGGGACAATGGCTGCGGAATTGATCCGGAATTGAAGGGGAAGATCTTTGAGCCCTTTGTCACCAGCAAACCGGTGGGCGAGGGGACCGGGCTGGGACTCTTTATCACCAAAAATCTGGTCGACGGCCTCGGGGGACAACTGGAGGTTGAGATGGATTCGAAAGACGAGTCGGTCTTTCGGGTGATCCTGCCGGAGATCAAAGAGCAGAGTACGGATTATGCCTAGACGGACAACGATCCTGATCGTGGATGACGAGCAGGTCTTCCTCGAGAGTGTCAGGCGGGGGCTGCGGGTTGCCGGATACCGCGACATCCTTCTTGAGCATGTCTCTGGAAGGGTCGCTGACCTCTTTGATGATCCTGAAACCCATATCGATCTGGTCCTGCTCGATGTGAATATGCCGGACATGAATGGAATTCAACTCCTTGGGTTGATCAGGGAAAAGAGTCCGCGCACCCAGTGCATCATGGTCACTGCCCGGAATGATGCCCAGATGGCCGTGCAGTGTCTGAAAAAAGGTGCCTATGATTATCTGGTCAAGCCGGTCTCCCGAGATGATCTTCTTTATGCCCTGGAGCGCGCCCTGGAGCGGAAAAAGCTGCAGGATCTGCTGGATATTCATAAAGGGACGGCCAATCTGGGGTTGCAGCAGGAAGGCGCCTTTGCTGCCTTGATTACCCGGTCAGAAAATGTCCGTCGAGTCTTGAAAGAGGCAGAATTGCATGCCGACAGTGATGTGCCGGTGTTGATTACCGGTGAGAGCGGCACGGGCAAGGAGCTGCTGGCCCGGGCGATCCATGATGCCAGCCCCAGGAGTCGTTTTCCGTATACGCCCATCAATATGGCGGCCTTAAGTGGCACCCTGTTTGAGGGTGAGTTTTTTGGTCACAGGAAAGGGGCCTTTACCGGGGCCGAAGTCGAGCGAAAGGGCTATCTCGAATCCACAGATAAGGGGACGATCTTTCTTGATGAGATCGGCACCATGCCTCTGGAGTTTCAGGGGAAGCTCCTGCGGGTCCTGCAGGAGGGTGAGTATTTCAAGCTCGGGACCAGCCAGCCGAGTCGGGCTGATGTCCGTTTTGTGGCAGCTACCAATGAGGATGTCGAACAACTGCTGCGGCGCAAGCTGTTCCGGGAAGATTTTTATTACCGGCTCAAAGGGGCCTGGCTGCACTTGCCCCCATTGCGGGAACGCCCCGCTGATATCCCTTTGCTGATCGACTATTTTCTGGATGAGTATGGGCATTCCCGGGGGAGGACGACTGTTCTTGATGACAGGGCCCTGGATGTTCTTATGGCCTATCCTTATCCGGGGAATGTCAGAGAACTCAAGTCCATCATCATGTCGGCCCTGAATCTGGCCACCGGTGGAGTGTTGACTGTTAAATGTCTGCCCTGCTCACTCGCTGAACAGGTGAGAGGCACAGGGCAGGCGGCCTGTGGTCCGGGAACAAAGGCCATCCTTCCGCTGGCTGCTGTGGAACGTTGTCATATCCTGGCCTCTTACAAGAAGACAGGTCAGAACAAGGCCATGACTGCCAACCTTCTTGGGATCGGTCTTAACACCTTGCGTCGCAAGCTCAAAGGCTACGATGTGGCATAGAATGAGTGCCAAAATGGCACATAACTCTTCAATGTGGCATTCTTGCCATAACGCTCTGATTTCTTAACATGTTTCTTTTTTTTGCCATGCCAAGATGGCCCGTTTTCGCTGGCGCTATTGAGGTGGTCCTGCAGTGATTCTGTTGCTTGTTTTTTGTTATCTTCCTAATTTGTTGGTCTTCTCTTGGATTGTTTGGCAGGTTTTCCTGCTGTGGTATGGTTTTTGCTATGAGATTACAATGTTGAAGCGGTTGTGGCCTGAAGACAGTGTCGGCATCTCGGGGAAGAATGGCGGCAGTGGAGGTTGCAGGCAAGACAAATTCAGTTGAGCAGAAAGGAGAGACAGGAGGTCCCCGTTGGTTGGAGAGGAGGAATGAGAAGAAAACACCAATCCCAAATTTGATTGAAGAGGAGAGAATATGTTATTCGAAAAGAATAGAAAGAAATGGTATGCCAGCTCTCTGGCGCTGATGGCAATGGGCACCCTGGCCCTGGTCTCGGCCGGTTGTTCCGGTGGCGGTGACAGTTATGATACTCCAACGGTGGTCGAGGCCTCTGCTGCGGCAACAAGCCGGCTTCTTTCCGTTGAAGATCTCAAGGCCATAGTTGATGCGGGTAAGGTTAACGGTGGTGGCTACGATAACGTGGTCATTCTGCATGTGAACAGTAGTGCTACGGCGTATAATGCTGGTCATATTCCAGGTGCGCAGTTTCTGGCATCCGGTTTAATCTACCAAACACGCGTGGAAGGTCCCTCTTCCATGACATCCATGGTTGCGAACGGTCCTCAGATGGATATTCTCCTTCAATCTCTTGGTATTGATGAAAATACGACTATTGTATTGACTGGAGCCAGTACAACGTATCCGGCGCGTGCGTATTTTACCCTACGGTATTGGGGTTTTGCCAAGAATTGTATTTATATGTTAGATGGCCTTGATACTGCTTGGACTGAGGCTAATTATGATCTGGAGACCGAGTCTCCTACGGTTGCGCCGTCAACCTTCAGTGTGAAGGATAACGGCGGCTTGAATGATGATCTGCGGGCATCCTTGGGTGAGATGATTGTTGTGGCCGAGGCTGAGGCTGTAACGGGTGCTGCGTCAGACGTTTTGCAAAATGGAAATCCAGACACCATTATTCTTGATAATCGGAGCGTGACCCAGCTTGCTGCGACCAGTTATGCCTATAACGGCCGTTGGAACGGTGCCGTGCAGATGAGCACTTCCTCTGGCGGCGGCATTGTCGGGAGCAGCGGCAAGAGTTGGGGTGATGAGGCTGCTACTTCCACGTCCATTGCTGAAGAATTAGAGACATACATTACAAGTCTTGGCGCAACTCAGGACATGAAGATTTACGTTCATTGTACCTCTGGTACTGCCGCCGCGAACGCCTTTTTCGCTCTTGATGGAATTCTGGGTTGGGATGTTGTCCTTTATGATGGATCTTGGGGGCAGATGAGGATTTTAGCTCCGACGGATAAGGGTGGAGATTTGCCTGCTGGTTCTGTGTGGGCACCAAAAGTGGGTTCTGAAAGTGCTCGAATGTCAGTGTTTGCATGGGGATATGATTTGGCCGCTGATCCAACAACGTTTAGTGCACCTGCCATGAATCTTATTGATGCGGCAACGTTGAGCACAATGACTACGGCCAGTGATCCGCGTGGTAATCAGATTGAAAATGAGGATGCAGAGTATATGCTGCAAAGCAGTGGTGACAGTGGTTCTGACTCTCTGGTTTCAGGTGGTGGCGGAGGCTGTTAAACTGCCTGGATCAGAGATGAGTCTCTCATTAAGTGAACAATCTGGAATGCAATCAAGAGCTTATTATAAAGGAGTCCTTTCATGGAGATGAAATATATGAGAAAGAAGATAATCCTGGCGGCCGCGTTCATGCTGACGGCCAGCCCGATGCTTGCCAATGCCGGCCCTGCCTGGACCTTTGGTCCGGCCGATGAGGGTGTCCTGCAACTCGACTACAAGGCCCAGTTTCAGTTGGCCTCCCGCGATATCGGCAGTGGCTCTGATAATGGTGATGCCACTACAACCGCCAATTTCCGGCGGAATCGCCTGGCCTTTATGGGGGCCTGGGACAAACTCTACAGCATCTATGTTCAGACCGAGTTTGTCGAGGACGCGAATCTCGGCACCTTGAGTGTCAATGACTCAATGAGCCGCGGCAGTGATTTCAGTCTGATTGATGCACAGTTGCGCTTTGCATTCGACAATGGCATGAAGCTCAGGGTCGGTAAGTTTAAACACAACCTGACCCGTGAGAATCTGGAAGACTGTTATCAGCCGTTGACCCTGGATCGCTCACTGTTCATGCATACCCCCTATGTGGCCACCCGTGATCGGGGTATGGCCCTGTGGGGTAATCTGATGGAGGATAAGCTCCAGTATCGTTTTGATATCATGGAAGGCCGTGAATCTGGTGACGATGCACCGGATTCATCTTTCCGTATGACCGGTCGTGTCCATCTTTCTTTGTGGGAGCCCGAGAGCGGTTATGGCTATCGTGGAACCTATCTGGGCAAGAAGAAGGTCCTGACCGTAGGTGCCTCGTATCAGGTTGAGCCGGATATGGTCTATTCCAATACGGTTACTGGAGCCAGTGCCGACTACACGGCCTGGTCTGCTGATCTGTTTATGGAATACCCGTTGGCTGGCGGTTCTGCCCTGACCGTTTCTGCGGCAATGGTGGATATCAGTCTGGATGACGCCTATCAGAGTGGCAATGCCGAAAGTACGGCTACCGGTCTCAATGGTGAGAAGAACGGTGGATACGTCAAGCTGGGTTATCTTTTTGGCGGCGATCGCCCGCTGCAGCTCTTTGCTCGCGCCGAGGGCTGGAGTTTTGCCGAGCTTGATGGCGTCTATGACCAGGAGGTCTCTTTCAACGCAGTTGGTCTGAACTATTATATCAAGGGTCAGGATTTGAAATTGACCCTTGAGTATTCTCAGACTGAGTTTGATAAGGCGGGAACCAACGCTGAAGACTTCAATACCATCGTTGCCCAGCTTCAGGTTCGTTTCTAGGCAAGTTCACTCCACGTAGGGAGTAAAAAGGCGCCTTTTATTCTTGCCGGGTTTCAGGTAAAAGCACTATAGTAGATATTTCGTTCGGGCGAAAACCGCGTTTCGCTGGGCGTCTCTCCGTATCTAAGTGTACCTGGCCAGGTCTTGAGTAAAAGGCGTTTTTGCGTTTTGCCGCGACTGCGGCAGCGATTGATGAGGATAGTCTGATTATGGCCGATTATGTCCAGAGTTCACCCGTCTTTTTCCGTCTGATTCGAAATTCATTTTTGCTCTTTGCAGCGATTCTGCTGGCCGCGTCCTTCTTTGTCGCGGCCCCCCTTGATATCCCGGCCGACCTGGCTCGGGTCCCTAATCCGGTCAAGTCGGCCTGGTTTCTCCTCTGGATTCAGGAACTGGTCAGTTATTCCAGCATGGCCATTTACCCGGTCCTGGCTGTGGTTGTGGCCTTTCTGCTGGTGCCTTATTGGCCGCAAAAGGTGCGAAAGACGTCAGATGATGTGGGGAGTGCCGGGGCCTATTGGCAGCTCGGTCCCATTCAACTCGTTGCCTTGTTGATCTTGACGATGATTCTGGTTTTGACCGGAATTGCCCTGTTTTTTCGTGGCGCGAATTGGGCGTTTGTGCTTTGATGTCCTTTTTGTGTCGCTCGTCTCTCTGTTGCCTCTTCCTGATCTCTGTCCTCCTGCCCTTCTCTGCTCAAGCCGAATTATTTACGCTCAGTGCCTCGAAGAACAGGTGTCTGTCCTGTCATGAAATCCATGTGGATATGGAGGGTGATTGCACCTACTGTCACCGGGGAGATCGTCGAACCAGTCGCCTTGAGATTGCCCATCGCAATCTGATCGGTGCGGCCTATGCCTCGTTTCGTGATCCTGAAAGTCTGCAGGTGGTCAGGGGAAGGGAGATGATCAAAAAATTCGGTTGCAGGCGGTGCCACGTAACAGAGGGAAAGGGCAACCGCCTGGCCGCGAATCTGGATGCTGCCATTCACGATCGATCACCGATCGAGCTCTCTTTCGCCATTCGGGAACCGGCCAGTTATATGCCGGATTTTGGTCTGACTGGTCCGCAACTGATTCCTCTGGTGACAACATTACTCTACGGTGGCCACGTTCAGATCGAGGCGGAACCGGTTGCAGAACGCTTGTTGCTGGTTCATTTTGAGGGGAAAAATGATGGGGTGGAGCAGGATCTCTTTTCTCTGAACTGCGGTGCCTGTCATCGGGTTGTCACCGCCAGCCATGGTGGCCTGGGCCGGGGAACAATGGGCCCTGAACTTTCGGGGCTCTTCAGTGAGTTTTATCCCACTCTGGTGGATGGCCGCGAGCCCTGGACTGAAAAAAACTTCCGGGAGTGGCTGCAGAACCCGCGCAGCAAGCGCCCTGCGACCTCCATGCGGCCAGTGAAGCTGGAACCAAAGGATTTTGAAAAATTACTGCAAATTCTAGCCCTTCCTGAACCGATTTTGGTCCCTTGATTATCTTCCCTTCTTTCTGTTGCTCCTACCTTTTCTCGTAAATATTTCAGAGTAGAACTTAGTTGCGTATGGCCGGTCAGTGGTGGGAGGAAGTCTGCTCGGCTAAGCTTCGCCTGCAATGATCCAGGCCTTTGGCCTGATTCATTACAGATACGCCGTTCAGACTTCCTCCCACCACTGACCTCCGTTTTCCTGGTTCTCACAGGTAGGGCATCAACCCCTTGTTCCTGCGGATCTGGTAAAAGTGGAGCTGGCAGAGGATAGTCATCACGACCGGCACAACTGCAATATGGAGGACGTAGAAGCGGAGCAGGGTCAATGATCCCCCGAGACCGTCAGGCATCAGAAGTCGACTGACCCATTGGCCGCCGGGGATGGTCTCCACCAGGTTCATGCCGGTCTGGGTGGCCCAGAGGGCGAGCTGATCCATGGGCAGGAGGTAGCCGGTGTAGGCCGAGAAGATGGCCAGACAGAGGAGGCAGAAGCCGATCACCCAGTTCATTTCCCGGGGTGCGCGGTAGGCCCCGGTGAGGATGACCCGCAGGGTATGGAGGAAGAGGAGGACGAGCAGGGTATGAGAGGTGAGGCGGTGCAGGTTGCGGAGATAGCGGCCACCACTGACCGATTCTTCGAGGAAGAGAATGGATTCATAGGCCCTGCTCGAATGGGGTTGGTAGTAGAACATGAGCAGGATTCCGGACAGGGTCAGGACGAACAGTGCTGACAGGGCCAGCCCGCCGAAGCAGAAGGTGTAGCTCAGGCGCAGGTTCCGTTTGAGAACGACCCTGGGAAAGAGGTGGCCGAGGAATTTCAGAAACATGGGTCGTCTTGCCTCTGCAGTGGGTCAGCCGCGGATAATGAGTTCATCGCCCTCCTCGCTCAGTTCGTGCTGTCTGAGGTCCCGGCCGGCTGGTCCTTCAAGGACCCGGCCGTCAAGGTCAAAGCGGCTGCCGTGACAGGGGCAGACAAACTGATCGTGGCTGAGATTGACGGTGCAACCCAGGTGCGGACAGGTCAGGTCCAGGGCGTAGGACTGGCCGTTACGGTTGACGATGGCCAGTCGTTTTTCCCGGGCAAGCAGGGCCCCGTTGTGCGGAACGTCACTCTTGCTGATTCGAAACAGGCTCTTGCCCGGCTGTTTCCTGGGCAGCATAAAGCGGCCAAGGATCAGGGCCGGGCCCAAAAGCCAGATCAGGGTGGTGATGAACCGTCGACGCGCTGAAGGAGTTGTTGCCATTTTTCGATTACTGCCTTGCGGTAACGGGGGCTGTCTGCGGACAGGGCCTGGACCCGGTCCGGGGCCAGAAAACTGCCGTGGTCAATGGTCTGGCCGCTGCGGTCCCAGAAGGAGCCCAGCTGCATATTGTCCTGCTCCAGCTGGTAAATGCGGTCCTTTGGGTCTTCCAGAAGGAAGCGCCTCGGGTTGTGGTGGCATTCCTCGCACAGGACAGTGCCCCGGGCGATGGTGTGCGGGACAAAGGGCTTCCAGCGGGCGGCCAGCAGCTGGTTTTCCTGACCCACGGGCTGGTCATTGACGATGTCTGAAAAGTAAGTAATAAACTGCGGCCGAATGGGGCTGATCTTTCCGCGCTCGTTCAGGCCCAGAGGCGGACTGTTCTGCTGTTTAAGGTACCCGCTTTTGCGATATTCTGCATGGCCTGTTTCCTTGACCAGGAAATGTTTTTGCAGAGGAGATTCACGAAAGCGGAGGAAAAAGGTGCCATACTCCTGGGCGCCCCAGGCTGAGTGGCAGGCATAGCACTCCAGCTTCTGCAGATGCTCAGGGATGCGGTGCTCAAGGATGGTAGAATCTGGCTCGTGGCAGTCGGTGCAGGTCTTTGATGCCCGCTTCCCCTGTGCCAGGCTGGCCATGGAGTGGCAATCGGCGCAGTCGAGTCCTGCCTGTACATGGACGTCAGGGCGCATGGTGAGATAGGCCTCACCGTACTGGTCCGGGTTGCGCTGATACCGTTGATGGTCTTCGCGCGGGGCCTGGCCAAGGTAATCGGCGCCCACAAAATAGCCGCGATGGCAGGTGCCGCACTGGGCACTGCCGGGTCGGATTGGTTGGTGGCTGTCGCTGCCGTGACAGTTGGCGCAACTGCTCACATGGCAGTCCTGGCAGTTTTTCCTGAAAAAATCAGGGTCGACCGCATCAAAGGTCTGATGGACAAAGGCCTGTTCCGCCACCCGGGTGGTCATGGCCTGCTCAAAGATCCGGGCAAAGTCCTGGTGGCAGGAGACACAGGTCTTGGTCGCCGTGGCGGCCGCAGGTGTGGAGCCATCATCGCGGTGGCAGGCCGAGCAGGGAAGACCTGCATGGCTGGTCCCTTGAGGCTCCGGTGTGCTGGTGGATTTACTGGCCGCGGTCGTCCCTGTCCCCAGAACGAGCAGGAGGCAGAGGACGATTGAGGCAGTCGTCAAGTTTTGCATAGTCAAGTGGTTGCTGATAGATGGGATCTGTGCCCTGGTCATGGCAGGCCAGGCAGAGATTGACCCGCATGGTTCGGGTTATTTCCTCCTGGTTGAGCGGCCGAGCCCCTTCCCGGACCACGGCCGAGTGTGGGGTGATCCGGCCCTGCTCCATGGTCAGGAGACTGTCCAGGGCTCGGTTCGGGTTTATCTCGCAGAGCAGGGTGCCTTTGATGTCGCCCTGCTCAATGATATTCTGGCCAAAGCCGTAAAAGATGGGATTGGAGTGGCATTCGCGACAGGAAATGGCCCTCTCTCCGGTGTTGTGTGAGGAGATCGGGGCAAAGCGAAGCTGTTTCCGGCCCTGATACAGAGAGACCTCTTCCTGGCGGATGGTGCGGCCTGCAGAATCAATTTCGCTGACAAAGGTCTGACAGCCAGGGGTGACCGGGGTGATCTGTCCTCGTTCATTGATCCCCAGGGGAAAGGGATAGAGGGTGCGGTAGTCCTCTGTTTCACTGAACTTGCCGGGCGTCATCTGGTTTTTGATGAAGTCCAGAGAGGGTTTGGTCTGGTCATAGAGGGTATGGCAGCCGTAGCATTGAATCACGGTCCGTGAGTGGCAGCCGGCACATTCCAGTCGTTGATGGCCGGCAATGGTATGCTCAGGGCTGTTGGTGATCACCTTGGAGAGATGGAGCTTGCCGTTTCGTTTTCCCTGGACCTGGATGGTGTCCTGCTCCAGAAAGACATTGGCGTATTTCCGGCCCTTGGTCGTGAGCACCATCTGGTCACCTGGGCCCATCTGTCTCGGGTAATGGCCTGATTCGCGCACGGCCTCATCGTTTTCCCGGGCGATCTCCTCGGTCTGGGGTCGGCTGGTTGGGCTGCCGTGGCAGTCTTCACAGCGGATCTCTGTCTGTTGATACATGTTTTGGTAACTGTAGCCATCACCCATGATATCGCGGGAGGTATGACAGTCGATACATTCCATTCCTCTTGTAAAATGGATGTCCGGGGTGATGCTGGTCATGCTCCTGATCCCGGAGGCCAGTCTGGGGCCTGGTCGACCGTTATCTGTGGGGACCAGGGCGTTGTTGCCATCAAGCAGGCCTTGATAGGAGAGGGCGATGCGGCCGCTGCGGTTGTGGCAGCGGAAACAGACATCGTTGCCGGGCAGGCTGGCCATGGTGTGGCTGGCTGAGTGGGGGCGTTTCCCCTGCATGGTGGAGTCGTTACCGGTGTAAGTGGCGGCATCGTTATAGGGAAAATGGCAGGCGGCACAACCCGAGGCGTGGTTGGCCGACCAGGCGGTCTTGACAGGGATGGCCACATGACAGGGGGCGCAGAATTTGCGGAACAGTTCGCCCGAGAGGTTGTCGAGTTCGGCGACCCCCTTGAGTTCCAGAGGCTTACCGCTTGCGTCAAAGGTCTCGGCAGCCTGACTGGCGTAGCGTGCTTCTGTTTCACCCTCCCAGGTCTTCTGGGTATTGCGGATCATGCCGGTGGCGGTAAACATGATGTTGTTTTTGAGCCGTTCCAGCTGGTAGGGGTGGCAGTTGCCACAGGTTTGTTCCCAGTGCTCGGGTGAAGAGGGGTTACCGGGGCCAAACAGGGTTGCGTGCGAGCGTTTTTCATCAGGGTCCTGGTTGTCGCCGCCGTGGCAGCTGATACAGGAGTCATGGCTGCTGGAGACCGAGGAGACCGGTTCGAGCTGTGAATGACAGCTCTGGCAGGTATCTGTGGCCTGTGGGGAAGAGGAACAACCGTTCAGGAACAGGGTCAGGCAAAGGAGGGCGGCAGGAGTAAAAAAACAGCACTGTTTCATGGGTGGTAGGCCCTTAAAAGCAGTTTGGCTGCTATGGTTGGGTTTTGGGGCATGGGCTCCGGTGATCAGGATGTGCTTGTCGGGTGCAGGAGTTGCAGAGGGCCGGAGAATTCTCCAGCCCTCTGCAATGATCAGAAAACAGTGTGCTTGCGCAGGTTCGTTTCTGTTGAACGCCTATCTTTAAGGATACCAGGTCTTGTCGACGTGGGGGTAAAGGATATCGTATGTGTCAATGGTAATGTGGCAGGCACCGTTGCAGGTTGTATTGGTGTCCGTGCTGACCGCGCTTATGGTGTCGGATGGATCGGGATGAAAAAAGGAAATGTCTGCGGGGCTGGACAGATCAAAATGGGCCTCTGTATTGACTCCGGCCCCGTCGTGACAGCGACTGCAGGTCTCCTCGGCACTCGCGTTGATGATGATGGTATGACCGCCGCGCTGGTGTTGTCCCTGTCGGTTGGGGCGCAGGTTGCCGGCCGGAGTGTTTTCGTCAGGCGGCAGGCTGTGGCAGGAAACGCAGCCCTCCTTGTTAATGACCGGATCTGCCGTATGGCAGCTGGTGCAGGAAGGTCCAGTGCCGCCAGCGGCTACTCCGCCAAGGTTGGTGCCGTGGCACAGCGTGCAGCTCGTTGCAACGTTTACAGCATCCGAGTGGCTGACGGTGCCATCATACCAGAGGACGTTCTCTCTGGTCCCGGCTGCGGGATGGGCCGTGCCGTCATTGTGGCAGGACTCGCAGCCGTTTCCGCCGGCCCGGTTGACTCCTACGTTAAAACGTGGGTTGGTCCCGGACTCAGCATGGCAGGGCTGGCAGTCGGCCATGCCGTTGGGAAAGGCTGCGGTCAGCCCTTTGGCTGCTGGTCCGTGCTCACTGGCATTGAGAAAGGACTCGTCCAGGGGATGGGGGGCGGCACTGCCTAAGCCATAATCGGCCAGGGAAACCGGCAGGCCGGAATCAGAGAGCTGATATTCACTGCTGTTGCCATGGCAGGCCGCGGTGTCACAGCCAAAATTGGTCTGATTGTAGCCAAAGATCGAGTTCATATTGATCTGGCCGTCCCAGTGAGAACCGATGGTCTCGCTGGATTTGTCAAAGAGCTGGTAGTTTGCTGTTGCCAGGAAACTGCCGCCTGCGTCGGATTCTTTCATGCCGTGGCAGACGAGACAGACATCATACTGGACCATGGAGGCGACAGTACGGTGGGCCACGCCGGTCTCAGTGGCGAGATCGGGTGAACCGTCGGGCGGATATGAATGACAGGCCGTACAATCAAGGGCAAAGGTGGTCGTTGAACTGTGACAGTCCAGGCAACTGATACCGACGCCACCTGTGCCATCAAGATTGAGGCCATGGCAGAGGGTGCAGGTCGTCTGGATCGCAGCGGCGGAATAATGGAAGGTGGCGTTCGGCCCAGCCCAGTCGGCGGGATGGGCGTAATTGACCCCATGACACCCCTCGCAACCGGTTCCGTTGATCCGGTCGATGCCGATATTGAAGCGGGGATTGCTTCCCGGGCCGCCTGTCTGGCCATGGCAGTCCTGGCAGATGGTCAGGTCGGCCTTGGCATCCGGCCCATGGTTTGTCCCGCTCAGATAGGTGCCATCCAAGGGGTGAGGCACATGGCCAGGACCATCGGCGTGACAGCGAAGACCGTCGAACGTGGCGGAAAAACAGCTGGGAGCTGCCGGGCTACCGAGTAGATCAGTGCCGTGGCACTGGGCGCAGGATGTGGAACCGTTGACCGTTGCATAGCTGCGATGGTTGGTGTACGGGTCGGTCCAGTCGGTCGGATGAATGGAGAGAGGTGGTGTGGTGTTGTAGGCATGACAGGAGTAACAACCAGGGACGTCAGAACTGCCCTGCAGGTCTGTTCCGTGGCAGACCCGGCAGTCCGCGAGTCCGACAGTTGCCAGGGCGTCTGTTGAATGGGTCTTGATCCAGCCCAGCGGGTGAGCCTGATTTTCGGCCGGCGCACTGGAATTTTCATCGGAGCATCCTGAAATGACCAGAGGGGCGAGCAGTATAAGCAATAGGGCAGATCGGTGGGTCATGGTGTTCTCCTTCTCTCTCATCCGTGACAGGGCGCGCAGGTTTTGGCTGATTTCGGGTTGCCGTGGCAGCGAAAACAGGAGGTCGGGTCAATTCGCCCGTCGATCCGGTGCCGACTCAGGTAGTCACCGCGGTGTGGCATCTGCCGGAAGGTTTCTGTCGGGTTTTTCAAGGAAGGCTTGAGCTCGACCCGGGTGGCGTGGCAGGCGTTGCAGGAGCTGGTCTGGTGGCACATCGTGCACACGGCCTCATATTGATAGGCCTGCTGCCGGTGGCTCTGCTGCCAGGTCGGAGTGTGGTTGAAGCTGCCAAACGGGAGTTTCGCTCCGCGGGCATCGTGACAGTCTGTGCACTGTGTCGGTTCCTGGCCCAGATCCTCGGCCGTCAGATGGCGTGTGGGCAGATTCAGTCCGCTGTCCAGTGCCGCGCAGGCCCCCAGGCCCAGCAGGAGAAGGCTCACACCCATTCCAATCCAAATATTTTTCTGCATCATCTTCTCTCCTGAACGTGATTAGGGTGTTCTTACAGGGACCGACCGAAGCGGTAACTGGCCGTCAACATCCCGCGCAGGTCTCTGTCAAAGTAGGGATCGCTGCTGTAGTCTCCGGAGAGTTTCAACTCGAGACTCTCGTCGAAAAACTTCCTGCCGACCCCTAAAGAGAGGAACAGCGAGTGGTCTGTGGCGTAAATATCCTCACCGTAGCTGACATAAACCATGTCGGCGCTGACAAACTTTATGGCGCAGCCCTCCGGGAGTTGATCCCAGTAACTGAACAGGCGGACCAGGGAGTAATCGTTCTGCGCGGCTTCGCCGTTCATGAGCCCGATCTCTCCACCGATCTGACTCTGGCCGGCCCCACTGAACCAGGTGGCCTGGACCGAATAATATTGAGAGGTGTCGTCAAGGATCTTGTAGTCGTACTGCTTGGCTCGAGCCACCAGGGTCCAGGCGTCAGTGGCTACCCAGGTCAGGTCGGTGCCGGCCACGCGCAATCTCTCGCCGGTATCGGTAAGATAGCGAAAGGGGTTGGCGCTGTTGGCCTCGGTGTTGAAGTAGTCGTCGTACTGGAATTCCTGGAAATAGGGGCGCAGATCCACCTGCCCAAGGGGAAAGCGCAGTTCATAGGAATGCTCGCCCCAGCCATTGCTTTCCATATTGTAGGATGAAAAGCCATACAGGTTGACGCCATAGGGGAGATAGGCCGATAGATCAAGGCCGGCCACCTCTTCGGCATCGTCACTGTCATTGCGGATTTTTTTGTAGGAGACTCCAAGGTCATAGCCGGATGACTGATGATAGCCCAGGCGTCCTCCAAAGATGCTGTCGCCGTTGCGGCCGTTCTCGCTGTCAAGGGCCACGGGCTGCCCGGCGTAGATTGATCCGGAAAAATGGAGGCCCAGGTCAGAGCTGAGTCGCAGTCCATCCACGGCCTCATTAGCAACCCCTTCGAAGACCTGCTGGCGCCCGAGCCGAGCGCTGAACCGGGCCTCTGTGCGGCTGTATTCCATGTAGCCGTAAAGCAGCTCTCCTGCCGTTGTGTCGGTATAGACATCGTTGTCTGCCAGGTCGGACCTGCCCCAGCCGTAGAGGTGGAAGGCCAGGCCTGGCTTGTCGGGGGTGTCGATGTCAATTTGCAGGTATTCGTAAACGGGCATTACCGTCGCATTTTTCTCGGTCGCGGTGTTCCGCTCGAAGGCCCGCCACAAGGTGTCGGACTGGAAATTGATTTCTGCCCCAGAGGCAGAAAATGGCAGACAGAGTATTCCAATTATTCCCAAATGGGAGAAAAATCTCAGACATTGTGTTTTTCTCATGCTGGCCCCTGAGTAAGATGAAAATGATTTTAAATGTTACTATAATACATGGAGTTCTGCCAAACGAGAAGAATAAAAAATATGCTGACATGAGTAAAAAAGGAACCGGGATGTTAAGGCCAGATGTGTTTGGTGTGTATTAAGTGATCATCTGAAAGTTGTCATATTTATAGTCACTTAACCGGTGACGGAGCTGATTGTGTCGTCGTTGCCCAATCGACGATCACCACCCAAAGCGGTGATCGTCAGAAGAGCGATCGGCGGGATGCAATAAAACTGGCCAAGCTGCACCGCACAGGTGAACTCACCGCTCCGTGTACGTACAAGATCAAGCCTTGCGTGATCTAACCCGAGCGGATCAGATAGATCAGCCGTCGAAACATGTTGACCCCGCCTCTGACTATGAACTGAAAAAAACACAAACTTTTTGCTTCGAGAAAAAAAGTAACGGGGAAAGTGCGTCTTTTATTGACAATGTCTACCATATCAGTGTTGTATAGCACTCTAAGGTTCAGTTCTATTCTTCAGTACAATGCGGCCCACAAATAAATCAGATGGTATAATCTGAGTTCGCAATAGTCGGGGTGCCCACACTCAGGGCAAATAAATCCTTTGGGCCAGCGCAAGTTGAACAGTTTCTGGTAGCATTGATCTTCGGATCCCCAAAAAAGGTTGTACCTTCCCACTGGAAAGCGATTTTCTCTCGCCTCACCTCAAAAAGAAGGCCATCATGTCATGGGCAATTAGCAATAGACTCTTTTTCTTCGTTATTTTTCTTTCCGGCTTCGCGGCATTAATTTACCAGCTCGTCTGGGTACGGCTTCTTGGCCTTGTCTTTGGGGTCAGCAGCTTTGCCGTTGCGACAGTTGTCGCTGTCTTTCTTTTGGGTCTTGGGCTTGGCAGTTATTATTTCGGGAAATGGTCCGACAAGACTCAAAACATCCTCAAAACATATTTACGTGTAGAACTTTGCATTGCAGTCCTTTCCTTTTCTTCATACCTGATCATTAGCGACTTACCTTTGTTTAAACTATTGTATGAGTATTCCTACAATAATCTAAGTTTTTACGGAATTACATTAATAAGGCTCGCCTTGTCTTTTATCGTATTGTTCCCGCCAGTTTTCGCAATAGGCGGTACAATACCGTTAATATCAAAATATTTTCTTACTGCTCCAGAAACTTTCGGGTCAAATTTCAGCAAGATTTATTACGTGAACACTCTTGGTGCTTTTGCAGGTGCAATGCTGACTGGTTTTGTCTTTGTAAAGTACCTTGGCGTGTTTATGACATTAATGATCGCAGTTGCTTTAAACATTATTATTGTCTGTATAATTCATTTCAAAAAGTATGAAGCTGAAAGCATAGAAACTCCTGCCGAGGAAACCGCTCCTTATTCGTATATGCTGGTTATACTCTGCCTAACAGGATTTATAAGTTTAAGTTATGAAATTTTATGGGTGAGAATATTATCGACCTACGATTTGTCGACATCCGAATCATTTGCAGTAATTCTTTCGGGTTTTCTCTTGGGCTTCGCCATTGGAGCTTACCTGGTGTCAAAGAAAATAGATTCCGCCAAGAACCTGGAAACAACGTTCAGCAGGGTAAGCCTTCTCACTGCTGTCAGCGGAGCGCTGGTCCTGTTCGTCTTTCAACGATTCGAGCCCTTGACCACAACCCTTGCAGTGTCTCTCAACATTAACATTTTCACCATATCGTTAGCGCTGGCATTTGCCGTCTCCCTGATTCCTGCCATCTTCATGGGCATACTATTCCCTCTGGGACTGCTCATTTACTCAAACGGCATAAAAAGAATCGGCGTGAAAACAGGAAAAGTCTTTTTTGCAAACACCATTGGATCTGTTTTCGGCAGTCTGCTGACCGGATTTGTACTGATACCTTTTATAGGAATGTGGAACACAACTTTAATTCTCATCAATTCAAGCCTGCTTATTGCAATATACATGTTTGCAAAAAACAGCCCATTCGAGAAAAAACATCTGGCTGTCTTGATTCTAGCCTTCGTGGTATCAAATTCGATGGTGTTTTCTGACCGGAAAACATTTCATAAAGAAGTGAAGGGGTTCGATGTAATTTATTATTCCGAGGGCTTGTCGGGCACCATCACCGCCATTGAGAACAAAGGTTATAGGGGATTGTTTGTTGATGGCCAGAATGTCTCGGGAACCGACCCGATTCTGACCGCAGACTCAAAAATGTTGGCCCATCTCCCGTTACTGATTGCCGAAAAACCCAAGAAAGCTTTGACAGTCGGTTATGGGACCGGAGCCACCTCATACAGCATGCTCCTCCATGGGGTCAATGTCGACGCGGTGGAAATCGAAAAGAAAGTTGTCGATGCTGGTTATTTATTCGGTAAAGTGAATTTCCACTCTTATGAAAATCCGAACTTGAATATCATCATTGATGATGCCAGGAATTATATTGATGTCGTCGACGATAAATTCGATGTAATTGTGACCGACGTCACCAATCTGAAATACAAGCGGAATCCATATCTATACACTAAGGAATATTTTGAAATAATGCAGAACGCCTTGAACCCAGAAGGCGTAGCGGCCGCCTGGCTGCCGCTGGGGGGGTTGTCTTTTAACGATCTGAAAATTCTTATAGGTACGTTTGACACCGTTTATCCGCACACAACTGTCTGGTATTTCACCCAGTATCCTACTCACTTCCTCGTTGTCATCGGTACTGCCGACAAGACAGAGGTCGGCCTGGATGAATTGGCCCTAAAAATCGACAAAGTGAAGATTGATCTTAAGCGAATTCAAGTGGATGATGAGTATGAGTTGGCAAGTATGCTTTTATTGGGTGAAAAAGATGTGGATGATCTGGTGGCTGGAGCAAAGATTCACACGGCTAACTTCCCCATACTGGAGTTTTCAGACATTGAGCTTTACATGCAAACCGATTTGAAATCGAACCTGAAAGGTTTACTTACTTACCAAAAAGAAAATCTCCTCGATTATTTTACTGGCGATACTGCTCAATTGAACAAGCTGAAGAAAGATTTTATTCAGTATAAGAAATTCTATCGCAATTATATTCACACGAAAGACACTTACGTCCAATAACACTGTAAAAGTTCAGATTTAATATGACACCGCACTATTGAAAGAGCGAGGGTTACCGGTTTTTATGGAGGTGCAACTCAAAACCATAAAAACCTTAGGATATAACCTATGTTGTGACATTTGTGAGGTAATAGGTATCTACGCCTTCACGTGACAACTGCACTCTTCGCCGGTCAAACTTTGCCTGAGCCTTTTCGACACTTGTCCCTGTGCCCCATTCTCTTGAGGACAATTTTGAACCCATAACTTCTATGGCCATCAGAACAAAAAGATTGGAATAAATCCTATGAAGAAGCACTCTTCATCGCGACCAGATAGAAACATCAATCCGATTCTCCCTCCAGATCCCCCTGCTTCTTCAAAGAAGCCAGGTCGAGTCCCCCTCTGGCAGGCCATTCTCTTGCCTGTTGTATCAGTGATAATCTTTTTTCTTTTGCTCGAAGGTGGATTGTTTCTGTTGAATCAGAAAACAGCCCTGCCGGAGGAGGATCCCTTTGTTGGTTTTGCTGCCAATATTCCTTTGTTTATTCCAGCGCCAGGAACAGAGGAGAGCCAGATGATGGTCACTGCACCCAACAGACGAGAGTTTTTTAACCAGCAGGAATTTACGAAATTGAAATCACCGGGTACCTATCGAATTTTCACTCTGGGCGGTTCCACAACATACGGCCGTCCTTACGATGATACCACCTCGTTTGCAGGGTGGCTCCGTGAATTTCTCCCCCTCTGCGACAGCGGTAATAACTGGGAAGTCATTAATGCTGGTGGCATCAGTTATGCAAGTTACCGGGTGGCATATCTGATGGAGGAGTTGATTGAGTACCAACCTGATTTATTTATTATTTATACGGGTCACAATGAATTTCTTGAAGAACGCACATACGGCCAGATCAAAGAAATACCATCTGTGATCCGCTCAACGGGAGCCATATTGGCAAAGACTCGAACGTGGTCAGCCATGACGGCTGCATTGCAAGGCCTGGGGCTTTACCCGGAGGCTGAAAGAAAAAATCGGAGCAAACTTTCAGTGGAGGTGGACACGATACTCGACAGATCCGCTGGTCTCAAACGTTACACTCGCGAAGACTCTCTGCAGGAAAAAATCCTCCATCATTACGAGATTAGTTTGGAACGTATGGTAGGGCTGGCTCGATCGGTTGGCGCACAGGTTGTTTTCGTGACGCCAGCCGCACAATTGAATGATTGTGTGCCCTTCAAAAGTGAACATACTCAAGGTCTTGACTCCGCATCTAAACAATACTCTAAAAAGATGCTTATGCAGGCCAAGAACTTAATCCAGGAAGAAAAATGGGACGAGGCGCTTGAGCTTTTAGAAAAGACAGTTACTATAGACCCTCGTCATGCTGAACTGCAATATCGCCGTGGACAGGTATTGCTGGCCATGGGCCGTTTCAGTGATGCCGAGACGGCCCTCCGTCTGGCCCGCGATGAGGATGTTTGTCCATTACGTGCGTTAACGCCCATGCGCCAGATCGTTACCGAAATTGCCAGAGATGAGGGGGTTGGGCTGGTCGACTTTGTTGCTTTGCTTGAACGGCAGATGGAGGACATAAAAGGTCATTCAATACCGGGTAAAGAATTGTTTCTTGACCATGTACATCCGACCATTGAAGGGCATAAAATTCTGGCCGTTGCCTTGATCGAATCGATGATCGATCAGGGATTAGTCAGACCCGGGGCTGACTGGGGCGAGCAGGTGATTGCAAAGGTCGAGGAAAGAATCGAGGACAGGATAGATCCGGCGGCCCATGGTATGGCCTTGGCTAATTTGGCTCGAGTGCTTTTCTGGGCCAAAAAAACCACAGATGCCGAACGGTTGGCCAGACAGGCTCTGGGCATAGCCATAGCCCAAAAGCACAGTGACACAGTTGTCAATGCCACCAGCATTTTGGCATCGGTTTATATGCAACAGAAAAAGGCTGAACGGGCAACTGAACTGCTGTACACCTCGTTAGAGGAGTTGCCGGGTGCCATTGAACTTCGTCTGCAACTGGGACAGTTCTCGTTAGGCTCATTAGTCGGGGAATTGGAAAAAGCAGCGGCACACCTTTTGTTCGTCAGTCGGGCGATGCCGGACTATGATAATGTCCATGCGCTCTTCGGTATGGTTATGGCCATGCGGGGGCGTCCTGAAATCGCCTATCCGAGTTTGATGCAAGCCCTGCGTATTAACCCCAATAATAACCGTGCACAGAAGATGTTGGCCAAGATTCGTCCGTTATTCAAAGGGAAAACACCTCCGTCTTTTCCAGCTGCTGTACTGATGGACGCTTATTCCCCTGGCGTTCCGAAACAGTTAGTTCAGGTTCGCAATGGCGCCAATGGAAACCGAGTTCGCGATGGGATTGAAGTGGAGTTTTATGAAAATGGTCGACTCAAGCGTTTCCTGGATATTTCCAAAGGACAGCCCCTCCGGGAGGACATAACATGGGATATGGACGGTAGCCGTCTGGAACAATAATTGAATCGTTGACGGGAGAAGAGCATGAGTATACTCCAGAAAAATATATCAGCCACCCAGGCAAAAGATACAGGTCTGGCCGTCACCTTGATTCTACTCTTGTTTGTCTATTGGGGAGAATACGGATTTCTGGTTCTGCCTGCACTTATAGTTCTTATTCTGACCATGATTTGGCCCTCGGTTTTTACACCCTTGGCCAGGGTCTGGTTTGGGCTGTCGCGTGTTTTGGGCACTATTATTTCTAATATGTTGCTCTCCACAATCTTTTTCTCGCTCGTGACACCCATTGGATTTATCCGCAAGCAGAGAGGCGCTGACGCCATGCGTCTGAATGAGTGGAAGAAGAGTCATCAATCTGTTTTTGTCAGCAGAGATATGACCTACACAGCCGAACATCTGAACAAGCCGTATTAACTGCGTACATCAATTATGGACGTTATAAGAGATTTCTGGGGTTTTTTAAGAGAACGGAAGAAATACTGGCTGTTGCCAATTTTTCTGGCATTGTTCCTTTTTGGTTCGTTGATAGTCATGACCAGTGGTTCTGCCATTGCCCCTTTTATCTACACCCTCTTCTGAGTGTCAGGGACTGCCACCTATGCCAATTGCTGTTTTGGGGATTTCTGCATTTTATCATGATAGCGCTGCCGTACTGCTCATGAACGGAGAGATTGTCGCAGCCGCGCATGAGGAGCGCTTTACTCGGAAAAAACATGATGCTTCATTTCCTTTTCATGCAGTACGCTTTGTGCTTGCTGAGGCCGGTCTGAAGGTCTCCGACCTCAGCGTCATCTCCTTTTATGATAAGCCGTATCTGAAATTTGAGCGGCTGCTGGAAACGTATCACGCCTTTGCGCCAAAGGGTTTGCTGAGCTTTCTTTCCGCTATGCCGGTATGGATTAAAGATAAGCTTTTCATGCGGAATATGGTGTGGCGTGAACTTGAAAGAGTTGAGGGGGCGAGTATCAGCAACAGGCCGAAACTTCTCTTTTCTGAACATCACCTTTCCCATGCGGCCAGCTGTTTTTACCCTTCTCCATTTGATGAGGCGGCAATCCTGACCATTGATGGCGTCGGAGAGTGGGCTACAACAACTATCAGTCATGGCAAGAAAAACTCGATAACTGTCTTAAAAGAATTGCACTTCCCCCATTCAGTCGGACTGTTATATTCTGCTTTTACCTATTATTGCGGCTTTAAGGTCAATAGCGGTGAATATAAACTCATGGGCCTGGCGCCTTACGGAAACGGTGATGGAGAGCAGGTCTGCAAATATAAAAAACTGATCTTTGATGAACTGGTAGACCTGCGGGAAGATGGCTCTCTCCTTCTGAATATGCAATATTTTGATTTTGCGACAGGCTCTACGATGTGCAAGGATAGAAAATGGGAAAAGTTGTTTACCCTTGCCAGGCGAATAGCGGAAAGTGAATTGACCCAAGCTTATATGGATATGGCTCTGGCCATTCAGGAAGTAACGGAAGAAATTGTGCAGCGCTTGGTTAAGACCTCGAAGGAGCTTACGGGGTGCGGAAACCTGGTGCTCGCCGGGGGTGTTGCCCTGAACTGCGTGGCAAACGGTAAGCTTCTTCGGGGCGGAGTGGTCGACGATATCTGGATTCAGCCGGCCGCCGGCGATGCCGGCGGGGCCCTGGGAGCGGCATTGGCCGCGTATCATGTCGGGATGAGCAGGGATAGAACCATTGATCGAGACAATTATGATGCCATGAAAGGCTCCTATCTGGGGCCTGAGTTTTCTGCAAAGGATGTCAAAATATTCATCCGGAAATTCAAGTTGCCACATCATCAATTTGTGCATTTTGATGACCTCTGTGGCCGGGTGAGTGAACTGCTTGATCAAGGCCAGGTTGTGGGCTGGTTCCAGGGACGTATGGAATGGGGGCCAAGGGCTCTTGGCAATAGAAGTATTCTGGGTGATCCTCGAAACGTGGAAATGCAGAAGAGACTGAATCTGAAAATAAAATACAGGGAGGGATTCAGACCCTTTGCGCCATCTGTATTGATCGAAGATGTTGAGGACTATTTTGAGCTGGAGACCCACTCACCGTATATGCTGATGGTCGCGCCGGTTCAGGAGAGCCATCGAATATCCTCGCCAAAACATGAACCAACTCCAGGGTTATACAACCGCCTTTATCAGCCGCGGTCCGATATTCCGGCAGTCACTCATGTTGATTATTCTGCCAGGGTTCAGACGGTCCATAGAGAGACGAATGAACGATATTGGCAGCTTATCTCCACCTTCAAAAAAAGAACAGGCTGTGGCCTCGTCATCAATACCAGCTTCAATGTCCGGGGCGAGCCGATTGTCTGCACACCTGAAGACGCCTATCAATGCTTTATGCGTACTGAAATGGACTGGCTGGTTATTGGTGATTTTTTATTCAACAAGCAGGAACAGCCCGAGTGGCAGGAAGAGGGTGAATGGCGAAATGCATATGAACTGGATTGATCCGTTTAGTAATAAATAAAGACGATGATTGCAGCACTTGATCAAGATCCCTGGAGACGATCCATTTCGCGGTACTGAAATGACATGACGGACGTGTAGCAATCGTCAAGATTGCATCGGCAACACCAGTCTTGCTTGAGCAACAACAAAGCCCCTGCCAATTCGGCAGGGGCTTTGAATGTTTTGCGCTTGTTGTTAGAGAAGGGCCCCGATGGCCCTTCTCTAGATTGTTTTACTCAGCAGCATCAAGCATTGCATCCTTGGTGACATTTGCCTTGTAGCCAAACATCTCAGCATGCGCCCGCACTGGTGCCGTGTTGTGGCAGCTGGTACAAGCGGCCGCATTTGGTCCGATGACGGTGTCATCGCTTTGATCTGGCCAGTTGGTTCCGGCATCGGTCGTCAAGGCAACGGCTTTGGTCTGGTCTGCGACTTCATAGGTGCCTGAATTATGACAGGCCTCGCAGTTGGTCAATGCCTGGGGATAATGAACGACAGTCCAGTTATGGGCAATCGTTGAGTCATTATCAGAACCATAGATGGTCATGCCGTCTGCCGGCCATCCCGTGGGCTCTTCAGTGTCTCCTGTGACAAAGGCGTAGATACCTCTGCTTCTGTAAACAACATACGGAGTGCCGCTCAGATTGACACCATGGATGTTGTGGAGCAGATAACGCAGGTCATAGGTTTGTGCGGTCTTGCCATCATAGGTGGAGGAGGTGTCAACAGTGCCATCCTCATTCACGATCTGAAAGCGATCCATACGGTTGTTCTTGTCGTTGGAGGCAGGATTGTGGCAGATAACACAGAGCTGAGCGTTATCGATCCGGTCACCACCATGCTGATACATGGTTCCTGCATGACAGCCTGTGCACTTGGTGCTGTCTACGATGTCGCGACGGGCGGCAGCGGCTGCGCCATCAGTCATGCTGAAGGCGTAAGTCGGAGACGGGACGCGGACATAGAAGGCATTGCCTGTGGAGTGCTTGTCTTGCGGTTTACCACCGAGAGCAAGCAGGGCCTTTGTTGTATCTGCCGGTGCTGCAGCACTGACCTGGAGCCCTGTTGTGGTAGCGACATTGGAAGTGCAGGTTGTTGCCAGTGATGTGAAAAGGTTTCTGGCACTCAGGGGTTGCCCCGGAGTGGTGCTAACACCTTCGTTGACCCAGTCATCACCCTTGGCATAGGCCAGATAGGCGCCAATGCTTGCAAAGGTAGGACCGCTGTCGATGTCTGTGTTACAAGGGTTAACAGCGACGCCACCCTTTGTTGCCGTCCAGGTGAATGTTACATCAGAGCCGGACTTGGTTACACTGGTTACACCAAAGTTGACTTCAGTGGGGTTGGCAAAGGAGATGTCCACGCCCCTGTAGAGGGAGTTGTAATGGGCATCATCTGAGGAGAAGAAATTATGAAAGTCAGCAGCTTCGTCAAAAGCAGCACTTGTTGAATGACAGGTCATACAGGCGGTGGATATATCCATACCTCTATGGAAACTGTCGTCGGCCATAATCTTATTGCCGTCATGATCGACAAAGCCGTCCCAGTCCTGGTGACAGGACATACAGAGATAATATGAGACAGGGGCGGTAACCGCGGCATCCAACTGGTCGTCGCTTGTATGACAGACAGAGCAGTTACGCATATCTGATGGATAACCGATTGACCACTCTTCGCCATGAAAGTAGGCTTCACCTGCGGGCATGTGGTGTGAATTATGGACACCATGGACATAAATTGGCAGGTTGCCGCCATCACCTGCATTGGTATCCACGTCCCAGCTTCCATCTTCAAGCTGGTTGGCGATGTAGAAGCTGCGGCCATCACGGACATGGCAGACCTGACAATACTTTGAGTCTACAGTATAGTGGCTGTCTGGGAATACATAGCTTCCATGACAGCTGGTGCAGCCACTCTGATCGACGAGATCACGCAGAGGAGGAGTGCCGTTTTCAGCAACAACGATTGGCCGTGTTTCGTCAGCATTGTCGAGCTGGAAAAGGTAGGTTGCATTCGGAAACACACTGGCTGCGGCAATCGTAAGTGTGTAATCACCTGATCCGTCAGAGACAAGCGTCATATCATCTGTTGAAAGACTCGCCCGTACATTATTAGAGCGTTCGATAGCGGTCAGCTCTCGACCGGCAAGGGCAGGATCTTCGTAATGCGCATAACCGCGGCGGATTGTATAATCATCTCTGGCGACACCGGCAGTCTCGACATTAAAAGTTATTGCGAGGTCAGCACCGGCAGCTGCGACAGCAACATCACTGACAACGGCGTCACCCGATACGAGATCACCTGCATGTTGACCTGCCACATCGTCATGACAAACCGCACAGGACTCAGAGCTGGCTGACGCTGTGTTAGCAGCGGCTATAGCGGCATTCGCTGCGGCCAGATCAGCCAGGGCGGCGTCCAACTCTGCTTGTAAAGCGGTAATTTGGGCCTGGACAGCTGCTGCTGCGGCAGGGTCGGTAGCCACAGCCAGATCGGCTTGCGCTGCGGCCAAATCAGTCTGCAGCTGACTGATATCGGACTGCAGGGCAGTCACTACTGCTGGATCTGCATCAGCGCCAGGTGCACCATCTGTTCCATCGCTGGCACAGCCCGTCAGGGCCAGGGAGGCGCCAAGCAACCCTACCAACAACAGAGATTTAAGTCCGAAAGGTCTCATCCTACTTTCCATTCCTTGCTCCTTTAGAATTGGGGGAATTCTACGTTCCCAAGAAAGGTGCCTCCCCGTTAGCGGTCCCTTGTCCTGGTGACATCTTGAAACAATTAAAAACACTCAATACAACGTGTAACCTCTTACCCTTTTCCAGCTGTATGCCAGGCATGATCAAGCTGTATGAGGGATGCGACCAGGGAACCTTTCGGACCCTGTTTTCTTATATCGTGTTCATATTATAGCAAACTTCGTGCCACGTACGGTGAAACAAGAAAGTATTGCAGTATCAAGGAGGTAAAATGTTCATTAGTCGACGCGGCCAGCGGGCTGGGGCGGAACTTGGGGATTTGACCAGACGCTCTCGGTTATTTCCCCAAGCCTTTTGGACAGTCACTTGGATGATGGAATGGTGATTTCCCCGAGTGATGACTGGTGATATTCCCAACTTCTGCTGTGGGAAGAAAAAGAGAGGGGAGGCAGGGAGCCAGATCCTCCACGAGAGCAATCAGCTCGAGGCAATGAACTGTTGCCGTCGTCAACCGAGGGCGGCAGGTGGTGAGTCTCTCGTTGATTGTTCTTTAAATTCGATCAATTGCCCTGTTGGTTCAGGGAAATTTATTTTGACTGGCGACAAGGAAAAATCAACTGTCATTCAGAATGGTTTTCAGGTAGGAGGTGTGGCCGATGAGGAGGAACAATTCCTGGAATGAGGCCAATGAGCATTGGCACATGAATTGCACTTCATAAAAAGAGTCAAATTTCCTTCAGGTCTATTCCTCCAAGGTGGATCAGTGAAAAAAAAGATCCTGGTCGTTGATGATGACCAGCTCATACTCTACGGCTTGCACAAGGCCTTGAGCCAGGAATCTGTCGAGGTTTCCACGGCCGCTACGGCCGGTCTGGCCATGAAGGAATTGAGTTGCGCACCCTATGATCTCTGCCTGCTGGATATCCATCTGCCGGATTGCGATGGTCTCGAATTGTTGAAGGAGATCAGGAAGTCTTATCCGGCCATCAGGGTTATCATCATGACTGCCAGCTACCTGGGGAATGATGAGTTGAGTGTCAATATCAGACGGGCCGCTGAAAACGGGGCCTGCCATTTCATGACCAAACCCTTTGATCTGGGCGAGGCCAGGGAGACAGTTCAACAGGCGCTCCATGAAGAGGGCTTTCATACCGGAGTGTGGTTTGCGAACAAGCCTTTTGAAAAAAAAACCAGAAAACTCCCCCGTTCACCCCATGTTCAGGAACTGAATCTCTCCATGACCATCTTTGGTGAGGGTGACTTGCAGCGACGGCACATCGATGCCAGATCGGTGAATATCTCCTCCGGTGGTCTGTCGCTGGTCACCACTTATCCTCTGCGGGTTGGCCAGATTGTCAGTTTTGGGGTTGAGCTGGGCCAGAAGACCGGTATTGTGGTCTGGAGCACCATGATTGAGAACGGTTCCTGTCAAGCCGGGCTGCGTTTCGCCTGACGTTCCAGCTGGTTACGGTGGTGGTTGGCAGAGCATGTGTGTATGATGGCTGGACTGCTCAGCGGTCAAGGTCAAATTTTTTCACCTGATATCTGAGCGTATCATAGCTGATATTGAGCAGTTTTGCGGCCTTGGTCTTGTTGTAATCGGCCCTGACCATGGCCTGATGAATCAGATCCTTTTCTATTTCTTCCAGGGAAATACCTTGTTCCGGGAGGATAATCTGCAGTGAGTTCCGTCGTTCCCGCAGGGGCTTCCCGGTCAGGTCAACGGGGAGATGGTCTGTGGGAATGAACTCTTCGTTTTCCAGAACAACGCACCGCTCGATGACATTCCGCAGTTCTCTGATATTTCCAGGCCAGGCGGCCATGGCCAGCGCCTTTGAGGCTTCTGGCGAAAATCCCTTCAGATTTTTCTTGAGATATTTTCGGGCAAAGAAATCCAGGAAATATTGGGCCAGATAGGGGATGTCTTCCGCCCGCTCCCGCAGGGGGGGGAGATGCACGGCAAAGGTGTTCAGGCGATAGAAGAGATCCTCGCGAAATTCACCTGCGGCCACGGCTTCGGTCAAGTCTTTGTTTGTCGCGGCTATGACTGCGGCATCGAAGGGGAGATCGATTTTCCCGCCCAGCCGGCGCACGGTTCTGGTTTCCATCACCCGCAGAAACTTGCTCTGCATGTCCAGACGCAGGTCACCAAACTCATCCAGGAGCAGGGTGCCGCCATCGGCCAGTTCAAAGACCCCCTTCTTGTCTGTTTTGGCATCGGTAAAGGCGCCCCGTGTATGGCCAAACAGCTCGTTTTCGATGAGGTT
>FLOH01001383.1_pt1 | contig 38221 bp, 35 predicted proteins | sample 756751 | NCBI WGS metagenome assembly FLOH01 (sample SAMEA4026879, study PRJEB14308) | marine metagenome | biome: coastal water; material: water | depth 74 m
GTATATTGGTAATACACTCCATTAATTTCTAAGTTACCAACGTCAGGTAGCACATTTCTCATTACCCAATCAAGACTAGTTGCGGCAGCATTATTAGTTGTGCCGTATTCAGTCTTAGAGTAGGAATAAGAAGGCTGCAAGGCTAGCGCCAGCACCACCCAAAATCGCATTTGAACCATCATCTTCCTCCTCTTTTTCAGCACCAGGTCTATTCTCTGCATCGTTATCCCAAGCAATTCTTGCATCAGCACCAATGATACCATTATAAGGACAAGGTGTACCTGCCATCATCATAGCATCAAAGACTCTTACATCTTGACATAATACTGATACAGCTGCCACTTTCATACCCATATCAAATAGAGTCTTAGAGTTCTTTAGTCTTTCACAGTTCATATCTCTAATAGTTGAACCCATAGAGATACCTAATATTTGTGTTTGAACAGCACCAGCAACACCAATAATACATTGGTCGTTACCATTACCGCCAGAAAGTGAAGGTGATATAGCACTTGGAGGGGGAGACTTAACCGTTGTGGTTATATCACCCGTTGTGTGAACAGAACTCTTTGATGTTGAATCAGTTATAATAGGATCCAAAGCAAATACAGATGTGCTTAGAAACAATACTAATAATATAGACTTAAACATTATATTGTTTCTTTCCAATCAGCACCAACTTTACGGTGACCATTCCAAGCAACGAAGCCACCAAGTTTCAATGCATAGTATGCAAGATAGTTTAGTAGTCTAAATCCATTAACTTCAATATTAATATCACGGAACGTAACATCTGCTTCTGCTTGAGTCATAACATCACTAGTACCTTTTTTACCTTTCTTTAAAAGTACAGTATATTTGTAAGCATAGTCGTGAACCAAACCACCCATCAGTAATACACCAACTGGACTTAACCACGTATGTAAGAACTTAGGAATAGATGCTCCATCAAATACAAACCCTTTAGGAATGATAAAGTTTTCACCATTAATAGAGAAGTGAAAGTCTTTAGTAATTTCCCAAGTACGAGTCGCCATTAACCACATCCAAATAGCACCCCAAAAACCTTTACCCTTAGTAGGGATTGAAATTGGTTTCATATGAGGCATCTCTTTACTCTTGAATGTCATACTTGTAGTGAAGTCTTTGTCAATGAAGTTAATCACTGCTCCGATAATAACTAGTCCAGCAACCAAAGTAATCTGCCAAAAGTCTATCATTAATGTTGTTAATGTTTCCATACTATTTCCTTTGTTTGTTCGTCTTGCCCTCTATTCAACCTATTTATAAAAAAAGTCGATTAAAACTTTACTTCCAAGAGAAATTATAGTATAATATAAGTTGAAGAACCCTACTAAAACAGTTGGGTATAAATACTAATTCAATACTAGGAGTATAATATGAGTTTAGAAAGAACAGGAAATGGCTACTTAGTTGATCCAACAACGTGGTCGCTTGATGTGATGCATGAAATGGCAAAGGAAGATGAGATTGAATTAACAGAAAGTCAAGTGATGCAAATTGAAAAGGCAAGAGAATACTATGATGAAAATTCTAGTGTACCACCAATCAGAACATTTGCAAAGTATGTAGGAATTGATAAAGGTAAACTATTCAAAGAATGGTTGACTGGTCCGTTGAAACCTATTACTAAGTATGGTGGATTGCCACAACCAACTGGATGCGTATAATTAAAGGTAGTAGCATAATGACCGCAGTAGTAGTAGTAATTGGAGCCATGGCTTGGTCATGGTTGGTATATAAACTCATAACATGTGAATGTTGGGATTGATAACAATAACTGAAGTAGGTGCTAAACGAGTTAAAGAGTTTCTAAAGAATAGAGGTTCTGGCATAGGTGTTCGTATAGCAATCACTACAACTGGATGTTCAGGTTATGCATATAACTTAGAGTTCGTTGATGAATTAAACGAAGGTGACAGTGAATATATTTCAAATGATATTAGTTTAGTGGTAGACCCGAAATCATTAACATTCATTAATGGCACTGAAGTTGATTATGTCGTAGATGGATTGAATGAAGGATTTGAATTTAACAATCCATTAACAAAAGCCAAGTGTGGATGTGGGGAATCATTTACGATTTAACCTAAATATTACATCTAAATGCTATAAGGTTTATATGTCGTGTCAATCTAAATGGTGTTCTTGGATAACTGCTTTATCTCAACTGTCGGCTGCAGTTGTTTTTGTATATGCTGGGTTAGTTGTAGGTTCTCATATGGAATCGTGGACAAAATCTTTTGAACAAGGTTCTGCGGATCTTCATTCTATCAGAGAAAATATGAATGCCATGACTTATTCAATAGAGTCTATTAATAGAGATATGACTACAATGAATAATACTACTATGGAAATGAATGATAACTTAACCATAATGAATAGGCAAGTCTATTTAATGAATGGTGCTGTTGGTAATATGTCAAACAAGTTTAGTCCTCAAGGTATGGCGAGAAGTTTAATGCCGTTCTAACTTTACTTTCAACCCTTTTTATAGTATAATATATCTATACATTAATAAAAGGGTTATAATGATTGAAGTCTTAAATAAAGAAAAGTTCTCACAGATGGTTGAACGTCTGGTAATCGAAAAGAAGATACCTTATATTGATGCTATTGTATGGTGGTGTGAAGAGCACGAATTTGAGATTGAAGACACAGCAAAACTACTCTGCCCTTTGATTAAAGAAAAGATTAAAGTTGAAGCACAAGACCTAAACTATCTAGAAAAGTCTGCGAGACTTCCTATATGATATTGACGATGAACGGTTATGATACATATAAAACTTATCTCGCAATTAAGCAACACTTCTCCAATAGAAACTATGACTTCTTTAAGTATAAAGGCAAGGTAAGAGCATCTGAATTGTCTTACGAAGCACGTAAAGACAAATACTTTTTCGAGAAGGCATCTAAGAAGTTTGACCACGAAGAATTTATTGATTACATCGTAGCAAACATCACCCGTAATAGTGACTCGTGGATTGGCAACTTGCTACAAGAGAACAATCAAGTAAACTATAAGAAGTGGCAGAAAGTAACTGAGTCAATGACTTATACGTTTAAGCAAGATATGGATGTCATATACAATTATGAAGAGGACTTCAATAAAGTCTTTACTATGGATGATAACAAACACCCATTACTGTTTAGGTTGCACGCAAGGAATAAGATATCGTTGGAGACTGCAGTCATACTTGATGATGTGATAAACTACTCTGATAAGTGGTATAAATACAATGATACAATTTTAAATGAATTTGTAGATAGGATGAGGAATTATAAACCGTTCCTACATAATAGACTACAAGTGGATAAAAACAAATACAAAAATATAATAAAAGAATTCTACTAAAAACTTTACTTTCGGGTGGGTTTATAGTATAATAAAGGTGGTGGTAATGAAAAGGATAGATTGTTCTATCTGAATGTGAATAAAAATAATACAATAAAATACAATACAATACGGAGTACAAATATGGGCGATTTCGCTAGTTTAAAAAAATCGAGAGGTTCTTCTCTCAACAAGTTAATCCAAGAAACTGAAAAATTACAAACCAAATCGAGTTGGGGTGGTGCAGATGGACGTCTGTGGAAACCTGAAGTAGATAAAGCAGGTAATGGTTATGCAGTTATTCGTTTCTTACCTGAACCAAGTGGTGAGGATTTACCATGGGTTCGAATTTTCGACCACGGTTTCCAAGGTCCAGGTGGATGGTATATCGAAAACTCTTTAACAACTATCGGTGAAAAAGATCCACTAGGTGAGTACAACTCTACCCTTTGGAACAATGGAACTGATGACGGTAAAGAGCAAGCAAGAAAACAAAAGCGACGTCTTAAATACTTCTCTAACATTTATGTTGTTAAAGATCCAGGCAACCCTGCTAATGAGGGTAAAGTATTCTTATACCAATATGGTAAGAAGATTTGGGATAAGTTAAATGAAGCAATGAATCCAGAGTTCGAGGATGAGAAAGCAGTAAACCCGTTTGATTTATGGGAAGGTGCTGACTTTAAATTGAAGATTCGTAATGTTGAAGGATATCGTAACTACGATAAGTCTGACTTTGATTCTGCTGGTGCGTTACTAGATGACGATGATGCTCTAGAGAAAGTATATAATTCTGTATATTCATTACAAGAATTCCTAGACCCTAAGAAGTTTAAGACGTATGCTGAATTAGAATCTAAGTTGAATCGAGTTCTTGGTTTAAACGGTATGGCACCTAAGACTACTGCTGAAGATTTTGAAAAGGCAGAAGAAGTTGTTGAGTCACCGTTTGCTGAAACAAAGAAAGAACCTGTAATGGCAACTGCCACTGCTGGTGATGACGATGAGTCATTGTCTTTCTTTGAGAAACTTGCTGAAGAGGACTAAACCTTAAACGGTTTTAATGAGACCCAGTTTAATCGCTGGGTTTTTTGGTATAAAATAATGGAGAAATAAAATGGATTTAAAACCATTACACGATAGAGTGATAGTGAAAGTAGAAGAAACTGATAAGACAACCGATTCAGGAATTATCTTAACTCAAACAGCAGTTGATAAATCTAATAGGGGAATGGTAGTTGCTACTGGTCCAGGACTTAGAGAGAATGGCGAAGTTGTACCACTTACTGTTAAAGCAGGTGATATGGTTATGTTTGAATTAGCACAAGCAACAGAAATGGAATCTGAATATATGGTTATGCGTGAGTCAAACGTTATTGCTATTATTGGTTAATACGGAACAATAACTCCACCAATAGATTGTCCCCATTCAGGGTCTGTACCTGCTGGTTGTGTTAATAACGGTGAAGTAAATGTAGAACTGTTATTATGATTAGTTTGAATGCTAGTTGAAGTCGCACCACCAGTGGTATTAAACAAGTTTATACCAGACCCTGAACCAGTCACACCTTTCTGATTTAGTTGTAAACCACTTCCGTTACCAGAAGGAATTGTAGCACTTCCAGTCTTACCTTTAAACTGATTATAAAGGTCAAGAGTATCCTTGTTTGCCTTAAACAAACCACCCTGCCCGTCTTTAATCGCTTGCTCTAACCCTGGAGTCAAATCTTTAAAGATTGGCCAATTGATATTAGGATCAGACATAACACTCTGCTTTATCTTAGTGGGATCAGGGAACAACCAATCCCAGGCTGCGTTTACTGAATCTTTTACCCAATCGAAAATATTTTTGATAGTATCGTTCGACCATTTTTTCATATCATCATACATTGTTTCACGGTTAATTTCTTTTAGTGCTTTATTAGTTGCTTCGGCACCCAACATACCAGTCAAAAATGTTGCGATATCTAAGACAAACCCTGCTACATCTGTCGCAAGAGTTTCGTGAAATGTCTTCGCTCCCACTTTAATCGATTTCCAAACACTATCAGTCTTTTTGTATTCTTCCCTTGCTGCTTCTTGTGAGGCATAAATCGAATGCCCGAGTAATACAATTGCTCCAATTATTCCAGTGATTTTTCCAGCCCTCAACAACCACTTACCTAGATTTGCTTTTGTTAATAATGTACTTGCCTTAATGGCAGCATATGATGTTAATATCGCAGTATAAATTGGATATAAAACAGTGGTGCTTGCTAACCAAACTGCCGATAATATCTTAGTAACCTTGAATGCCACATAAAGTGATGCGAGGGTTTTAACAATCATACCAACCATTGAGAAATTGTCCGAGACCCATATATATGCTGACCTCAATCCATCCTTTATTCCCACGAGCATGTCTTTAATATCATCCCAATGTTCATATGCTAATATTCCTGCGCCTAGTAAAAGGACACTATTTAATACCCTGCTCAACCAACTTCCCTTTTTAGGTATCGGCATCTTTTTCCAGAACCCATCAGACTGTTTTTCAGGCTTTCTCGAATCTTCTAAACTCTGCTCTTGCGCACTCATTCTGTCTTTATCTTTATCTGCTTGTCCACCAATTATCGCTTGTTGAACCTTTTCCATATTATCACTAAGACTTTCAACTCCAGACACAACTTTAAAAGTTCCTTCCTTCATCGCTCTATCAAATTCCGATTTTTCTGTTATTAAACCTGGAGGTGTGATATCAAATGCGTCTTTAATGCTCCCAATATTTTTTCCGATGTCGGTTAATGCTGCTTCAGACCCACCCACGTGCCTGTTTATGGATTTTATGTCAGTTTCAATAGATGTTAGTTTATTTACTTGGTCTTCATTTAATTTCACTCCAGGAGATAACACATCTTTGAATTCTTTATTCGAATTTGTAATCGTTTTGAATTCCTTCAACAACCGTTGTTCGAATATTGCCACGAAAGCTGCTCCGAGCGCAGTCATCTTAGACATAAATAACTGACCTGACTGCTTTCCTTGATCCAATGACTTCTCTTGGAACTCTATGGTAGAATCGTGTAACCTTTTTTGAGCAGCACTTTGAGCAACAATACTTCTTTCGAATGAGAATGCTAGATTGTCGACAGACTTTTTAACATTAAGCAATCCTGCTCTCAGACTTTTTTGTAATCGTTGTCTGTTATCAGTATTACTTTTATTCAGGTCGTTTACCGCATTAATGACTGGTAAATTAATTTCTTCGGTTTTAGTTGCCATTCTTCGTTCTCTCTTCTTGTTCTTCTAAAAAGTTTTTTAGGAATGTGACGTACACATCTCTTTCCCACGGGATCATATTATCAAGTTCGGTCAAAGAGTAATTATGGTGTTGCATTAATGCGAAATTTAATTGGTAATGATTCGCTAAAGAATCATGCATTAATGCTACATAAAAAAACTTTGTAACCCTTCAAGTGTAACCTTATCCTTCTTACCACATTCTTTACAAGTCCATTCAATATCGTGACTCAATTTAGGTATCTCTGAAAAGAAATCTGTTATCTTTGAAAATTGAGTTTGTTTTAAATTCTCAATCCATTCAACCATCTCTTTTTCTGTGAATTCATTAAACACATTTTCTTTATCAAAAACATATTCAATACAATTCGCAATCATACTAAACATTTGTTCTGGACTTTCACCTAACCCATCAACATCATCTATTCCTGGATATCTCAAAACAACTCCAATATCATCAGTTAGCATAATTTTATTATCAGTTTTCTGTTCAGTAACTTTAATATCATCAATATCAATTACAACATCAGTCATTTCTTTACAAGTAGAATTCTCATCTGGATGAGCAACTTTTAATTCAATTGTTTCACCGACAGATTTTGCTCTTAGTTTTAAAAATAAGAATTCAATATCAAAGATTGTCAATTTCTTAATATCAACATCAGAAAGGATACAGTCCTTTAGGATATTCTTTGTTGCGGTAGCAATCTCTTTATTATCACCACCCTCCATTGCCATCATTAGGACCTTTTCTTCCTTAACTAAAAATGGACGGTATTCAATCTCTTGTCCAGTTGATGGTACTGTTGTACTAAATTGTGGGGTTGCTATACTTGGTAAAGCCATTATATACTCCTGTTATTATAAATTAAATTATTTTGTAAATTGTTATTTTCTTTATTAGAATTTTATATTCGGGTTTGCTTTGTTGTCAAACTGATTAACTCGAGTGTGTCCATTACCCTTAGTAGCATTACCAGATGCTGGTAGTCTTAATTCGCTACCCCTATACCTTGCGTTGAACTTTTTCAACCACGCAAGGTCTTCCTTCCGTTTATCATTTGATGCTTGTGCTGCAGCAAGTGACGCAGATGCGTCAGGATAGGTACTTCCAGAATTTAATCCGCCAATCATTGTTCCTATGTTGTTATCGTGTGATATGTTAGCAAATCCAGGCATCTTCAACGCACCAGATAATCCACCTTTACCTATGTTGAATGAGAATCCAGTTCCCAATCCAGGTTGATTAGAATTATCTTCAGTAACGTATGTGTAATTCTTATAAGCAAACGTTATTGATAATTTTGCAGCATCAGAATTTCCCCATCCCATAGCAACATCACCCATTAGAATAGGATATGCTTCTTGTAATTTGTGAATAGTTTTTAGATTACCTGCAGCACCATATTGTCTAATAGTAACTGTTCCTAAGTAACCATCAAAATACTTGACGTTCCATTTACTTTCGGGTCTGACAGATTCTAAGTTTTCTTCGTAAGCACCCGTATTAATCATTGCTTCTTGCCAGTGCTCAAAGAAATCCTTCTCTCTTAAATCTTCACTTAATAAGAAAGTGACTGTAGAGTCGCCATATATCTGACCATAAGGTACTTTGTTAATTGGACCATAGTTCGTAAACTTATGCTCTGCTGTCATAATACTCCTTCCAGGGAGATTGACTGAGTCTGCACGAGATACTAAATCAGATGCGCCCGTTTGCCTTGCCCAGTGGATGTAAACTTCAAAATGACTTGATTGTGCGATACCACTTCTATTAATAGACGATACCATATCCTGAACATTAAATCCACCAGTGTTACCTGGAGCAGCAGAACCACCACCTTTCTTTCCACCGAGTAACTGCGAACCTACATCACCTATCTGTGAACCTACATCACTGATGAATCCGATTGCCTTGCCTTGTAATCCAGTTAAAATGCTCATTAGAATTGTTTCCTACTATCTGAATAAACCTTTTGTGTTGTAGCATACTTAAATCTAGAAGTCGGAAGGAACAGAGCTATATCCCACTCTGCCGAATCGACTTTAATAAACTTAGACTTAACGTGGTCTGCTAGATAATGTTTAAAGGTTGGTTTAAAGTATTTCATTTTACTCGCACTCTGTAAAATCTTATATGAAATCATTAATTTAGTTTTCTCATCATATCTATTATTACTCGCCAATCCATACAACTCATCCATCAACTTTGCTCTTAATCTAGGTGGTAAGTAATGTAGATTCAATCCATAGAATCCACCTTCCGCAGCACCAACCATAAAGATTAAAGGGAATGTGTCATAATAAGGTAAAGTCTTTTTCCCTTTCGGGTCATACTTAAAGTGATACATATTACCAATCCTTACTTGGTCAACCTTTTTATTCTCTCTAAGCATATCCTCAGGTTGGACTCTCGTTCTACCAACCTTTTGTGCTTTAGTTCTAAACCAATCACGTGCACCTTGAGTCCTTGCAGGGATATGACCCTGACGAACTCCTTTAACTAATAAATCGTCGAAGACCGTTGCCATTTTTAAATATGAGTGTTATAATGTTTCATCAAGTTATATTTATAAGTATTATTTCCACTTGAAAAGGTCTTTTTCCGTAATGACTTTAAAGATCCATCCTCGTTCTTCACAGTAAGCAGTCGCAGCAACCCATTTAGCAGAATTAACACCCCACGTCTTAACCTCATTTAAATACTTCTTAGTCACACGACTCTTTTTCTTTGGAGGTTTAGATTGTGCAGCAGGTTTAATTTCGATAAGGTAAATAGCACCTTTCCTATTCTTCATCCAGACATCAACAAAATATCTATGTCGTCCGCCGTCAATAGGGGATATATAAGGTACTACAACTTCTTCACTGTTCCAGGAAACAATGTCAGGGTTCTTGTCCATATAAACAAAGACTTGTAATTCCCAACTAGATCTGTATTGGATTTTATTAACATCCCCATTATACTTCTGTGGGAATTTGGGTTTAAACTTCCCTTGATGGAATTTCATTCACTTGCCGTTATAAATATACAATAATATCTATTTATTCTAGGTCCAATCAATGAGTTTTCTAAATTCTGACAAACTAAAACAAAAATTAATAAGTGGTGGTGCCGATAAATTGCTTGGAGGTCTTCCAGGAAACTTAAAGGCAAACTTCGACTCAAATGGTTTTAAGTCTTTATCAGGTAACTTTAATAACATCGTTAAGAAGTCTCAACGCAGAGGCAGAGCTGCGTCACCACTAAGAGATCTATATAAACCAAATGGTGGAAAAATTGATCCACCTATTACATTCCCTCAAGACTTAGATAATGAACATTATATGATGTTTAATGTTATGGACCGTAAACGTCCGAGTAAAGCACACGTGATGAAGTCTCGTTCGATAAAGAGTATCGTTTTACCCATTCCTTCATCATTAACCAATCAACACGGTGTGAGTTATAATTCTGAAAACCTGCAAGCAATTGGTGCATTAGCAACTGGATCGACGACCCTTGCTGGCATTGCTCAAGGCGCAGAAGATGTGGGGATGCTCATAAAAAATAAAGTCCGAGCAGGTCATAAAATGATTATGGGCACTGATACTGGAATGTCAAAAGAAGAGCAAAATAAACTAGAAGGGCAAATAACAGGTGGCGTTGCTACTGCAGCAGCAAGTTTGGCAGTAGCAAGTGGAACTGTACTTGGTACTATTGTTGGTCTTGGTGGATTAGGTGGCGCAGGGCAATTAATATCTGGTATAGGTAATTCTGAAGGTGTCGCATTAAACCCACACAGTGCAATTTTATTCGATAACGTAAACTTCAGAGAATTTGGTTTCAATTACAAATTTATGGCGAGGAATCAACAAGAGTCTGATACGTTGACGGAATTGATTGACACATTCAGGTATTATATGCACCCATCTACGAATTGGGGTGGTGGTGCGTTCTTCGAATACCCTGAAGAATTTGATATCACATTTTCAGAAACCCTCATTCCTCATTTATTCGGGATCAGAAGGTGTGTATTGCGATCTATGAACGTCAATTATAATGGAGAAAATACTCCAGCGTTTTTTGAAACTACTGGTGCTCCAGTTTCGATTGAAATATCATTATCTTTCCAAGAAACAGAAATTCTTACAAAAGAAAAAGTCACAAATCCAAATTTTAAAGATTGGAAAATGGAGAACTAATTATGTCAAACTATTTCTCATACTTCCCAAAAACTAAACACGACTTAACCAATATTGGACAAACGGTAGACTTAACTAATATCCTAAGACGATTCAAAGTTAAGTCTTCAGTTAAGTCTGGTATTAATGTATATTTTGATTATGAAATTCAAGAAGGAGATAGGCCTGATACTATTGCTGAAAAGTATTATGGTAGTCCAGCATATGCTTGGTTAGTTCTTCACTTCAATGATATAATCGATCCAGTGTTTGAATGGCCATTATTTAGTAATGACTTTGAAAACTACCTTAAAGGGAAGTATGGAAGTATTACTACATCACAATCAACTGTACACGAATACAGACAAATTTTAAATGAAGCAAAAGTATTAAACAACGGAACACGTATCCCTAAGAGATGGGTAGTTGTTGATTTGACAACCTACTCTACATTAGCAGAAGTAGATAAAGAATCAATCTCGAAATATGATTATGAGATTGAAAAGAATGAAGTTAAAAGAAAGGTTAAGGTTCTAGATAAAAAATACCTAACTCAAGTACAAGAAGAAGTTAAAGGCATCTTGAGGAATGGTATTTAATGGGGTATTCATTTTCTGGTGATATAGAGTTAGTCGAATTAACCCTAGTAAGTTCTTTAGGGAAGGTTATCGACATAAGTCATATCGCAATGGAAATTAACATCTACCAAAGTTTATTCAAACATTACTTAAGATGTGATGTTGCTATTGGTGATGCGTTGAATTTAGGAAACCTTATGGAAGGTATTCCTGATGAGAACGTTCCAGGCGGTTGGACTGGTGGTGAACGATTGATAGTTTCTTATAGAGAAAACACCGATCCGTCTAACGATTCCGAGACGCCTATCAAAAAGCATATGTTTGTTTTGTATGAGATGTCTAACAGAATTAAGAACAACGATTTCAGTGAACAATATATCATTCAAGGAATTAGTTTAGAGGCATTTGTGACAATTCCTCAGAAAATTAGAAAGTCGTATGGTGGGAAGAAAGGAAACACTATACAAAATATGGTCAAAAGTGTAGTCAATGAATACATATACCCAAACCCTATTTCTGATTTATATGCCAAAGTTAATATAAGAAAGACTATCGTTATTGATGACACGGTGGGTCTGCAAAAATATGTTATCCCATCATTAACAGTCGATAACACAATAGACTTCCTTGCTAACGAAGCAGATTCAGATTCTCATTATCCATACTATATGTTTTATGAAGATAGTGAAGGGTTTAAATTTAGAAACATCCCAAATATATTAAAAGACATAAACCAAAATAAAAAGGAACTTCCTACGTTTTTCTATTTTATGTCAAATTATTTTGAAGCATCTGATGATGAAGATGTACAATTTGACGACCAATACAAAATAATAGATTTCAGTGTTGATAAGACAACAAACATTTTAGATAATGTTAAGTATGGGTTATATAAATCAAAAAATATACAATTAGATATTATCAACAAAAAGACAAATACTGTTGTCTTTGATTATACAAAAGAAAAGGATAAGTTCGAATCCCTACAATCTGGCGACTTCTTTGGTAATGTCGGAAGTGATGATGCTATTATAAGTTTATCAACACAAGATAATTTAAGGGATAAGAAGAATTCTTTTAAAAGGCAAATATTCAATAGCACAATGAAAGTTTCAATTCCTGGAGATTCGTCATTGAATGTCGGGGATATTATAAACCTTAACTTCTATATCAACAATACAATAATAGAAGACCAAGGTTTAGATAAGCAATTATCAGGGAAATATATAATAACAAGTTTAAGACAAAAAATCAATCAAACCATCTTTACAACATTATTAGATGTTTCAAAAGATGTTAGTTTAATATAATAGGAGAAAACTATGCCATTACCAGGAAGTAAAAGAGAACCAGAATTTTTACAAGAAATTAAAAAACCAACTCACGAACCAGTTCAAGAACCAGTTGTTGAAACTTCACCCGATACTAATGAAGACTTAGCAGTATTAATCACTGAAGCAGAAGGATTAGGTATTGCTGTTAAATCTCATTGGGCAAAATCTCAATTAGAAATGGCAATTAGACTTAGAAGATCAAACAAATAATTAATAATTAGATGCGCAACTTTATGGGTAGGAATGGTTTTAAATGGTTCGTTGGAGTCGTCGAAGACCGCAACGATCCGATAGAACTTGGACGTGTACGTGTACGTGCATTCGGTTGGCACACTGAAGATAAAGGATCTATACCTACTGAGGAACTACCTTGGGCAATTATAGTCAATAGTGTTGATTCTGCTTCTGTAAGTGGTATTGGAAAATCCCCGACTGGTATGGTTGAGGGTAGTTGGGTGTTCGGATTCTTTATGGACGGAGATCGTGCTCAAGAGCCTGCCATTATGGGTACTTTGCCTGGAATGCCCTCTGAGAAGTCCAACAGTGCGTTTGGTTTCAACGATCCTGCCGAATTATTCCCAAGATATACTAATGAATCAGATGTTAATAAATTGGCGAGAGGAGAGAACACAAGAGTCCATACTCCTGATACGATTATTAAAGAACCTGACCAACCATTCAAAGCAAAGTATCCATACAACCACGTTGTAGAAACTGAGTCTGGTCATACTAAAGAATATGATGACACTGAAGGTGCTGAAAGAATTAGAGAAAGGCATAAGTCTGGTACGTTTTATGAGATACATCCTAACGGGGATAAAGTAGAACATATTGTTAAAGATAATTATCAAGTGGTTGCTGGCAACAATAGCATACACGTGACTGGTAACGTAAATGTATTTGTTGATGGTAACGCAAATTTAACTATTGCTGGAAACTCAACAACGGTTGTTGGTGGTAGTCACTTTATGGATATTGGAGGAACTTGTACTATGAGAAGTGCTGGTGCTATGAAATTTACTGCTCCGATCATAGACATTAACTAATATGCCAAGTGCTTCAAGACATGGTGATGCAATTTATACTGGGCATGCTTGTAGTCTAACATCAACTATTATCGCAACGCAAGGTGTTGTTAGAATCAATGGTATCGCAGCAGCAAGAATGGGAGATCCAATAGCACCACATACTATTCTGTCGGGAATATATTGTGTTCCGCATTCGGCATTTGTGAATAGAGGTTCCAGAAACGTTAGAATTGTAGGAAGGTCTGCTGCACGTATTGGTGACTCTGCGGACTTTGCAAATATTGCCGAAGGTTCTAGAAATGTTAGAATTGGAAGTGTATTTACTACCGAAGAAAATAAGAAACGTGATTGGGATAATATTAGGGAACAATTTAGACTTTATGATATTGATTGGTCTAGTGGAAAAATATATCAAGGGTTGGCTGATAATTCAAAATCATTATTCGATTATATAAACAAATATTATCCAAATCACAATATTGATAAAGACCTTGTCAGACATTATGGTGCGACCCTCGTTCTTAAAGAAAAATTGGGCGGAGTAAGTGCGGCTGCACTGAGTACAATTAAAGAGATAGGTGATTTTTGGATTAGTACAGTCGGTTTCAGTACTGACGATTTATCTGCAAATCTCGCAGCATATGGTGGATATAATATAGATGAGGCGATTAATGCAGGTTTATTTGAACATACTGACAGCGAATACGGTATAGGTGAGGGTGATGGTTGGATTGATAATGGTAAGAAAATTATGAATTTAATAGATCCAGAAGTAAAGCAAAGTAAAGAAGAAGAAATAGAATCTAATAAATTATGGCAAGAAGTTATAACCGCAAAAAACTTCATAGATAAATAATTTTCAGAGTATAAATATAACGATAATAATTTTTATAATAGAAGGAAAATGAAATGAATAATCACGATAGTATATTAAACTTGTTTGACACTTACAAAGCAGAGAATGAGAAGTTTGAATTGGGCAACAAATCAGCAGGTACACGTGCTAGAAAAGCACTATCTGAAATTACTAAGATTTGTAAAGACCGTAGAAAAGAAATTCAAGAATCAAAAAATAATGCCTAATGCCTAAACAAGAAATATTCAGCGACCTAGATCTAGCATTCATCGCTCATCCTATAACTGGGAACTTGGGTAAGAAAGCAAACAGAGAAGCAGTAAGACAATCTGTTAAATCATTGGTCTTAACTGATTATTTCGAACGTCCATTTAAGTCGGACATTGGTTGTAGTATTCGTTATTTTTTATTCGAATTGTTTACACCGCCTGTTAAACAGCAGATGGAAAGAGCAATCAGAGAAGTAATTAAAAACTATGAACCTCGGGCAGATGTGTTTGAGGTTCTAGTCGAAGAAAGACCCGACCTCAACGCATTAACCGTATCAGTAGCATTTATGATACTCAACGACCCCGATCCAGTTATACTGGACGTTATATTGGAAAGAGTACGATAATGGCATCAGCAAATACATATTTAGAAGTAAGTGAATTAGATTTCGATGGTATAAGAACTAATCTTAAATCATATCTAAGTACACAGAATCAATTCAAAGACTATAACTTTGAGGGATCTGCTATGGCAGTTCTACTTGACGTTCTTGCTTATAATACACATTATAATGCATACTATTTAAATATGGTTGCTAATGAGATGTTCTTAGACACTGCCCAACAAAGGGATTCAGTTGTATCTAGAGCAAAGGAATTGGGTTATACTCCAGTTTCTTCTGTTGGTGCTACTGCTGTTGTTAATCTTAACTTCAATGGTATTGCCAATACAGTTTCGCAGTTCACTATTCCGTTAGCATCTAAGTTCTCAACTACGATTGATGATATTACATATACTTTCGTTACGACTGAAGCAACTAAGGTAATTAATAACGCAAATACATATTCAACTAATGTTGCTATTAGAGAGGGAACTCCTTTAGCACATAGTTTTGTTGTAAACTCAGCAAACCCAGTTAAATACGTTTTACCGAATAAGAATATTGATACATCTAGTATCACTGTTAATGTGACGGAATCTGTAAGTGACACAACTTCTACTGAGTTTACTAGATTAACGAACATTCGTGAGATCTTTTCTACGTCTGCTATCTACACGGTTCAAGAATCAGCAGACGAGAAGTATGAAGTTATCTTTGGTGATGGTGTTTTAGGTAAATCAGTTAAGAACGGAAATGTTATTACAATTTCATACCTTGTTAATAATGGTGATGTTTCTAATGGTGCTGATACATTCTCTGTAGACTCAATGAGTATTGGTACATCATATTCAAGTGTTTCAGTTTCAACTGTTACAAAGGCTGCTGGTGGTCGTGCAGCAGAAACAATCGATAGTATTAAGTTTAATGCTCCTAGAAACTACCAGACACAAAACCGTGCTGTTATTGATAATGACTATCAAAGAATTATCCTTGCTGAGAATTCAGATCTTCAGTCAGTAATTGCTTTCGGTGGTGAACAAGCGAACCCTCCAGTTTACGGTAAAGTTTATATTGCTGTTAAACCTTTTGCTGAAAAGTTCTCAACGGTTACTCGTAAACAACAAATTAAAGAAGCAATATCTGATAGAGTTCCATTAGCAATCGACCCTGTTATTATTGATGCAGATTATACTTATGTTGTACCTTCAATCACAACATACTATGATTTAACTTCAACTACTTCAACTACGTCTGCTATTGAACAAAACGTCAGAACGGCAGTTGCAACTTTCTCAACTGATAACTTAGAAAGATTCGGCAACCGTTTAAGGTTCTCTAGATTTGTTAGAGCATTGGATAATACTTCTAATGGTTATATTTTAAATAACGACGTATCTCTTAAACTAGAAAAACGTTTCATTCCTAATTTAGGTAAACAACAAACAATCAATCTATTATTCAATAATTCTATTAGAAAGAGTACTCTCGATTCTACACAATTTACATATAAAGGTTTCTTATCATACTTAGACGATGATGGGTTAGGTAATGTGAATGTATATCGTTTTAATGATGCTAAACAAAAAGTAAACATTACTAATAATATTGGTACAATTGATTATGTTAATGGAACAATTAATATTGAAGGAATTGCACCTACTGCTGTTGCTGATGGTGAATTGAAAGTTTCAATTATTCCAGAAAGGTTAGACGTTATCCCAGTAAGGGAACAAATATTACTGATGGAATCGGGTGATGCTGTTATTACGATTGTTGGTGAGAATACTTAATGTCCGTATCTAATAAGATATCCACTCTTGTTCAAAATCAATTCCCCGACTTTTATAAGGAAGACGGTGAGAATTTCCTATTGTTTATGCAAGCATACTACGAGTATCTTGAGCAAGAAGGAAAACTAACTGACGGAATACAAAACCTACAAGATTATAGAGATATCGATAATACTCTAGATGAGTATATTGAATACTTTAGAAAGGATCTACTTCCTTCTATTCCAGCATCTACGGTTGCTGATAAAAGACTTTTAGCAAAAGCAATTAAACAGTTCAACCTTTCTAGAGGAACACTTGCTTCTTATAGATTATTATTCCGTTCAATATATAATGAAGACGTTGAGTTAAGTTATCCTGCTGATCAGATTCTTAAAGTTTCTGATGGTGATTGGAGAATTGATAGATATCTAGTTTCTAGTTATGACGATGCAACATATAAGTTTATTGGAAAAACTATTAAGGGTGCTGAATCTAGTGCTGAATGTTTAGTTGAAGATGTTGTAAGACGTATTGTTAGAGGCAGGGATATTATGCAAATCCTTGTATCTAATGTTAAAGGTACGTTCAATCATCTTGAACCAGTAAGACTATTAACAGATACTGGTGGTGCTGGACACGCACCAATTATTGAAGCAGGTATTAACAACGTAACAATCGACTCTCCAGGTGGTGAATATGCTTTAGGTGATATTGTTGAAATCGTTTCAAGTGATGTTGGTGATTTTGGTAAGGTTGTTGTAACTAATACGTCTGACCTTGGAGGAACACTAACTTTCTCTTTAGTAGATGGTGGTTCAGGTTATACTGCATCTAATCAACCTGGCGGTTCGGTAATTACTTTTGCTGGTGGTGATGGATCATCTCCTGCTAGTTTCCAAATTTCTGGTACTGATATTGGTGATACGTTTGCTGTTCAAATGAACACTAACTTTATTGCTAGTAATAATATCTTTGGTAGTCTTGCTCCAATTATGTCAGGATATGGATTAACATCTACGTTTGCTAACACATTATTAGGAAGTCCGAACTTCGGATTCCCTGAGGCTGGTGAAGAAGTAACACAAACAAATTATAGAGATAATGCTAATGCTGTATTAAGAATAGCAAACACTCAAACTATTAAAGTTGGCGACTCATTATACAGTGCTAACAATTCAGCAAATGCAACGGTATTAAGTATTATAGATGTAACTGCAGCAAATACGGTTGTTCGTATTGATGGATATAAGAACTTTACATCTGGTCATACTATTAGATCTATTTTTGCTAATACGTCTGGTAACACAGTAGGAACATCTATCTCATTCCAAAGTAATACGATTGGTCATCACATTTTATCTGTTGGTAATAATGCTGGTCAGACTATCTCTGAAGGTGATGAATTAGTAGGAAGTGTTTCTAATGCCTTTGGTGTTGTCAAGAAAGTTGTTGCTATAAGTGCTAACGGTTATACCGCAGGTGTTGGTGGTGCTGATGACAGACATTTAGTCACTCTACAAGTTGGCGCTAATACAACTGCTAATGTTTCATCTCAATTTGATAATGGTCCGATGAAAGCATTTATCCAAAACGAAGGATTAAGGGTTGTTGGTTCATCTACAATAATTGGTAATACGGCGAACGATACATCTAACACATTGATTGAAAATATCCATACTAAGTTATCTGACTCATTATTATTCTCAGCAGAGACTATTGGTTCAATTGATAAGATGTCATTAATTGTAGGTGGTGCTGGTTATTCAGTTGCACCTACTATCAAAGTGAGAGAAAATGATATTGCTTCTTTAGGCATTGGCGAATCATACATAACTTTACAAAGCACTGACGTGAATTGGGGAACTGGCAATTCTAGTTTTACTAAACTCGATACGAATGATAAGATTGTTCAATCATCAACTGGTGCGACTGCTCACGTTAAAGCAGGTGCTGGTCCGAATCAACCTATTAATATTATCATAAACCCTGATGGTAAATATGAAATGACTGTTAGGGTTTGGCAAGACTTATTACAAAGAAAGCCAGGAAATATTACTTTTGCTAACAACGCAACAGTTGCTCTACAATCATTTAACTCATCTTATACTCCAGGATTAGAAGCAGACGTTAGAAGTGTTATTGATACTGGTAGTGCTACTATTGTTACAATCAAAGACGAAGGTGTGTTAGGTGATAATGCTGATATCAAAGCAAACGTTGGTGCTAATGGTACGATTACTGGGTTAAGAACTTTAGATTCTGGTTATGCGTATAAGCAAGGCGAGAGTGTTATATTACAAGCAACCGATCGTCCACTTGCTACAAGTGCTGTGGTCACGTTAGGGTTAAGTGGTGTTGCTAATGCTGAAGGTTATTATGCTACAACTAGGAGTCACGTATCCTCTGCTCGTGGTTATATCCAAGACAGCGAATACTATCAAGAATTCTCTTATGAGATTATTTCAGCAATTTCTCTTGACAGATACCGTGATTATGCATTAAAACTTGTACATCCTGCTGGTCAAGCATTATTCGGTAAGTTCCGTTCACAAAGTAATGCCTATGTTAATGTGTCGGTATCTTCTGATAATGGTAAATTGTCACAGTCAAATGGAACAATTAGTATAAATAATGGAAGTTATACATTAAACGGTAGTGGTACTTCGTTCTTATCAGAATTTGCGAATAATGATACGATTATAGTTGAGCATGCTCACAAATCGTTCTATGCAATTCCCCTAAATATAGTAACGAATGATACTACTGCTAACGTGAAAATAGCATGGGCGAATACTAATTTGTCAAGTGCTAATACATACTATAAATACGGATCAATTTAATGCTTTTACCACCTACAACAATCTACGCCACTAGAGAATTATCAATAAACAATGCCAAAGCATTTGTTAAAGCAATGAATGCTGAAGAAGATAGTAGCACAGTAAAACGTTCTACAATTCTTTATTGTGTTATTGGTAGATCTAATGCTTGGGAAAACGACCCTGTCCCAGATCACACAGGCGATACTGACCAATATTTAAGGTATAGTATTCATAGAGAATTTATTGGTGCTAAGAAAATCAACGATAGTGATTGTTCTCATGTCACAACAAGATACGATTGGAATACTGGTACAGTATATTCTATGTACAGAGATACAGACGAAGACGTCTATGCACGTGCGACTTGGGTGCTGACTGATGAGTATAATGTATATAAATGCTTATACAATAATAAAGGTTCTGCATCAACAATCAAACCTAATGGGTTCTCAACATTACCGTTTACGACCTCAGATGGTTATACTTGGAAATACATATACTCAGTTTCTTTAGGTGAGGCAGAGAAATTCTTAACACCATCACATATGCCAGTAAAAACTATTTCTGCTGGTGATGGTTCTATTGAATCCGATAGACAATTGGCAGTACAAAATGCTGCAGTTAATGGTTCTATTCAAGTTGTAGAAACTGTGAACGTTGGTTCAGGTTATCATATGGTCGCTAATGGTGTTGTGGAAGCAGGTGGTAGAGATAGTTTGAAAATGTCTGCTGCTGGTGATAATCCACCATCACCAATCGACAACTACTATAATGGTTCTAGTGTTTATGTATTATCAGGTACGGGTGCTGGTCAGTTAAGACGTGTTATCGATTATTCTGGTGCAACTAAAACACTTACAGTTAATACTGCATTTGCTACAACTTGTAATACAGACTCAAGAGTTATAATCTCACCAACTGTAACCTTTATTGGTGATGGTGATGGTGCTAAGGCATACTCAAGGGTTGATACTTCAACTGGTGCTATTTCAAACGTAGCAGTTATTGCTGTTGGTCACGACTACACAAGGGCAAACGTATTAATCACCTCAAATAATATTCACGGTGCTGGCGCAACTGCTAATGCTGTAATCAGTCCAGTTGGTGGACATGGTTCAGACCCAATTCGCGAATTAGGGGGTGATAGGTTAATGCTAACTGTTAAGTATAATGGAACTGAGGGTATTTCTGCTAACGGTAATGGATACATTCCAAGTAATACAGAATTTAGAACTATTAGTATCTTAAAAGATCCAGTATTAAAGGTAGATGCTAATAACAATACAACAACTATCGAAAATGTTGCTAATACATCTAATAGTCCTGCTACATTAAGGTTGACTACAAGATTGGGCATTTCATATAATCAAATGGAAGGTTCTGATCCAAAGAACCCATTGGTTGTTGGTGATATCTTAACAAATGAAAGAAATAGATTACGTGCTGAAATTGGTGAATTAGAATTCGTGACAGAATTAGGTCCAGTGGCAAGAAGTTCTGCAGCATTAGTAAACGCAGTTAAGTCAGCAAATGGTAACGTCGTTTATATTAGAGAAGATGAAACTGAATCAGATCCATCTTTCTATACAGTATATGCGAATGATGTAGATAGTTATGGCGACTATGCAGCATTCACTAAAGATGATATTATACTTAAAAGCACAAGCGAAACAAAGGTTGCGACTGTTGAAGCGATCAAGGGTCCAGAAGCGAATACATATTCTGGGGAAATCTTATTTACTGAAAACATACAACCAGTGACAAGAGATCCAAAACAAATTGAAGACATTAAAATCATTTTAGATTTTTAAAGGAAAAAATAAATGAGCATCGAAACAAACCTAAACCAATCCCCTTACTTCGACGACTTCGACGAAACAAAGAATTTTCATAGAGTTCTATTCCGTCCAGGATATTCTGTTCAAGCAAGAGAATTAACTCAAATGCAATCGATTCTGCAAAATCAAGTAGAACGATTTGCTAATGAAGTTGTAGTAGATGGTACGGTTATTAGTGGTGTTGGTGTTTCAACTAGCACTGTTGATTATGTTAAACTTAGAGATAAGGATGCTAACAACCGTGTAATGCTATTGGGCGACTTCTTTAATGGAAGTGCTATTGCTAATGTTGTTGTTACAGGTGCTACTTCTGGAATGACTGCTAAATTAGTAGATGCTAAAGAGGGTTCTGAGGCTGCTGCACCAAACTACTTATCATTATTTGTAAACTACACAAACTCTGGTTCTAACAATACAACTAAAACATTTACTGATAATGAAACATTATTATTAAGACATTCAGGTAATAACGATTTTGTTGTTGCTGGTAATACAATTACTTCAAGTGCGACTGGTGAAGGATTCAGAGCAACTGTTTCTGATGGTGTTGTTTATCATAAAGGTAATTTCGTAAGAGTTGCTCCTCAAAGTGTTATTGTTGATAAGTATTCAATCACTCCTAGTAAAAAGGTTGGTTTCGAAACAAGAGAAACTATTATCGATTCTAATGCGGATTCTTCATTACTTGATAACTCAACTGGTTCTACTAACTTTGCTGCTCCAGGTGCTTCTCGTCTTAAGATGGAACCTACTCTAGCAGTAAGAAGTTTAACTGCTGCGAATACAACTACATTCTTTAGTGTTGCTGAGATCGAGAACGGTGCTATCTCTCAAAGATTTACTGATACAACATACTCAGACTTGGGTAGTTATATTAACGAGAGAAGTTATGAAACTAGTGGTAACTTTGCTATCGAACCGTTTAACCTAAGAATTAGAGAACACCTAAAAGGTGATAACAACCTTGGTCGCTATTCTTCTGCTGATGGTGGTGATGTTAATAAACTTGTATGTGAAGTAGAAAAAGGTATTGGTTATGTAAGTGGTAATAAAATTTCTATTGAATCATCTGTATTCAGAGATACTGATAAAGCAACTGATTGGGATACTAAAGATGGTCGTACAATTGGTCAAGCATTCGGTAACTACGTTATTGCTAAAGAATGTGTTGGTACTTGGGACTTCCAAGGTTTAAGAGAAGTTGCTCTACACGATGCTGCTCAAACTGGTATTTCTGGTAAGAACTTCGGTACAACGGGTGCTAGTGGTAGTGCTATTGGTACAGCAAGAGTTCGTGGTTTCCAATATCACGCAGGTACTCCAGGAACTTCATTAGGTCAATTTAGAGTTTACTTATTCGATGTTCAAATGAACAGTGGTAAATCATTCTCTGATGTAAGAGGTATTTACGAAGCGAATGGTGGATCATTAAATTCAATGTGTGATATTGTACTTGAAACTAATGGTTCTGCTAAGCTACAAGAAGCAGGACTTAACACTCTAGTATTCCCTTTCACTCAAAAAGGTACTAAGACACTTAAAGACTCATCCAATAATGTAGATACTCAATTTGTGTATAGAACTGAGCAGACTGTAACGTTTGCTACTGACGGAACTTCAATTGTAACGGCAAATTCTGCCCACGCAGGTGGTACGGAAGTTAATAACGATACTGGTTCTCCTTTATCAAATATTGACGAAAGAAATATATTAATTGTTTCTAAAACAGCAGTTGATACTGCTGCTCATACTGGACACGTGGCATATACTGGTAATACAGTTACTGGTACTTCAACAGCATTTACTACACAATATCAAGTTGGCGATGTTATTAAGTGTGGTGCTCATGCTGCTCAAATAGTTTCTGAAATTACAAGCGATACTTCATTGAAAGTTGTTGATGTATTCTCTGGAACTGATGCTGCGGTAGCACATAAAACTTCATTCCCTAGTGGTTATATCTTTGACTTAACGTCAAATGGTAGTATCACTTCAACTTCATCTCAACATCAAGTTAATCTTGGACAAGCAAACCTTGCTTCTACATTTACTGCTTCGGTTTACTTTAACCGTTTAAGAACTGATGCTGTTCAAACTGCTAAGACTGTATTGAAAGATAAGTTCATTCATATTAATACTGGTTCGCATAGTGCTAGTAAGAATGGTGCTTGGTCACTAGGTGTTGCTGATGCATTCAAATTAGTTTCTGTTTATCAGGGTTCTAATACTGGAGTTACTACTGCGAGTAATGATGTAACGTCAGACTTCGAATTAGACAACGGTATGAAGGATGCGTTCTACGATACTTCATTCCTTAAACAGAAGGCAACCAGTTCACTCGACTTAACTAATGTTGGATTAATGGTTAAGTTTAGTTACTTCAATAGAGATACTTCAACTGGAATTGGTTACTTATCTGTAGACTCATACCCAATTGATGATACTAATTCTGCTAATACATCTGCTATTACTACTCAAGAAATTCCTTTATTCAATTCTCCTACTACTGGTAAGAGATACGATCTAAGAGATGCGGTAGACTTTAGACCTATTAAAACAAATACAGTGACTCCATCTGCGACTGGTACTGTTGCTTTAGCACCAACTAACCCTGCAGAATTAACTGCATTTAGTATTGACTCGTCTGGTGCGATGATGCCAACTCCTGATGAAAACTTCCAAGCAGATATTCAATACTACTTGCCTAGAAAGGATAGAGTTGTATTAACTAAAGAGGGTAAAGTAGAAGTCACTAAAGGTGTTCCTGCTCTAACTCCAAGAACTCCTGATGAATTAGCAGGAGCGATGACACTTGGTGTGTTAAATGTTCCAGTATTCCCATCGTTATCTCCGTATGTTGCTAAAGCATACAACAGAACTGACTATCAAGTAATGTTAGATCTTGAAAATAATCGTAGATATACGATGAAGGATCTTCGTTCTGTTGAACAACGTGTTAAGAACCTTGAATATTATTCATCTCTTAATGCATTAGAAGCATCTGCTAAGAATAAACAAATGTTCGGTACTACTGGCATTGATAGATTTAAGAATGGTTTCTTAGTTGATAACTTTGATGGACATAATATTGCCGACTCAAGTAAGGTTGGATATAGTTGTTCAATTGATAGGAATAAAACTGAATTAAGACCTAGATTTAATAGGGCAGACGTAAGTTTCACTAAAGACTTATCTCTTACTTCTTCAAACGTGACTAAGACTGGCGATTTAATTACTCTTGCATATACTAATACTGAGATGTTATCTCAACCGTTTGGTAGTAAGTTGAGAAATCCAGTACAAGAATTATCATTTAATTGGAAAGGTGAAGTTAATCTAAACCCTGCTGCAGATAATACTCCTGATACAACTACTCTACCTGAGATTCAAATAGACTTCAGTGGAATGTATAATGCCATTGAGCAAATTGCTGACTTCCAAGGAACAAACTGGGGTGAGTGGAGTACTACTGGATCTAGCACTACTGTTGCGTCAGCTGGTTGGACTGACACAGAAACTACTCAAACGGATCAAATCAGAGATGGAATTTCATTAGGTGTTAGTCCTTCAACGGAAACTTTCTCTACTGGAAACTATGTGACTAATGTTGCTGTTCGTGAGTATATCCGATCAAGAATGATTCAATTTACTGGTACTAGAATGAAACCTAATACCCGTGTTTACCCATACTTCGATGACGAACCAGTAACTTTGTATTGTGCGCCTACTAACTCATCATTCGCTAATACTGCTTCAGAGGGTTCTAGTCTAACGACAGATGCTTCTGGTAATGTTTATGGTATGTTCCGTGTACCTAATGATAGTAATCTTAAATTCCGTGTTGGTACTAGACGTTTTGAATTGAAAGATATTTCAAATACAACTACTCAAGCAGACTTATTAACTACTTCTGCTCACGGTGACTATACAAGTATTGGTTTAGATGTGACTCAACGTGGCACATCTATTAATATGGTGACACCACAGATATCTAATAACCGTGAAACTGATAATAGAACTTTGACTTCTGTTAGAAGTTGGCAACGACCACAAGATAATGGTGGTGACCCATTATCTCAAACTTTCTCAGTTGTTGCTGGTGAGTCTGATGGTGCGTTTATTACTAAATTAGATTTATACTTTGGTAAGAAGTCTAGCACTTTCCCTATCACTGTACAAATTAGAGAAGTTGAAACTGGATTCCCAACGAATTCAATTGTTCCTTATGGTTCTAAAACTTTACAACCAAGTGAAGTGAGTGCTAATGCGACTTCTTCTGATACTGCTACTTCATTCACCTTTGACTCTCCAGTATTCTTAAAGAATAATACTGATTATGCGATGACTATTATTCCAGGTGGTAATTCTGACGACTTCACATTATGGGTTGGCGAACTTGGTGGAACTGACGTAGATACTAATGAATTAATTCATAAGCAACCTTCTGCTGGAGTAATGTTTACTTCTGCTAATGATAAGACTTGGTCTCCGATTCAGTCTGAAGATCTTAAGTTTAAAATTCATAAGGCAAACTTTACAACAAGTACTGGTACAGTATATGTAGAGAATGATGACATTGAGTTTATGAGTGTTGATAATAACTATGGCACATTTAACCATGGTGAGAAAGTTGTTGCTGAGTCAGTATTAACCCTTCAAGGAATTACTGGTAATGCTGCAGGTGATTATGTTACGGTTGGTACTGTTATTGCTAATACAACTGGAACTTCTGCTAATGGTACTGTAAGAAGTATTGTTCAAGAATATGCTAATGGTACTGTTATTGTTAAGGTAGACCCATATAATCCTGCTAAGTTTGGTACTATGGCGACTGGTAATAATACGGTTCTTGTAATAGGTTCTAACTTCACGAGTGGTAAAGGTAAAGTGAGTTCATTTACTGCCAATACTAACAGTGGTTTTGTTAAGTTCACTGACTCAACTAATGGTAAACTTTACTTAGATAATGCAACTGGTTCTTGGGCAAACGGTTATGCTCGTGGTCAGGTTTCGGGTGCTACATCTAGAGTGACTTCAGTTGACAACGTTGCGTTTAATACTGCTATCCCTAAGATTCCGCAAATCGTTCACGGTAATACTGTTGCTTCTTGGTCTACAAGAACTACATCTACTTCAGGTGTTATTGGTTCTTCATATACTAATATTGATACTGGTGTTGAAAACGATTTCTTAATTGGTGAGAAGAAAGTATATTCTAAGACTAACGAAACAGGTTTAACACCAGTTGATGGTTCTAAGAAGTCATTAGTATTGAAAGGTTCTTTCTCTACGACTGATACTAACGTGTCTCCAGTTATTGACGAATCTAGAATTAATGGAATCGTTATTGGAAACTTAATAAATAATGTATATACTGATGAACATAAAGGAGTTGGTGATGCATCTGTTAGATATTTCACTAAACCTATTGAGTTAGCAGATGGTCAGGATGCGGAAGATTTAAGTGTATTCTTAACATCTTATAAACCTCAAGGTACTGAAGTTAAGGTGTATGCTGCAATTCATAACTCTGAAGATGCTGATGCATTTGCTGATAAGGACTTTACTCCTTTGACTCAAATAACTTCTAGTAATACTTATTCTGACTCAGTTGATAATACTGATATGAAAGAGTTTGAATTTGGATTTAGTGCTAATACAGATGGTCAAGGATTCTTGACAAGTGCTAACTCTCATGCTCACCTAAATAGTTCTAATAGTGGAGTTGTTGCTTATCGTTCTGCTGGTGGTAGTATCTATCATACATATAAAACGTTTGCAATTAAGATTGTTATGACAAGTACTGGAACTAATATTGTTCCTTTGGTTAAAGATATGAGAGCAATTGCATTACAGAAATAGATTAAAACAGTTTAGTTACTATTATATCAAAGAGGCAACACCTCTATTATACTACTAAAGTGTGAATAAGTCAAGTAAATACTATGAAAACTTTGAAGATAAAAGATGAGGAAGAACTGATACGGGATACAAATACCCAAGCAGTCCTAAACTCTAATATGTCTAGTCTAGAGAAGTATAAGGCAAGACGTGACAAAGACAGAGAAATGAACGATGACGTTCAATCCCTTAAACAGGATATGAAAGAAATAAAAGAATTACTACAACAACTTATTAAGTAGAGAAAAAATATGGCAATATCAGTTTCAAACACAGAACTAAATGATAGTTTTAATAGTTGGAGAAATAATACCAACGAAGTAGCAACTATTATTAGTAACAACGTTGTTACGGTTTCAAGAGCAGGTTCTGCTAATAGACACGGAACTTCATATGGTAATGGTCATATTAAAGGTACGTTTACTGCTAACGAATTAAGAACCTCTACTCTTAAAGGTGGTAATACTTCTGCTGATGGTGTCATATCTATCAGTTCTAATACAACGGTTAATGCCACTACACTAACAATCTCTGCTAATACTATATTCACTGGTAATGTAAACTTTACATCTGCTGGTACTGATAGAATTATTATGGGTGACGTTTCACGTATCCGTGTAACTGGTGGTAGTCTAGGTCAATTCTTAAGAGTTGCTGGTTCTACTGATGCGTTAGATTTTAAATCATTAACGTTAAGAGATATTTCTGACTTATCTTCAAACGCTTCAAACATTATTTTATCAGGTTCTAATACAACATTCAGTGATAATGGTGATTCTCCTGCTCTAGTATTCTCGAGTGGTGGTGATAAAGTAGAAATGTATCTTGCTAAAGATGCTACTGTCGGCGATTCTGATTTATACATCAAAATGGTTGATACCAACGGTGATTCTAAATTCACTATTACGGATTCTAGTAATACAGCAGTTTGTACGATCGATTCAAATGGTCAAGCAAACTTCTCAAGTGATGTTACGGTTGTTGGTTTAACTTCAACTGGTCATATCACACCTACTACTGATGACACATATGACTTAGGTTCTGCTACTAAAGAATTTAAAGACCTTTATATTGATGGTGTTGCTAATATAGACGAATTGTCACTAGGTACTGCTGTTGGCCAAGGTGTTTCAACTTCAATGATTCCTAAGACTGACGGTGCTGGTTCGTTAGGTTCTGCTACTCGTAGATGGACTGACATCAGATCTAAAGGTAAAGTTTATGCTAACAATGCTGTTGTTGGTGGAACGTTAGGTGTGAATGGAACGTTTACTGCTAATGGCGATATGACACTAGGTAATGCGTCTACTGATACAATTACAATAAAAGGTAATGTTGCTAACGTTTATGTATCTGGTCTAGGTAGAATTAAAGAATTAAATATTGATGAAAACTTAACTGTTGCTGGTAATACATCTCTTAGTACGTTAAGTCTTTCAGATACAACTCAATCAACTACAACTGGAACTGGTGCTATCATACTTGGTGGTGGTATGGGTATTGCTAAGAACTTAAATGTTGGTGGTAATATTCACGCAACAGGTAATATTACTTCTGATGGCGACATCACTTTAGGTAATGATACTTCTGATACAATTACTATGAAAGGTAATTTTGCTAATCAGCATACTGAAGGAACTGCTACGTTTGGTACCACATTAGGTGTTGGTACTTCTGTCACAACTGGTTATGCTGTAGAAACTGCTAACTCGGTTAAGATTGGTAAGAATTTATATGCTCAAGGCAATACCGTTATTGATGGTAGTTTAACTATCGGTGGAAGTTTCACTTTCCCTGCTAACTCAGCATTCGCAGTTGCTAATGCGATATTTGGCGAATTGAAAGTAACGGGCGACACAATCCTTGGCGATACAACTACTGATACAATCACTACTACTGGCACGTTTATTTCAAGTATTGTTCCTGCTACTGCCACACGAAATTCGTTAGGTAGTGTGACAAGTAAATGGCATCAAGTATATGCTAATAATGTTACTGTTGCAACTAATGTAGCAGTTACTGGTAATGTTAATATCACAACTAACTTAGATGTCAATGGTGATGCTGATATTGCTGGTGCTATTTCGAATGATGGAACGACGGTAATTGGTTCTAATGCTAAGTTGCATGCTAACAATACTATCTCAAACGGTACTCTCACTAATGCTATGCTCGCCAATCCTAGTTTTACCATCAGGGATGGTGCTGCAGGTACGACTGATGCGGTAAATTTAGGCGAAACTCTTCAAATTACTGAAGGTGAGGGAATTGACGTAACTATCGCAGCAAACGAATTAACGATCGCTGGTGAGGATGCTACGACCTCTAATAAAGGTATTGCATCTTTCGATGCTAATACGTTTAGTGTAATTGCTGGTCAGGCAAGAGTTAAAACTGCTGGAATATCAACTGCTCAACTTGCTAACACTATGACTGCTGGTACGACAAGAGGTAATGCGACTCAAGTTCCTACAATCACGGTTAATAAGGAAGGACAAGTAATTGGAATCAGTCATGCGAATGTTGCTGGTGTTTCTGGGTTTACATATACTTCTTCGAATAACCACTTACGAATTGCGACTGCTGATGGTGTTATGTTTGATGAGACGATTACTAGTGCGAATTCTTCTATTAAAGGTGTTGCATCGTTTGACTCTGGCGATTTCTCAGTAACTTCTGGAGCAGTTGCTCTTAAGGATGCTTCGACTGGTGCGGTGCTAGAAATTAGTGCTACTGCTAATGAAACAACGGTCTCAAGAACTAATGGTACAGTTACAGTTGGTTTACCTGACGATGTAACAGTTACTGGTCAATTGAATGTTGGTGAAAACCTTGTTGTATCTGGAAACCTTGTTGTATCTGGAACTACGACTACTATCAATACAGAAACTATTAACCTTGCTGATAACATTATTGTTCTTAATAGTAATGAAGCAGGTACTCCATCTCAAAACGGTGGTATCTCTATTGAACGTGGAACCTCTGCAGATAAGACATTATTATGGGACGAAACTGCAGATAAATGGACAGTTGGTTCTGAGACAATGGTTGCTGGAACTTTTGAAGGTGCTGTGACTGGTAATGTGACTGGTAATGCAGATACTGCTACTACCCTAGCAACTGCTAGAACTATTGGTGGAGTAAGTTTCAACGGTTCTGCTAATATTAATCTTGCTGGTGTTAATGCTGCAGGTAATCAAAATACTTCTGGTAATGCTGCAACTGCTACTAAATTAGCAGCAACTAAAACTATCGGAATGACTGGTGATGTTTCTTGGACATCTGCTGGGTTCGATGGTTCTGGTAACGTAACTGGAACTGCTACTATCCAGCCAAACAGTGTTGCGTTAGGTACTGATACAACTGGCAACTATGTAGGAACTATTACTGGTGGAACTGGTTTAACTTCTACTGCTGCCACTACGGGTGAAGGAACTACACACTCTCTTAGTGTTGATGCTGACCAAAGAAGTAATATAACACAAATTGGTGTAGACACTAATGATTATTATAAGATTAATGCCACTACTCACGATTGGTACTTAGATGGTGTTCTAGATATGCGTCTAGAAAACGATGGAGACTTGCATTGTGATGGTGACGTTGTTGCTTACTCTACAACTACTGCTTCAGATATAAAACTAAAAGAAAACATCACTCCAGTTGAGAATGCCTTAGATAAGGTTAAACAACTTACTGGTGTTGAATTTGATTGGAAGAAAGACGGTTCTAGATCTGCGGGTGTAATTGCTCAAGATGTTGAAAAGGTTTTACCTCAAGCAGTTAAGACTGTTACTGGTTTGAATACTGATGAAGAACATAAGGTAGTTAATTATGATTCTTTACATGCATTATTAATTGAGGCAGTAAAAGAGTTATCTGCTGAGATTGAAATACTTAAAGGAAATAAATAGTATATGGGTGCTAAAGCAAATATAATCGTTGACCAAGGTGCAGACTTTTCGACTTCGATCACTGTAACAGACGACGCTGGTGCTGTTGTAGATTTGACTGGATACACTGGTTCTGGGCAAATTAGAAAGCATTATGCTTCGGAAACATCAACAGATTTTACTCTTGTTTTTGGGGTGCCGAGGTCTGATGGAGTAGTAATACTATCATTAGGAAGAACTACAACTGCTAATTTAGAGTCGGGTCGTTATGTGTATGATGTGGAATTAACATCTGCTGCAAACACCACATCAAGGTTAATTGAGGGAATGGTAACAGTAACCCCGCAAGTGACGAGATAAGGTTATGGGAATTACTGCTAAAATTTCTTCGACATCTTCAGGGTTTAGTGCTACGATGAGTTCTTCGGAACCAACAATGACAATTAAAAGTACTGGCGTTGCTACAACTGCTGGTTCTCTATCAGACGTTGATCAAACAAAACCAGAAGGAACAGAATCTGGTGCGACTTTAGTCTGGGACGAAAGTACTGGCACATTTAAATCCGAATTAGTATTTACTTATGATGGTGATAATGTTGGATTAGACGGAGGAGATTTCTAGTGTCCGCCAATACTATACTCCAAATAAAACGCAGTCAAACGACTGACACCCCACCTTCCCTTGCTAATGGTGAATTAGCATATTCCTTTTCGTCTGATAAATTATTTATTGGACAGACTGCCAATTCAAGTGTATCAACTACCGTAGAATATATTGGTGGTAAATTAGCAATGGATAAAATTGCTAACCTTGAAAGTATTGTTCTTGGTGGTAGTGGTTCTTATACTAATTTTACTGTAAGCAACACATTAACATTGGGCACAGCAACAGAAAATTCAGTTCTTTTTGCTAAGACTGGTGGAATAGTAGATTATATTAATGGTTCTAGTGGGCAAATTATGCAGGTTGCTGCAAATGGAACTCCCACTTTTGGAGATTTGAATGGTGGAACTTTTTAGGTGAATGGAAAATTATAAACAAGCAGAAAATATTTTAACTGAATATACAAAACAATCCGAAGAGCAAATAAATTTACTGAATAAAGTTGTTCTTGCTCTAAGAACTAAAATATCAATGTTAGAAAAAGAGTTAAAAGAAAACGAAAACATTCCAGTTCCAAGAACTGTTATTAATCAAATCTTAGAACTCGAAATGAAAAATAGAAAAATGAAGGATGATTTAAATTATTATTTAAATTTCGTCCCAGAGAATGTTAAGGAAAAAAGAACAAACCAAACCAAACCAACTAGAAGTGGTGGATTACGGTAAAGTTTTTTTTATAAATAGAATATAACAACGAATTAATACAGGAGTGTCCGAATGGCATCAATAATTAAATTAAAAAGAAGTAATACTGCTGCTTCGGTTCCATCAGGTCTTGTAGAAGGCGAAATTGCAGTAAATATTGCAGACAAGAAACTATTTGTTGGTGATAGCCTAGGTGCTACCCAAATACTGTCTGGCGATATTTATTCATTAGCAACTGCAGACGGTACTGATGCAGCAACTATTACGTTATCATCTGATAATGCTGGTTTCTCTGATGACGTTCTTACGGTTTCTGCTGGTGAAGGTATTGACGTATCGGCAACTGGTGGTACAATTACTGTTGCTGGTGAAGATGCTTCTGTTACTAATAAAGGTGTTGCGTCATTTGCTACTGCTGATTTTGGTGTAACTTCTGGTGCGGTATCATTAAATGATGCTGTTGTTAAGACAATCACTACTGACTCAGGTGCTTTAACTCCATCTACTCACGGATTCTCGGTATTAGGTGGCGAGGGTATGAATGTTACCCACTCAGGAACTACTGTTACTATTACTGGTGAAGATGCATCTTCATCCAATAAGGGTGTTGCGAGTTTTGATTCTGAAGACTTTGATGTTACATCTGGTGCTGTTACTATTAAATCGTCTGGTGTTGATACTGCTCAAATCCAAGATAGTGCTGTTACCTCTGCTAAGATTGCTGCCAAAACTATTGTTGCTGGTGATATTGCTGACGGTACAATTACTGCTACTCAACTTGCAGCAAGTGCTGTTGTTGCTAATACTATTGCTGACAACTCTATTGCTTTAGGCACTAAGACTACTGGTAACTATGCTTCTGCTGTTACTGGTACTACTAACGAGGTTGAAGTTTCAGGTTCTGCTGGTGAAGGAACTTCATTCCAAGTTGGTTTACCTAATGACGTAACAATCGGTAACAACCTAACAGTAACTAACGATTTAGGTGTTGCTGGTAACGTAACTGTTGATGGTAACTTAACTGTTGAGGGTTCTACTACTTATATTTCATCTTCTACTGTAAACGTTGATGACTCCGCAATCAAATTATCTGCTAACAATGCTGGCGATGCGGTTGACCAAGGTATGTACGGTAAGTATATTGATGGAGCAGTTGCTAAATATTCAGGTTGGCATCGTGATGCTTCTGACTCAGGTATCATTAAGTGGTATGCTGGTTTGACTGTTGAACCTGGCGTGACTGTTGATACTGGTGCTGCTGGTTATGCTCTAGCACAAATGGATGCTATCATTGACGGTGGTACTTACTAATAAGTAACTCAAAATGATGAAAGGTGCTTCGGCACCTTTTTTACGCATAATATATTTTTGTTATAAATATACAAAAGTGTTATATAACACTAAAATTGATTATAACTGGTCTACATAGACTTTGAAAGGAAAACCATATATATGGCATCGATATTAAAGATTAAACGGTCTGCTGTCAGAGGCAAGTCACCAACAACTGCAGACTTACAACAAGGCGAAATTGCCTTAAACACCAGAGATAAGAAACTCTTCTCTTCCGACGGAAGTGTTATTTTCGAAATCGGTTCTAACACCGCAATTTCGAAAATAGGAACACTCACACTAGGTAATACTAATCCATTCACCTTCCCGACTTCAGATGGTGCACCAGCACAGGTTCTAGAAACAGACGGTTCTGGAACCCTTTCTTGGTCAGACAAAGATTCCCTCACTAGAAAATCTTTCAATCAATTCAATTTTACTTCTTCTAATAACCAAACTGTATTTGAAGGAACAGATGACTTTGGTAAAACATTAATTCACGATAAAAGTAATTTAACTGTTCATCTAAATGGTATTTTACTTAAAGCAAATACTGACTATACTTACGTTTCAAATACAAGTTCGATTACACTTACTGATAGCACAGGTCCTGATGAGATCGTTTGCGTTCAGGCATACTCAGCATATCTATCTTGGGTTAATGTGGATGCTAATATCACAACTAACACACATACTACAAGTGCTGTTAGTGAAACCGTTGTTGATAGTTGGGGAACTGGTGATTATAGAAGTGCTAAGTATATTGTTCAAATGACAAACAATGCTAACAACACATATCAAACTTCGGAAGTAATGGTATTACACGATGGTTCGGATACCTATATAACAGAATATGGTGCCATCAAATCCTTAAATACTTTAGGCAGTATTGACAGCGATATTGATAGTGGTTCAGTAAGGTTGAAAGTTACACCTATCAATTCTAACACAACAATTAAAGTTATCAGAACAAGCATAACTATCTAAACAGAACGTTTATTCTTATAAATAATACTGTAAGAACCTTTTAACTGGTGGGAAATGAACACCAACATTGTTATAGTCTATAGATGGGATATTGAACATCTAAAGGTGGGAAATGAACACCTGGATGATTAAATTACGACTCAAAGGTTATATTTTATAAAAACTATTCTAAATAACAAGGAAAACTCCCATGGCTAAATCAAGATCCAGAGACCTCGCGGATATAATTGGTAAAAAAAGTATATATACCAGTAATCATGCAGACGTCCAAGCAAATAATGGTGTAACATTATCACAAATTTCAATAGACTTAAATGCTGTTGAATCAAAAATTACTAACGACACAAGTACGTTAGCATCAAATACATACGTAAATTCTCAGATTTCTTCTACGCAAAGCAATATTGACGTAGAAACTGCTAGAATTGATTTAGTTAATTCTAACTTAACTGCTAGTAACACAGCGATTCGTTCTCTAATTAGTTCTAATGATGGTGACATCAGTACTCTACAAGGTAGAGCAACTGCTTTAGAAACTGAAGATGGCGACTTATGGACTGGTTTAACTGGTACTAATACTGCGATTCGTTCATTAGTTTCTGATGAGTCTGCTAGGGTTGATGTTCTTAATACTAATCTAACTGGTACTAATACTGCTATTAGATCTCTAATCAGTTCTAATGATGGTGATATTACTGCTCTACAAGGTAATGTATCAGATCTAGAAACTGAAGATACTAACTTATGGTCGGCGATAACATCTACTAATACTGCTATTAGAGGAGTAATTTCATCAGAAGTTTCTGGTCTTGTAGATTCTGCTCCAGCAACTCTAGATACATTAAACGAACTTGCGGCTGCGTTAGGTGATGATGCGAACTTTGCGACAACCTTAACGACCAACTTAGGTCAGAAACTAGGTGCTAGTGCTAGTGTTACATTAACTGGTGATGTTACTGGTACTGCTAACTTTAGTGCTAATGCTGTTTCTATCACAACTACTATTGCTGATGATTCTCATAATCATATTATTGCTAACGTTGATGGACTTCAAGCAGACTTAAACACTAGAGCAACTTGGTCAGGATTAACTGGCACTAATACTGCTATCCGTTCATTAGTATCAGACGAATCTGCTAGAGTTGATTTAGTTAATACAAACTTAACTGGTACTAATACTGCTATCCGTTCATTAGTTTCTGATGAGTCTGCTAGAGTTGATGTTCTTAATACAAACTTAGTTGGAACTAATACTGCTATCCGTTCGTTAGTTTCTGATCAGTCTGCTAGAGTTGATTTAGTTAATACAAACTTAACTGCTAGTAATACTGCTATCCGTGCATTGATTACATCTAACGATGGCGATATTACTGCTCTACAAGGCGAAGATACTAATCTATGGTCAGCATTAGTTTCTACTAATACTGCTATCCGTTCTTATACTGATACTGCTGTTGCTAATCTAGTTGATTCTAGTCCTGCTGCTCTAGATACTCTTAATGAGTTGGCTGCTGCTTTAGGTGATGATGCTAACTTTGCTACAACTCTGACGACTAACTTAGGTCAGAAACTAGGTTCAACTGCTTCTGTTGCATTGACTGGTGATGTTACTGGTTCTGCTTCGTTTAGTGCTAATGCTGTATCACTTGCAACTACGTTATCAAATTCAGGTGTTACTGGCGGAACTTACGGTTCTGCTACATTAGTTCCTGTTGTAACTGTTGGTAATGATGGTCGTGTTACAAGTGTAACAACTCAGACTGTTGCTGGTGTAACTTCTGTTGGATTTACATCTGCTAATAACAACTTACGTGTTGCGGTTGCTGACGGTACTACATTTGATACTCAAATCGATGTATCTGATAAATCAACTTGGTCAGCATTAACTTCAACTAATACTGCTATTAGATCTTTAATTAGTTCTAACGACAGCGATATCTCTGCTTTACAAGGTAGAGCAACTGCTTTAGAAACTGAAGACGGAGATTTGTGGACTGGTTTAACTGGTACTAATACTGCTATTAGATCTTTAATTAGTTCTAACGACAGCGATATCTCTGCTTTACAAGGTAGAGCAACTGCTTTAGAAACTGAAGATGGCGATCTATGGACTGGATTAACTGGTACTAATACTGCTATCCGTTCGTTAGTTTCTGATCAGTCTGCTAGAGTTGATTTAGTTAATACAAACTTAACTGCTAGTAATACTGCTATCCGTGCATTGATTACATCTAACGATGGCGACATCTCTACCTTACAAGGTAATGTATCAGACCTACAAGGCGAAGATACTAATCTATGGTCAGCGATAACATCTACTAATACTGCTATTAGAGGAGTAATTTCTTCAGAGGTATCTGGTCTTGTAGATTCTGCTCCAGCAACTCTAGATACTCTTAATGAGTTGGCTGCTGCTTTAGGCGATGATGCTAACTTTGCGACAACCTTAACGACTAACTTAGGTCAGAAACTAGGTGCTAGTGCTACTGTTACTTTAACTGGTGATGTGTCAGGTTCTGCTACATTCAGCGCAAATGCTGTTTCTATCACAACTACTATTGCTGATGATTCACATAACCATATTATTGGTAATGTAGATGGATTACAGACTGAGTTAAACACTAAGGCAACTTGGTCAGGATTGACTGGCACTAATACTGCTATTAGATCTTTAATTAGTAATAACGATTCAGATATTTCTGCTCTTCAAACTGAAGACGGTGACTTATGGACTGGTTTAACTGGTACTAATACTGCTATCCGTTCATTAGTTTCTGTTGAGTCTGCTAGAGTTGATTTAGTTAATTCTAACCTGACAAGCACTAATACTGCTATCCGTTCATTAGTTTCTGATGAGTCTGCTAGAGTTGATGTATTAAATACTAATCTAACAGGTACTAATACTGCTATCCGTTCATTAGTTTCTGTTGAGTCTGCTAGAGTTGATTTACTTAACAGTAACTTGTTGTCTACTAATACTGCTATCCGTTCTTATACTGATACTGCTGTTGCTAATCTAGTTGATTCTAGTCCTGCTGCACTCGATACGTTAAATGAATTGGCTGCTGCTTTAGGTGATGATGCGAACTTTGCTACGACTCTGACGACTAACTTAGGTCAGAAACTAGGTTCGACTGCTACTGTAACATTATCTGGTGATGTTACTGGTAATGCAAGCGTA